>Ga0310694_10001826_pt1 | contig 23198 bp, 16 predicted proteins | sample 174DNAGHGhighgp2_FD_203884 | JGI IMG/M metagenome (GOLD analysis project Ga0310694, IMG submission 203884) | Sheep rumen microbial communities from Palmerston North, Manawatu-Wanganui, New Zealand - 1742 DNA GHGhigh gp2 (v2) (version 2) | ecosystem: Host-associated > Mammals > Digestive system... | reverse complement strand
GTTGATTTCGGGAACGAGCCTGGTCTGCTTGCAATTTATGGCGAGAAACTTTTTTCACGGTTTTGCCATGTAGAGAAGGACAGATACGTGAGGCCGGAGCGTATGCATTTCCCTGTGGAATCTGTCGACGAGTGCCTAGATGCGGTATGCAAAGGGGACTTCATGTCGCTTCGAGCTGTTGATGACTTCACGCTCTTTCCGCATATCGATGGGTATAGGTGGAATTCCTTTCTCTTGCAAGGTTTTGTGTTGCACTTTTCAAAACGATTCAAATACGTCGGCGAATCAAAGGCCCTTGACAAATGCGTTGGGGCGCTTGTGCGGCGGACAAGTCCGATCGAGAACCAGACGCAGGTTATGGCCGCCGCCGCAGCGGAACATATTGAGTTCGGACTGAATAACGCCGAGGAGCTTTTGGAATGGTTCGTTGAAGCCGGATTTCTGTCGTCGAGGAGATTCAAAGGCATCAGAGATGTGATGGCGCTCGCCCAGCAGGAACGCCAAAGAAAGGACGCCGAATAATGTACGCTTATGACTGGGATCCCGAAACGGGTGGTTATGTGCTTAAGACAGACCCTAACCCAATGAGCAAAGAACCTCGCCCTGTATATGCCGAAGAACTTGACATTCTTGGCTTTGATAAAAAATTGGGTTGGAAATATCCCAAAGACAGTTCGAGGCCTCTTCTATGGGCTGAGATGAATACGTACATTTATAAGGGCAGGCGGGTTGCAATTGTCAAAGGTGGGAGTGTATATGAGGCACCTGAAGTCATTGAGATAGAGTCACCTGAACCTACAGGCTGCGAATTAGATTTTGTGGATATTGATTTGATGGTGGAGAAAAGCAATGCAAATGGAATACTTGAATCTCTTGTTAATGACACAGTAAAAAAAATCTACAATACATGGAAGGCTTATGAAGGCCGAGTCGATATCTTTTACGTTGCGTTTAGCGGTGGCAAGGATAGCATTGTCCTTTTCGATTTGGTGAGAAGGGCATTACCACATTCGACTTTCAAAGTTCTTTTCGGTGATACGGGAATGGAGTTTCCTGACACGTACGATATTGTTCGTGAGATTAAACAGTTTTGCGACGATGAAAAGATTGAGTTTATAAGTGCGAAGTCTCATTACTCACCGGCAGAGACATGGAATCTGTTTGGACCGCCCGCAACGACAAATAGATGGTGTTGTAGCGTGCATAAGACGGCACCTCAAATAATTGCGTTGCGAGAAAGAGCTGGGAAGCCTGATTTTACAGGGATGGCATTTATTGGTGTACGTGCTGCTGAAAGCAGGGCGAGAAGCGAATACGACTACGTGAGCAACGGTGAAAAGCATAAGGGACAGTATAGTTTCAATCCGATTCTTGACTGGGACACATCAGAATTGTTCTTGTACATATATTCCAATAGACTTCCGTTTAATAACGCATACATCAAAGGAAATAGGCGCGTTGGATGTTTGTTGTGCCCACGCGCGGCAGAAAGAAACGAATACCTTTGTCAAGTTTCATATCCGCAAGAAGTTGGTAATTTTGTCGAACTGATCAGAAGCCAGTATTGCAAGAAGATGCCCAACCGAAAGGTACTTGATGAGTTCATAGCCCAAGGAGGATGGAAGGCACGAAAGAATGGGCGCGATATTACCGATGAGCGTAGATATGCCGAGGAAAACAGTTCTCCGAACTTTACAATTACCGTGAACAACCCAAGGACGGATTGGAAGGTATGGATAAAAACTATCGGAAAGTTAGTAGGCGAAGACGATGGCCTATATGCTATTCTCTTTAAAGGAACGGTAATTCACTTTGCATTGCATGAAAACGGATCTGGGTATGGTGTCACGATCTCTGAGAGATTGCTTAAAGACAACCCAGAATTCGTAAAATTGTTTAAGCATGTTTTTAGAAAAGCGGCCTACTGTATTATGTGTGGCGTATGTGAGGCGGACTGTCATAACGGTGCATTGAATATGACCGATGGCCTGCTTTGCATAGATGATCGCTGCATGAGTTGTTCGCAATGCCATAAGGTGGAGAAAGGCTGTCTTGTTTTTAAGTCACTCGAATTACCAAGAGAAGGATCAAGCATGAACACGAAAAGTCTTAATTGTTATTCACACCATGCACCCAAGTTGGATTGGTTTGAACAGTTTTTTGCATTCAAAACGGAGTTCGTATCAAAGCATACGCTTGGCTCACAGATGTTCAATTTCTTCAAACGATTTTTGAAGGATGCAGAACTGACAACAGGAAACGGCTTCTCGCGCACGGCTGAGATAATAAATCAGTTGTCACTTGAAGAGGATAATGCTTGGGCGATAATGCTCATAAACCTTTCGTACTCGCCACAAGTGAATTGGTTCGTCAAACGAATACCTTTTGATGAAGATCTTTCGCGGGCGTATATTTGTTCGCTCTTGGTGGCTGATGGAGCAAGAGAAACATGGGCCTCCGATATTTGGGCATCACTTGGGCGGCTTGTCGCCTTGCCGTTTGGTCGAATTGGCTTGGGAACCGCTATCATGGAGAAGTCTCATTTCGTCGAGATTAGGAGGAACAAATGGGAGTCTCCGACTGCCTTGGCAGTATTATATTCCCTTTACAGGTTCGCCGAGGCCGGCGGCGAAGGTTACCGGCAGTTTTCGTTGCGAGATCTCATGGACACATCCATAGAGCGCGAGGGCGTCAGTCCAGTGGAGTTGTTCGGGCTGAATCATGAAACTCTAGAAGGGCTCGTGAAAGCATTGTCCGTAAATTACCCTGACTTTATCAGCAGTACATTTGCCTTGGACCTGGACAACATCAGGCTAAACGCCGAGAAGTCGTCCAAGGATGTTCTTGAACTTTTTGTGAAATGAAGGAGCAACAATGACCTACACGCAATTTTTCAACATTGATCCAAACTACTTCCCCAGTGTCACGCAAGACTTGATAAAGGGCAAAAAGGTTGATTGGCGCGCATACTGCCCGCATGATACCTTTGTGGAATTACTTACCACGGCTGAGAAGGTACTTTCACGCAACGCGGGATATCACCTCTGTATCTGGGTGGAGGGTTCATACGGAACCGGCAAGAGTCATGCTGTATTGACGCTGAAGGAGATGCTTGACGCCCCGCAGTCAGAAGTCGATGACTACTTCAAGAAAAACAACCTTCCGAATGACCTTCTTACGAAATACGCTGGTCTCAAGAAGAACAAGAAGATTCTCACCGTCCATCGCTGCATATCCTCCGACATTCGAAACGACAATGACTTGTTCCGGATTGTCCAGGATTCGATACGCGCCGAACTGGAGTCAAAGGGCTATGAGTACCTTGGTGCTGAGACGCTTTCAGGTCAGATCGTGAAGTGGCTTTCCGACGATGCCAACAAGGCATGGATCGAAGCGAAGCTGGCGGGCGAAGCTGCGGGTATTCTTGAAGAGCGAAAGGTCGCGGACATCCTCGAACAGCTGAAGAAGAGAACTGGTGAACAACTGTCAGACTATGTCAACCGGCTTGTCCGGGTAGGTGATGTCTGCAATGTGCGCATCTTCAATCTCGACATCGACATCCTGAAGGGATGGATTGCGGATGTGATGAAGAAGAACGGGATTGCCATCTTCTTCACATGGGACGAATTCACAAACTATTTTGAGAATACGCCTGGCGGCAATTTCTCAGGTTTTCAGGAAATCTGCCATTTGGCGGAAACCACGGACTTCACGCTGCTCATTGTAACGCACAAGGGCGAGGAGATGTTCAAGGGGGCAAAGCAGAAGGACGCGGCAAAGATATTTGGACGGTTCGTGTCTCCGCGTTGCCTCATTGAGCTGCCGGATGACATGGCGTTCAAGCTGATGGGCAATGCATTGGCGAAGAACCCCGCGACTGAGAAGGATTGGACAGACGTGGTCAAAGACTTCAGTCAACGACTGACGGAGTCGAACAGAAAAGTGGAGAAGGAGGCCGGAATCAAGGAGCAGGTCCTTCAAAGTGTTTTGCCTCTCCACCCGTATGCGGCATTGGTCTTGAAATACATCTCCGAATCGTTCCAGTCCAACCAACGCAGCATGTTCGACTTCATTAAGAACGACCGGGGCGACAAGATCAAGGCGTTTCAGTGGTTTATTCAGAATGTCGGGCCTTACGACGATTGGCCGTTCCTGACCGTGGACATGCTTTGGGACTTCTTCGCGTTGAATGCTTCCGACTTGAAACCAGCGATACGCGATATACTTAATTCCTACAAGCAAATTCCAGGGACTTTGCCAATTGAGGATTCGCGCGTCATCAAGACGCTACTTCTTCTTGCCGCGCTGTCGAAAGACAAGAGCGATCTTGTGTCCTTCCTTCTGCCCAACGACAGAAATCTCAGCATGGCCTTCGAGGGGACGGACCTTGAGAACAACGCATTTCTCCCCATCGTCAAGCGCTTTGTCGATGACGGGATTTTGTTTGTAAAAGGTGCGCCGCAGAACGGCGGAGACATGTACGCCACCAAGAGCGGTTCTGCGCAGGTGGATTCAAAGGTTCTGAAGGAGCTTGAGGCTCAGGCCAGAGTGGAGAATCCTTTCGGAAGAATCCTGGATGACGACCATGCCAATGTACAAAAAGTTTTTGGGCTAAAGGGCGCTCTCGCCGTGAGGTATGTTCGCGAGTTCTCCCCTGTAGACCAACTGAGGAAGAAATGCAATGAGCTACGTGAGAACGACAGGCTTGGAGCGCACATTCCTGTTGTGTTCGCCTTTGCGCCGGACGAAGATTCGGCGAGAAAATTCCAAAGCACCATTTCAGAAATTCGCAGGCAAGGGTTGGGGCGTACGGTAATTGTCAATGCGACGGGTATGCCTCTTGGCGAAGATGAACACGAGAAATACGTAAACCATCTTGCGCTCGCAAAGTTCTATGCTTCGAACAACGGCGATCTGTCTGCGCAGGAGAAGAAGGAGGCCGCCCAAATTCTCAACGAATGGACGGCACGGTTGGCGCAAGGGAGTTTCGAAGTCTATTCGGAGGCTACAGGGGTTGTGACGTGCCCCTCGGTCGAAGAAGTGTTCACCGCGTTACGTAAGGTCGTGAGTGCTACATACCCGGATTGCGTGGAAGACCAGTACCGTGTGACAGATGGAATGTACGAAGCGACGAAGTTTCAATTAGGTGCAGAATGTGGACTTGGTCAGGAGACGAAAAACATGTTTAAGTCTGGCAACCCCAGTACAAAGCTTGAGGCTGCTTTGAACGGCGCATGGAAAATCGACAAGTACTGGGAGTCAAATCCAACGCTCTTCATTTCAAGGCTAAAGGTTAAAGTAGATGCAGTAGCTCAAAAGGCGTTTGGCGAGTCCGGCAAGATATCAATTCGTGATGTGTACGAGATCTTCCGTGAAGGCACGTATGGATTTCTTCCCTGCAACCTGACGGCGTTCCTTCTTGGGTTTCTATTGAAGGAGTATGCGATAGATGAATACACCTGGGACAATGGTGGTGCCACGGAACCAATGTCTGTCGGGAAGATGAAACAGGCGATTGCGAATTTCTTGGCAGACGAATTGACTGGACACAGCGCAAAGTACAAGGACGAATGGATTGTTGCGATGTCGTCGGAACAAAAAGAATTCCGGCGAGTTGTCGCAACGATTTTCAAGCAACCCGAGAATCTTTGCACAAGCCTAAGCAATGCGCGTGACCGCATACGAGCGCGGATGATCGAGTTGACTTTCCCGATTTGGGCACTCAAAGGCATACTGGGCGATTTCCAATTAGCCACCAGACGTGATATCCTTGAAGGTGTCATTGATGACTTAACGGGTGTCGCCAACGCACAGAACATCGACAAGAACAAGAACGAGACGGACTTTGCCTTACGCGTTGGGCGGAAATCAATTGACCATCCTTCTGTGATAACTGATCTCGTTACGCTTGTGACCCCGGAGAATACTCGCAAGGGCATGCGTGCATATTTGAGTGAGTATGCCGGCGGTCGGTTGTTGCAATTGGCTGAAAAGATAGGTGATCATGGCAAATACCTTGACGCCCTGAAAGAACACTGCTCTGCAGCGGCGGCAAATTGGGTCTGGAACGCTGAAACGCTCAATGCGCAGATAGACGCGTTAATCGTTGAATACGCCATTGTCGCCAAGAGCAACGAGCTCATAAACAAGACCGCTGACTTTGCAGAGTGCTGTCGGCAGTGGTCTGACCGCCTTGAAATGATCCGCGTCTCCTACGAGGCAGCCAAGCTGTATTTGGCCGAGTCCTTCAAACCGTTGGCCGCGAAGCTTTATCTGTTGAAGAAATCTGCGATGATACCTGAAGGCGAGAGAAAAGATTTCCTCGCTGCGCTTGAATCAGAAGCGGATTGTTATACGGAATTCTACAATAACCAGTACGAGTATTTCTGCAAGATTGGTGATTTCTATCTTCAGGACCTCTCGGACGATGACCGCAAGGCCGTATTCGCGCGAATCAAAGAGCCATGCTTCGTTAAACCGCAAAGCGAATACATACAGTTGATTGAGAAAGAGCGCGATGCCTATCTTGAAAGCAAACTTGTCAACAGGCTTAAGTCGCTTTGGGCAGACAAGACGGGAACTGCGTCGCCGCTTGAATGGTCGGAGAAATACCGTACCCCAGTCCTTGCGCTTGTTCCCGAAAAAGAGTTCGCGGAGGCCTCGCGCGCGTTTACAATTATCAACGCGGGTTCAGGTAGGGACATCGATGTCAAACTTGCGCTCAAATATCTTGATAAGATTAGCTACTGGGACGCCTTGAATGATGAAAGGCAGCGTGACGAGGCGTTTGTCAAATACCTCGTCAAGGACTATGCATCCATCCTGCCCGATTTAGCCAAGGTGCGAGAACATTTAAAGAAGAGAGTTCTTGGCGTGAATGTCTATGACTGGGGCGGGGCACCGGAGGTGTCGCGTCAGATCGAGGCATACGCGAATGCTGAATACGTCAAATCAGGGAAAGACAAGGTCGTCACGAAGATTGAGGGGATGTCCGCCGATGAAGTGAAGATTTATCTCAAGGACCTTGTGGTGTCCGACATAAAGGTGGGCTTGGCAATTCTGGGAAGGTAGGGGGCAAAATGACGAGAGACGCATGCCTTTCAAGAGTCGAGTGCATAGTCAGGGCGAATGAACCTGGTTTCCCGGTCTTTATAGACGTTGCGAATACGGATGATTATCGACTGATTCGTGAAACGCTTGAGGAATACTGCGGCAAGCAGATGTCGATTGCGGATTTCATCAGAGAGGATGTTGCCGTTGATCTTGGGAACGTTCTTGTGGAGGTGCGGAATTCGATTGACGGGGTTCTCGTCACCGGGCTTTCCGCATACCTGCACCTTCGAAGTAAAGAAGAGGCTGTGGGATTCATCCTCGATACTGAATATTGCGTGACAGGGAATGGGCCGTGCTTTGTTCTTACCTATGGTATGCGGGGGATATTCACGGAATTCGAGCGAAACCATCCGAATCCATGTTGGAAAGAGCGTTTCTTTGTGATTGGCGACAATCCTGCAGATGGATATGGATCGTATGTCTTTTTCGACGAAGAACTGAAAGGCGTAGCCGGGACATTTCAGGGTGCGTTCGCTAATTCGTTGCAATCATTTATTCGCGGCATAGATTGCGAGCCGGCCAACTGGGAGGGTTCGTGTGTCAATAAAACTCAGTTGGAGAACCTTGCGAGGACAAGACGTTTTCGGATTTTGAGATCGCCGTTCGACTTACTTGAGTTCTGTTGCCGTGATATGCCGCCATCGGTGAAAAGTGACATGGGATCAGATTCGCAATGGATTGAATTGATCCCTGAAGTTCTGGAAGCGAAAACATGGACTGCATTCTTCAGGAGAAAATTTGGAGAAATGTCGCTTGAGGAAGTGTTGGCATCTAATTGGTCACGGATGGATGCGAGCGCAAGATGGTTTCTTTTTCTAGGTCTCAAGGCGAGTGGGGCGAGTTCGCCGTATTTGCAGAAGGTCCTAGAAAGTTCGTTGACCGTTCAGGCGTTCATTGAGAGGTTGTATTCGGCGATTCTGTCCGTTGATGTCAGCGCGTCGGAGTTCCGACGCATGTATGACGAGCGCAAGAAGTTGCTTGCGGGCGTTAAGGACTCGACGGCTCTGAAAACATTTGTCGAATTATCTAAGGGTGCGGGGAGAAATCGCCTGTTCTACATGACGGACTTGACGCTCGATGAGCAAAAGGCAGTTCTGGAATGTCTGTTCGATGCTTCCGAGCATTATGTCGGTTTTGCGTCCGGCGAATATCGCCACATATTTCCGGCGTTGGCCGATTACGCTACGCGCTATGACTTTTCTGGCGATGATGGAAAGTTGGCGAAGTATTTCGCAGATTACCGTCGGCAAAAGGTCTGCAATAGAGTTGAACCGGAGTTCCTTGCGGTCGTTGCGGATGAAGCAACACGCCGATCCTACAATCTACTCGCGACGCGGGACAGCGTATTCAGTAAGGCTTACAACGCCGCCGATGGCGTCAAGGTGATTTGGGTAGATGCTCTTGGCGCGGAGTTCCTACCATATCTGAAACGTAAGGCCGTGGAACGCGGGTTGATCGCACGGATGTCTATCGGTCGGGCGAATGTCCCTACCATAACAGACTTCAATAAACTTTTCTTGAAGGACATTCCACATGATGTTACCAAGAGACTCGACAATTTGAAACATGATGGTGATGAGGCTTTCAATAACGATCGCAAGTTGCCGTTCTATCTCATAAAGGAACTACAGATCCTGGACGAGGTAATGGACAATGTCCACGGATGTCTGACGGCTGGAGCGAAACGGGTTATCGTTGTTTCAGACCATGGTGCCACTCGATTGCCAGTTGTGCTTGGTAGGGAACGCTTGACGCATGCCATGGAGAGCAAAGGGCGACATGGCGGAAGATGCTGCGAGGCGTTGCCGACAATGGCAGATTCAATACCAGAGGCCACAAAAGAAAACGGGTATTTTGTTCTGGCTGACTACAATCGTTTCAAGGGCGGGAACGCTGGACAGTTCGAGAATCACGGTGGTGCCACATTGGAAGAAGTAATCGCGCCCGTCATTGAGTTCTCGCTCGGCGAAGTGCGTTATCAGGCTTATCTGGCTAATCCAAAAATTAGTGTGGTGCGTGGTCGTACGGCTACGGTTAAGATTTCGGTCGCGCCATCGCCGCAGACGGTTTCGGTTCGCATCGGTGATCGAGTCTGCCTTGCCAAACCAGTAGTTGGTGCGACGGGACAGTTCGAGATTCTGATTGACGAAGAAGTGAAAACCGGAGAATATGAGATAGCTGTAATCGCAGACAACGACGAATTGGCCGACAGGCTTAAACTTGTCGTCATGCGTGGCGGAGTCGTAGAGAAGAAATTGTTCTGAGGTGTACAATGACTGAGAAACTGAGAAAAGCGTTTGATAGCATGGTGGTCTATAAAGACCTCGCCAAGACGAATTTCTTTACGGCGTTGAGTCTGCCGTCATTCTTGCGCGACTGGCTTCTTCAGCGTTTTGAAGATGAGAACGGAGAATACAAAATAGAGGAACTTGCCGAGTTCATTCAGGAATATCTTCCACGACGCGAACAGTGGACGGGTATAAAGGATCGCGTGGTGTCGGATTCCGAACGTGTTAAATTCCTGGCGAAGATCGTTATCGACATTAACATCAAAACGTCTGAAAAGACATTCGCTCTTCCTGATTATGGTCTGACCCATTCAGATACGATCATTGAGGATCAAGTATGGGATGACTGTCGCGCAGAACTTGCTACAGGCAAGGAAGTTTGGGGAGTGGTGGAGATTGGGTATCGCCGTCCTGCGGAGCCCAAAGAGAAAGGCAAGATCAAACTCGTCAGTTTCCAGAACTTCTGCCCGTATACGATAGACCTAGACTATTACAAAGAGGCAAGAAAGCAGTTCTCGGTCGATGAATGGATTGATGTTGTTCTCGGTGCGATAGACTACAATGCGGCGGGGTATGTCAAGGTCGGGCAGGACGGCAAACCGATAAAGGACGAGAACGGGAAAACAATACCCGATCCTACGGCAAAGCTTAACATGCTTAAACGCCTTCTTCCGTTTGTGGAAAAAAGGTTGAACCTCGTGGAACTTGCACCGCCCGGCACGGCGAAATCCTATCTGTTCGGACAGGTGAGTAAATACGGTTGGTTGACGACCGGAGGAAGTATGACGCGGGCAAAGATGTTCTATGACATCGCGAAGCGCACAACTGGCCTTGTGTCGGGAAATGATTACGTTGCGTTGGACGAAATCGGAAAAATGCAATTTCCCGATGCGGCCGAAATGGCTTCTGCGCTTCAGGGTTACATGGAACAGGGCGTTTTCAAGGTCGGCAATTTCTCTGGGATAGCCGATGCAGGCGTGGTAATCCTGGGGAACATCGACGAAAAATACATGAACGAGTTTGAGAGCATGTTTGTGCAGCTTCCGTCGGTGTTCCATGACCGCGCAATAGTTGACCGTTTCCATGGTTTCATCAAGGGCTGGGAAATTCCGCGCATGACGGACGATATGAAGGCTCGAGGCTGGGCACTCAATTCCGAATACTTCTGCACCATCATGCATCTTCTCCGGGACGAGGGACTTTACAGGGCGGTTGTCGATGCGTTGATTGAAGTGCCCAAGGGCGCGGACACGCGCGACACGGAGGCGGTCAAACGACTGAGCACTGCCTATCTCAAACTTCTGTTCCCGCATGTCAAATCGCCCGAGGATATTGAGATAAGAGATTTTGTGAATTACTGTCTGAGGCCTTCTACGAAAATGCGCTCCATTATCAAGTATCAGATGGGGCTACTCGACCCGCGCTTTAAGGGTAAGAACATTCCGACATTTAAAATCAAGGAGCAGTATGCCGAAAAAGACAAAACAGCCGACAACGGCTGACTGCATATCTTGCCATAAGCGGATTAGCGAACGCGATGTCCTTGCCGTCAACATGAAGTTGATGGGTGAGGAGATCGGGCAGTTTTATTGCCTAGACTGCCTGGCTTCAACGCTTGACTGTACGGTGCAGGATATCCTTGATAAGGTTGAAGAATTCAAGGCTCAAGGGTGCAAGTTGTTCGGGTAAGTTTTCAGCGGGAGGATGATATGGATACTAAGCCAATAATTCTTGCTATCTGTTATGATTTTGATAAAACTTTAACACCTGATGATATGCAGGCACAGGGTTACATCCAATCTGTTGGTTTTGACAAGGATCGTTTTTGGGCAGAGTCAAATAGTATGGCCAAGGAAAATGATATGGACCAGAACCTATCGTATATGCTCAAGATGAAAAATGAGTCTGAAGGTAAATTTGTATTCACACGGCAGAATCTTCAAGAATATGGGGCTAAAATAAAATATTTTCCTGGCGTAAAAGAATGGTTTAAACGCACGAAGGGATATGGTGACAAGTACGGGGTGAAGATAGAACACTATGTCATATCATCTGGTTTAAAGGAAATGATAGAGGGAACGATATTGTCGCAGAATGGCTGCTTTGAACGTATTTATGCAAGCTCTTTTTATTACAATGACCGGGGCGTTGCCGTTTGGCCTGCACAGGTTGTAAACTACACAAACAAGACACAATTTATTTTTAGGATATCAAAAGGGTATTTAGATATAAACGACGAACGTGTAAATGATTATGTTAAACCTGAAAATCTGCGGGTTCCATTTCGCAACATGGTCTATATTGGAGACAGCGATACAGATGTTCCGTGCATGAAGTTGGTGAACGCAAATGGCGGCTATTCCATTGGCGTCTTCAATTCTGATTTAGGCGAGAATGCGAAGCAAAGAGTACACAAGATGTTTCTAGAAAAACGCATTGGCTATTTTTGCCCGGCTGATTATACGGCAAAATCTCCCCTTGATATTCTATTAAAGGATATCATACGGCTCACGGCGATACGTAGTCAAATAGAACAGATACATCTTGAATGTGAAAAAGATACACGACTCCGTAAACGTGACTGCGATTTGGCAAAAGCGGTAGACACCCTTGTCAGGGTGCGTCGTAGCGCAAGTACGGATTGGAATGGGTTGATGTCTAATCCTGAAATCCTCATAAATGCCATTGGGGCATCGGATGATTTGCAGGATGGTCTTTTCTATAGGGCAATTATGGAACAGGCGCAGCGATATAAACCTGCTATAGAGAAGAGTGGCTGTAGCGATGACGAAAGATGAATTGTATGGGCCGCCATATGCTATAATCTCACCGGAGGAATTAGATGACAAGCGAAGAACTTGAAACCATTGTTTGCAAACACGAGATGCAGCGGCTCGAGCTGAAGGAGTCGTTTGGCGTGGAGTGCATCGAGACAGCTTGCGCGTTCACGAATGCGCAGGGAGGGTTCATCGTCATCGGCGTCGACAACGACGGCAACCCGTCGAAGCACCAGCTGCGCGGTGAGGGATTGCGCGACTACGAGAACAAGATTTCCACGGCGACGGAGCCGAGCGTGGCGGTGGATGCCGAGAAAGTGGAATTCAGAGGCCGCGAGGTCGTGGTTCTCCGAGTCATTGAGAATCCGCTCAAGCCAGTTGCCTACAAGGGACGGTGCTACATCCGCAAGGGCAGCGTGAACCACCAGATGACGCCGACGGAGATTGCCGAATGCCATCTGAAATCTACGGGCGCAAGCATGGATGCCGTTTTCGTGCCGGGCGCGACGAAGGACGATCTTGACATGGAGGCCGTACGCAAGTACATGAGGCGGTCTGTTGAGAAAAAACGGCGCTCCTATTCCGAAGATGAAGACCCGTGGGAAGTCTTGTTGAAACTGGAATGGGTCAAGTCTGAAACGGAGATCACGCGAGCCGCTTATCTGATGTTCGCAAAAGACACGCAGCGGAAGTTCTCCCAGGCAATCGTGCATTCTGGAGCATTTCGCGCCGATGGTGCGCTTATTGTCGATTCGCTTGATTCAAAGGGTAACATCCAGGATCAGATTGACGATGCGATGGCGTTCATCAAGAGGAACATCCATTGCGCACTCGTCATCACTCCAGGCAAGATCGACCACGATCCGATGTGGGACTATCCGCTTGAGGCTGTTCGTGAAACGCTTGCCAATGCGCTCTGTCATCGCGACTACGGCGCGCCGTATGACATACAGGTGAAGATATTTGAGGATTCGTTGTGCATTTCCAGTCCGGGGCAGCTGCCATTCGACATGCCGATGGATTTTCTCATGAAACCCACGCATCCGTCGCGGCCGCGCAACAAGTTAATCGCGCAGGCGTTCTTCGACATGGGCATCATCGAACGATACGGCAGCGGCATCAAGCGCATAAAGAAAGAGTGCGACAAGAACGGGAATTCTTATCCGGAGTGGAGCGACCAGTATGGCGAATTCGCGACGACATACCGTCCGCGAGCCTCAAGTGGTAAAAGTAACATGGGTCTTGGCGGTAATGGCGGTAATCTTGGCGGTAATGGCGGTAATCTTGTCGGTAATGACGATGCCGGGCATACAGCGGAGATTATTGATAGTATAAAACAATATCCATCTATTTCGTCCGCCGAAAGGGCACAGTTGGTTAAAGTAAGTCAACGTTCTATGGAACGGATATTGAGCCAATTAAAAGAAGAAGGAAAGATCAGACGAATCGGTGGGACGCGTGGGCATTGGGAGGTGATGTCTTGATCCGCCGTATTTATGCTGACCATGCCGCGACGGCGCCTTTGATGCCGGAGGCGCTGGAGGCGATGTTGCCGTTCATGAAGGGTGACTTCGGCAATCCGTCAAGCATCCATTCATGGGCGAGGAAGCCGCGCGAGGCCGTGCGCGAGGCACGGGCTACGATCGCGGAGTGCATTGGAGCGGAACCGGAGGAGATATTCTTCACAAGCGGTGGGACGGAGGCGGATAACTGGGCGGTCAAGGGTTCGGAAGGAGGTTTGCTGGTCTCGGCGTATGAACACCACGCCGTCTTGAACGCCGCAGCACACGAGGCGAGAATGGGACGGATGGTGGCGTATGCACGGCCGACAAGGAACGGCGTGATTGGCGTGCGGCAGATCGCCGACGCATGGCAGAATGGGATTGGATTGGTTTCGGTCATGACGGCCAACAACGAGATTGGAACCATCAATGACGTAGGGGCACTGGCGGCCGAGGTCCATTCGCGAGGGGCGCTGTTTCACACAGATGCGGTCCAGGCCGTCGGACACATCCCGATTGACGCAAGGAAACTTGACGTGGATTTTCTTTCGGCGAGCGCACACAAGTTCAGTGGCCCTAAAGGGATTGGATTCTTGTTTGTTCGCAAAGGATTGAAGCTCGGATCGCTTCTGGACGGTGGTCAGCAGGAGGACGGTAGACGGGCCGGAACGGAGAACGTGGCGGCGATTGTCGGCATGGCGGCGGCGCTCAAGGCGAACTGCGCGCGGATGGCGCGGGTGGCAAAGCGGCTTGACGGATTGGCCGAACGTCTGCGGACGGAGTTGGTTACGGCGTTTCCTGATGCCGTCTTTCCGGGCGCAGGCGCGCCGAGGCAACTGCCGGGATTCGTGAGCGTCGCACTGCCGGGCCGGTCGGGGGAAGGTCTCGTCCATATCCTTGATTTGAAAGGGATTGCCGTTTCCGCCGGTGCGGCGTGCGATTCGCGGAACACGCAGGTGTCGCATGTGCTGAAGGCGATTCGGCTGCCGGTGCGGCAGGCAAAGGGCGTGATCCGCATCTCGTTGGGAGCGGAGAATATGTTGGAGGATGTCAGGCGGATCGTCGATGCGATGCGCTAGGCGGATGTGTCGCGGACAATCCGTCGGCGGCAAACATGCGCCTCGCGCTACCACCGTACTTTGCGAAATCCGGTGGTAGCCGACGGGAGGTTGAAGCGCCGCCAAGATGGCGGCGTCCCCAGTCAGTGCTCCGCCAAGATGGAGGATGGTACGGAATTTGCAAAAAGGCGTGTAAGATTTCCGGATGGGAAGCGAGTAGGAGGCAGAAAGGAATATCAGAATGCAGAATGAGATGTTTGACAGCCCGGACGAGTCCGAATGGGACGAGGAGGAACCTTACTACGACTGGGATGATCCCGATTGGCGGGAGGATTGGGATGATGAGACAGGGAATATGGGCGACGCTTCTTCGACAGGTATGCATAAATCAATAAATCCATATTGCTGCATCGCAGCAGATGTGATATAATTCACGCGACATGAGAACAACTTTAGACATTCCAGATACGATGTATCGACGCATTAAGACGCGGACTGCCCAGGAGGGCAGTACCGTTCGCGCCATTACGCTGGCTCTTTACTCGCAGTGGCTTGGCGACGAGCCGCGCATCGAGGCCACGCGGCAGACAAGGAAGAGAAGGCCAAAGACCCCGTCGTGGTTTGGGAGCGTCAAGGTCGATCCGAATCTGCCGCACGACATGGCATCCATTCGTGAAAGCATCGCCCGTCGTCACGGAGAATAAGTCATGACGTTCGGATTGGATACGTCCGTGGTGTTACGGCTTCTCACAGGACAACCGCAGGAGCTTGCCGCCCGTACACTTGCCCGCTATCAGGAGGGAATTGCCAATGGGGATTCCTTTTATGTGAGCGACATTGTCGCGTCTGAGACGTACTATGCGATCCAGCATCATTACGGCAAGACCAAGGAAGAGGCGCTGTCGGCGCTCATGGCATTCTCGTCTGGAGAAGGGATTTCGTTTTCGCAGAATTTCGCCGCGTCAATCAACACGCCGAACATCCATAAGGCGAATCCTGGCTTCGTCGATCGGATGCTTGCTTCTGGCTATAGGGAACAGGGCCAGATCACGCTTTCGTGTGAAAAGTCGTTCAGGCGGCTCGCGGATGCAGAGGTGATTTCATAAAAGCCGGATAGACCGGATCGAAACAATTTTGACAAACGCGGCGGCGTTGACGGGAGCCGATCTTGGATACAATGGGACGAGGAGGAACCGTACTACGACTGGGACGATCCCGATTGGCGGGAGGATTTGGATGATGAGGCAGAGGGGAATATGGGCGAAGCGAGTCAAGGAGATATGAGGTCGCAAGGGCCATTGTCTCCATGCGGGAGACATTTGCCGGGCGGGGCGTTGGAATGGATGGAATTGTGGTAATATGTCCGCCGCCGGAGCGATAGGTTGCTCGTCCGCGGTTGGATGGCGTCGCAAGGCAAAATGAACAGAAAGGTTTGAAATGAGAGAGTTCTGGGTTACGGTCGGGGCAATGGACCTGGGATACTTGATGTATCTCGGGTTGAGGTCGATGTTCAGGAAATGAGAGGAGGTTCGTCATGGAACGTTTGATGGCCTATATTGTCGCGTTTATGATCATCGGCTTGATCGGTATCGTCATATCTGTTTTCCGCAAGAAATGAGTTCGCGTGGCGGCGTCGGCGAAGGGCTTGACTATGATCATGTCGCTTCCCGGCGTCGCCTTTCAGTAAGGAGTTTGCAATGTTGGAGCCGTACGACGACGATTTTGAAGAAGAGGATATCCCGGATGAAGAGGAGGACTATCCGAATAAGTCACAGAGAGAATTCCAGCAGGCGAAGCTGGACTTCGAGGTGTCGGGCAGAGCCAAGTACGATTCCATGCTGGATGAGGTCCGGCGCGCGCCGTCTTCAAACGGCATGGCGTTGCCCACGCCAGAAGAGACGGCCTGGATGACGGAGGAGGAGCGGCGGTGCGTGGAATGGTTTGACCGCCGCGCGTACGACACGTTCATGAAGCGCTCCGCCTGGTACGAGGGCGACGGGTGGATCATTCCCTATTGTCGCATGGTCTGCGAGGAGTTCAAGCAGGCGTCGCCGGAGGTGTTGTAGGATTACGCAAATGACACTATCAAGTGCTTTTGGTTGCCGGAAGATCTCGGCGGCAACATCTACGTCGGTGGCGAGATGTCGCGAAAGGATCGATTCCTGCGCGTGGTCGACAAGATATTCGAGGCGGCGAAGAGCGGCAATGCGCGTGCGCAGAATGTCGTTGGGACGTTCTGCGAGAGCGGGCGGCCTCGGTACGTCGTGTCGGCCGTTGAGAAGGAGCTGGGCGTCAGGTTGTGCGACGGCTCCGCCGCACGCGAATGGTACAGGAAATCGGCAGAGGGTGGGTGTCTCCAGGGACAGCGGAACTATGCGCGCGCCCTGTTGAAGGGAATCGGCGGCGGATGGCGCACCATTGAAGAGTCGGGGAACGCCACGTGGCATCGGGACAGGATCCTTGCCGACAGGCAACTGGGCATGGAATGGTACCGAAAGCTGGCGGAAGGCCGTGGCGACAGCGAGAGCCAGATGCGTCTGGCGCACATCTACGCCTACGGCAGGGAGGCGCCGTGCGACGTCGCGAAGTGCGTGGAACTGTTGCGGATGGCGGCGCAGAGCGGACATCCGAAAGCCGTCGCGATCATGAGGGCGGCCGGTTTCGCGCTGTCGGAATTCATGCTGGAGGACATGATTGTGCGCAGATGTGTCATCGCGGGCATTCACGATGTCGATCGCGTGAACGAGATTCTCGCCGTACACGGGGTGAAACCGCTCGTTCCCCCACATTCGGAATTGTGAGAAAGACGCGAGTTTGACAGACTAAGCGGCTTTGTCGTCTGTCCGCTGGGTTGCTTGGTGTCGTGAATTGGGCAGTTGGTGGGTTGGGGTAACGGCGAGAGCGCCGCTTCCCCGAATTGCCGCGACAAGCGCGGCCACTCCCGTTGTGGCTCGCATGGGCGCTCGTTCTTCCATAACGGACGGGACGCCGGTTGTATCGGTCTCGAGAAATTCCTGATACAAAACTTAGTGGCAAGACCGGTTTTGCCACATCCACCCGTGCGGAAATATGATACACAAATGGCGCATGGCGATGAACCAAGAAATGATAGAGGCGCTTAAACGGCAACGTGTCTAATCGCTAGTTATACTCTCACTGAGCGGAGGACGCAGTAGCCGCGGCGCTTGATTACTTCGACGGTGCGGAAGTATTTCTCCTGGAGCGCGAGAAGCCCCGTGGCGGTTTTCACCACCATGAGACAGCGTCCGCCCGGACGCAGCGCACGGTATGCGGTCTCCATGAAAACTTCCGCGATGCGGTAGTCGCTGTAGTAAGGGGGATTGCCCACCACGAGGCTCCAGCGTCCGTTCTCGTCTTCCCCGCGCGGGAGGCCGTCGTCGGAGAGGATGAACCTCGCGTCGATACCCGCGCGTTCGGCGTTGACTTTCGCTGCCGCAATCGCGCGAGCGTGCGAGTCGATCATGGTCACGTCCGTGATGCCAGCCTTCTTTGCGACGAGCAGGCCCACGAGCCCGCACCCGCAGCCCATGTCGAGCAGACGGTCCTTTGGCTTCGCCTCGCGTGCTGCGACTTCCGCCAGGGCGAGTCCGCCCGCGTCAGCGCGCCGGTGGCAGAAGCAACCCGGAAAGCTTGTGAACACCATCTTCTCTCCGTCGGGCACGCTTGCCTCCCAGTCACATGCGAAACTGCGGCGCTTCGCCAGTTCGCCGTGCTTCGTCATGCGGAACACGGCGACGTGCTTCTCGCGCTTTACCACGTGTACGTTCGTCCAGACTAGACGCAGCGTACGCAACGCCTCGTCCGCGTCGTCCTCGAACGCGGCGATGAACGTGCCGCCTTCGGCGAGGTTGGCATGGATGTCCTCAAGCTGGTCTAGCACCAGCTCCGCGCTCATCGACTGTGGCGTTGTCATGAAGAAGGCGAGCGCGTACGGCCCTTGGGGAATGTTGGGCGTGCAGTACACGATTTCGTTGGGGTTGATCCACACGTCGTAGAACCGTTCACGCATCGCCCGCGCGTGGTGGATGTCAAATACGTGAGCGGCGACGTGCTTTGGCCATTTCTTCTCCGCCTCGAGCGGAAGCCAGCCGCTGCGGTTTCCGGCCACGAGCACGCGTGCGCCGTCGGGGACGGAGAGCGTTGGCAGGAGGTCGAGAAGGGCGGCCTCGGCGTAGGTGAGTTTGCGGGGTTCAGTCGGCTTGGGTTTTGGCATGGAGGGTGTCCGTTCCTTTCACGGCGGCACCGAGGGCGGCCGCCTCTTTTGCGAAGTCCTTGTCGTCCGTGACGACGGTCACGGGATTGTTTATTCCGAGAATCTTCCTCGCGCGCAGGTAATCGCATACCATGCGGTCTGCGCGATGAGCGCCGCTGCCGCCGGTATAGCCCACGCGGAGGCGTCCGTCAGCCTCGGACGCGGCGTTCATGTCCGCGCCGTCGAAGACCGCCCACACGTGGAGGCGCGGTTCTTCCGTCACTCGCGCGCGCAACGTCTCCACGAGGCGGTCGCGTCCGGCACGGCAGGCGTCGGCGTCCAGACGGTGCGTGCCGATGACGGCGTTCCAGCCGTCAACCACCAGCAGTTCCGCGTCTGGCGGCATTCGCTCCGCGTCGCGCACCGCCGCTAGGGCTAGGGCGAAGTGGCTGTCGAGTGATTCGCGCTCGCCGCGTTCGTGCGCGAGCTCCTCTTTCAGCTTCGCCACCTCGGCCTTGAGTTCGCGCACGTGCGCCACCCGCGTATCGCGGAATATGTCGTTTGATGTCATGTGCGGAACAGTATATCACAATCCGGCGGAAACGTGTCCGCGCTTTCAAATCTGCGGCGAAAAGCCGTTGCCTGTGGAACGAGGAAATGGTAAACTCATTGTCCGTGAAAGGAAAGGGTCTGATATGGACGTTGCAAGAATAGACAGGCGCGGTTTCCTCGCCGGAATGTTTGCCGCAGGCGCGGCAGGCGCAGTAAGTGGCGCGGCGCAGGGAGCTTCCACCCCAGCCGGGAATGGTCCGCTCAAGGTGTGCGTGTTCTCCGACCTGCACTACCATCCCGGCAGGTGGACGAATACCGAGAACATGTCGTTCATGGAGAAGATACTCGCGCGCGCCGAGCGCGAGCGCTGCGACATGGTGATCCACTGCGGCGACCTCCTGCACGGCGTGCGCAAGCCGGAGCAGAAGGCCCTGCTCAAGCTCTACAACAACTTCAAGGTGCCCGGCTACCACATCCTCGGCAACCACGACCAGGACGGTAACCCCTACGAGGAGACGTGCGAAGCATACCGTATGCCTGACGGACACTACTCCTTCGACAAGGGCGGCTTCCGCTTCGTGGTGGCCGATCCGAACTACTTCTGCAACGAACCCGGCAAGTTCATCCACCACGGGAGGGGCAACTACTTCAAGCGCGTGAAGGGCTCGACGATCAACTGGATTCCGCCGGAACAGCTGGAGTGGATGCGCTCCGTAATCGTCGGCTCGCCCTATCCATGCATCGTGCTGTCGCACCAGAGCTTCGAGCGCGGACATGGTGCGCCGGTGATGAACAGCAAAGAGGTGCGGGCGATCTTCAACGAGGCCAACGCGAAGAAGCCGGGAACGGTGAGGCTTGTGATGAACGGGCACCTCCATATCGACCATCTGCGCATCCTTGACGGCATCCTCTATTGGGACGTCAACAGCGCGAACTACCAGTACTACGCGAAGCGGCACGACAAGTATCCCGAGGAGTACATGAAGACCCACCGCAGCGCATGGAACAACATCGGCTGGAAGGAACCGCTTTCGGCGATTCTCACGATGTGGCCGGACGGGCGCATCAAGATCGACGGGTCGAAGTCCGACTGGCTCTTCGGCGTGTCGCCGACGGACGCTGGTTATCCGCTGTTCGACGAAGACGGACGCGAGACGCATCCCGAAATCCAGAGCGTGGATTTGACGTTCCCGCAGAATTTTACTGCGGTTTAATGTTGAAATGTGACAAGTTTTTCTATATACTATTGGACGAAACAAGGTAAAGAAGAGCAAAAAGCAGTAAAAATCAGATAGAAAGAAGAAAGTAAGGAAGAAAAAATGGCAAACAAGACGAAGTACGTGTACTTCTTCGGTGCAGGTCAGACCGAAGGCAATGCGAATATGCGTGAGCTGCTGGGCGGCAAGGGCGCGAACCTCGCGGAGATGGCGGGCCTCGGGCTCCCCGTGCCGCAGGGATTCACGATCACGACCGAGGCATGCACGCGCTACTACGACGACGGCCGCATGATTGCGGACGACATCATGAACCAGGTGATCGAGTACGTGGGCAAGCTCGAGAAGTCCGCCGGCAAGAAGTTCGGCGACGCGAAGAACCCGCTCCTCGTCTCCGTGCGCTCCGGCGCCCGCGCCTCCATGCCGGGCATGATGGACACGATCCTCAACCTCGGCCTCAACGAGACGGTCGTCAACTCCCTCGCGAAGCAGACGAAGAACCCGCGCTGGGCGTGGGACTGCTACCGTCGCTTCATCCAGATGTTCTCTGACGTCGTGATGGAGGTCGGCAAGAAGCACTTCGAGAAGCTCATCGACGAGATGAAAGAGAAGAAGGGCGTGAAGCAGGACCTCGAGCTCACGGCGGCGGATCTCAAGGCTCTCGCCGGCAAGTTCAAGGCCGAGTACAAGAGCGCGATTGGCAAGGATTTCCCGGACGACCCGAAGGAGCAGCTCGTGGCGGCCATCAAGGCCGTGTTCCGCAGCTGGGACAACCCGCGCGCGAACATCTACCGCCGCGACAACGACATCCCCTACAGCTGGGGCACCGCCGTGAACGTGCAGATGATGGCGTTCGGCAACCTCAACAACCAGTCCGGCACGGGCGTAGCCTTCACGCGCGACCCGGCGAGCGGCGAGAAGAAGCTCATGGGCGAGTTCCTCATGAACGCCCAGGGCGAGGACGTGGTGGCCGGCGTGCGCACCCCGATGCCGATCGCGAAGATGGCCGAGGTGATGCCTGAGGCGTTCAAGCAGTTCCAGAAGATTTGCGCGACGCTCGAGAAACACTACCGCGACATGCAGGACATGGAGTTCACGATCGAGAACAAGAAGCTCTACATGCTCCAGACGCGCAACGGCAAGCGCACGGCGCGCGCCGCTCTCAAGATCGCCTGCGACCTCGTGGACGAGGGCATGCGCACCGAGGAGGAGGCCGTCCTCATGATCGACCCCCGCAACCTCGACACGCTCCTCCACCCGCAGTTCGACGCGGTGGCGCTCAAGCGCGCCCAGCCCGTCGGCCGCGGTCTCCCGGCCTCGCCGGGCGCCGCGTGCGGCCGGATTGTGTTCACGGCCGCCGACGCGAAGGAGTGGAAGGGCCGCGGCGAGAAGGTGGTGCTCGTGCGCCTCGAGACGTCCCCCGAGGACATCGAGGGCATGAAGGCCGCCGAGGGCATCCTCACGGTGCGCGGCGGCATGACGAGCCACGCGGCCGTCGTCGCCCGCGGCATGGGCGAGTGTTGCGTGTCCGGCTGCCAGGAAATCGCGATGGACGAGGAGCACAAGAAGTTCACGCTCGCCGGCAAGGTGTTCAAGGAGGGCGACTGGCTCTCCATCGACGGCGGCACCGGCAACATCTACGACGGCGTGATTCCCACGGTTGACGCGAAGATCGCCGGTGAGTTCGGCCGCATCATGATGTGGGCGGACAAGTTCCGCAAGCTGAAAGTGCGCACGAACGCCGATACGCCGCGCGACGCCAAGAAGGCGCGCGAGCTCGGCGCCGAGGGCATCGGCCTCTGCCGCACGGAGCACATGTTCTTCTCGCAGAGCCGCATCACGCCGTTCCGCGAGATGATCTGCGCCGATACCGTGGAGGAGCGCGAGATCGCCCTCAACAAGATTCTCCCGTTCCAGCAGGACGACTTCGAGCAGCTCTTCGAGGCGCTCGACGGTCAGCCGGTCACGATCCGCTTCCTCGACCCGCCGTTGCACGAGTTCGTGCCGCACACGGAGGACGAGATCGCCCTCCTCGCGAAGACCACCCACAAGCCGATCAGCCGCATCAAGGAGATTATCGACTCGCTCCACGAGTTCAACCCGATGATGGGCCACCGCGGGTGCCGTCTCTGCGTGACCTACCCCGAAATCGCAATCATGCAGACGAAGGCCGTGATCCGCGCGGCGATCAACGTGCAGAAGCGCCACAAGGGCTGGAACGTGAAGCCGGAGATCATGATCCCGCTCACGAGCGACGTGAAGGAATTCAAGTTCGTGAAGGACATCGTCGTCCACGTGGCGAACGAGGAGATACAGTCCGCCGAGATCAAGCTCAATTACGAGGTTGGCACGATGATCGAGGTGCCGCGTGCGGCGCTCGTCGCCGGCGACCTCGCGGAGGAGGCGGAGTTCTTCTGCTTCGGCACGAACGACCTCACGCAGATGACCTTCGGCTTCTCGCGCGACGACGCGGGCAAGTTC
>Ga0310694_10001825_pt1 | contig 23213 bp, 23 predicted proteins | sample 174DNAGHGhighgp2_FD_203884 | JGI IMG/M metagenome (GOLD analysis project Ga0310694, IMG submission 203884) | Sheep rumen microbial communities from Palmerston North, Manawatu-Wanganui, New Zealand - 1742 DNA GHGhigh gp2 (v2) (version 2) | ecosystem: Host-associated > Mammals > Digestive system... | reverse complement strand
CATCCACCGCCTGAAGTCCAATAGCCGTACTCCAGGCGTATGCAGCTTCACGCTGCGACGGCTCTCCCTGACGAATATACTCGTCAAAGTTTAAGTATAGCTCCTTATCGTTCTTTTCGCTCATATCCCGTCTTACTTTATTTTTATAACGTTTTTGATTTCTGTTGCTATTGTTCAATTCCGCATCTTCTCTCTTCCTTCAGACATCTTCCATCTTCTATCACCTCCAAGTCTGCAGGCAGCCACTTCACACTATTCAACTCATCCTTCGATAACCACTTCGCTGCCTCGTGCTCATTCAGATGCAACGCCTCCTTCACTAGCGAACACAGATAGCAATGCATGGTCAGATGGAATTTGGGATAGTCATACTCTACTGTACAGAGAGACTCTTCCACGTTAATCTCCGCAGACAGCTCCTCGCGAATCTCCCTCACAAGTGCCTCTTCTGGTGTCTCCCCTACTTCCATCTTTCCGCCAGGAAACTCCCACCAGTCTTTCCACTCGCCGTATCCTCGCTGTGTGGCGAATATCTTATCATCTTTGCGAATAATCGCAGCTACGACTTCTATGCGTTTCATTACATTTGTCCTTTTACTGTTATTTCACTCCAATGTTTACTAAATGCTATTTCGCTAGCATCATCAAGATATTCTTGCAAGAACTTGAAAGGGAACGGATATGTCATCATTTCGTTCCATCGTCCAAAACCAAACCTCAACATATCCATAATCTCATATATATCTTTCTCCACATTATCCTCATTCTCTTTGTGAAGAATGAATATGCGTCGTACCCTTGGCATTCGGTCCATTTTGGTACTCTTCATTATTTGCATATTTTCGCTGTTTGTTCCTGAGATATATGCATATGCACTTTCCGGTTCCCCATTTAATCCATCAGTTTTCCATAAATGTAACCCTATATATCCTCTTAAATATTTATGCGATTCAGCTTTCCTTTTAAATAAAGACAATGGTCTTCCTTCATTCACAATATCACTGTAAGCCTCATCAATAAGGATTACATCTAATATCGGAATTTCATCTGTATCAATTATTAGATAAACATTACCATTTTTCTTCAATGCCATATAGTCTCTTGCTCCACGAATTATATCAGGTTTGTTATAGTTTAAATGACTATAAGCAAATTCGTCGAAAAACACAGGCAACTGCTCTGAAGAGAAACCGAATTCTGCAATGCTCATCTTTCCACCATCTGTCATCTTTAGTGAAGCACCAATGACACATCCATCATGAATCTTATATCTGTAAAACTCCCATTTCTCAGAAAGATTGCATAATTGTTGCGGCATTTGCCTGCTTATCAAACAGTCTTTCACTAACAGCTCTATCAGAATTCTACGAGCTTCATGAATAGAAAGTTTATCCTCTTTCTCACTATTGTAGAAAATCTTATGTTGCAATGCTGTACTAGAATGTGCCAACCTATACAACGATTTAGTGTAATAAGTTTGAAGAAGCAGCTCATCTTTAGGCTCACATAATTTAATTATCAAATCATTTACTGTTCTCTTTCGGTTGAATATGAGGGAACCTTGCATGATTTCCTGAAATTGCACTTCAATCTGAGAAATCAAACCATTTGCAGATTCGCCAAAAGGATTATCAATATAAATAGACTTTCCATTAAGATACTCCGTAATAAATTTTAGAATGTCCTTACTAGGCTTATACTCATCATAATATAGAACAGCAGAGTCAACAAATTGGATGGACAACAGTCCTCTATACTTCTCATTTACAGAAGCTATTACCTGATATATAGCAAACAATCTACCATGAGAGTAATCTTCTGGATTATATGGCCAATATGGTACGATGTTATGCTTGTCAGGGAATCTTTTCTTTTGAACGTAAAGACTTTCAAGTTCTGGCTTAACCCCTTTCATCTTCCTTAACACAACAGGTTTTACCGCTAAGCCAGACCACCACTGCCCATGAACATTCTTGCTGACTTGAAACACACACGTTTGACTCTTTCTAAGTTCATCAACGTTTTTGGGATTTGAGAAAGATGTTGTTTTTGCTGTTAGATTCATGTATTCGTTTACTTCTACCTTCAAACAAACCAACTCTTTCCGACTTTGAGAAATCAAGAAGTTCTTATCATCACACAGCAACAGGACTCCATTATTATACATCATCCTATCAGGCTTCGTTTTGCCAAGAGAATTGATTGCTAAGGATGCGATGATTCGTTGCTGCAATTTATAATCATAGTTTGTCAAATCATCAATACGAGCTCTAATTTGCTCATAGTCCCTGAGGCTCTTCAAAACATCTTGAAGTTCCTCCTTCTTCATCATTACGAAAAAGCGAACACATGGATATTGAACATCATGCCATTTTGCCCTTATGCCACATACGGATATAAAAGGAATATCTGCTAATTGTTCGTAAGCTAAGTTCTTGTATTCTTTATCGAGGCTATAGTAAGAGACAATAGAATATTGAGAGAACATTTTATCTCTATCATATTCCACCTCAATTTTGTTAGTTGTAAGTGGCCACGCTTTTATTTCTTCCAAATTCAACTTCATATCCTTTATCGTACATTCACTAATTTCTGTAATGTCTCTATACCTTTGGGAACAATGACACCATTCTCATCAATCAGGCCACCAATTTCATTAATCTCATCCATAAGTGGTTCGTTGATTTGAAGGATATTCACCGTTATTAATCTACAATTAAGTCGAGCTATTTTCCTTTGACGTTTTTCTGTGGTAGGAATATCGCCATATTTGTCATTATGATCAGCTTTAGGATTCATATTCTTAACATCGAATGCAATTCTATAGCTACCATCAGGGTTGCAAATAACATAGTCTGCTAACTCATAGTCTTTTCCCTCCAGATGTTTAATGTTTTCCTCTTTGCAATCTGTATAGTAAATCAATAATGCTTTAAATGCTTCTTCTCCAATTTCTCCTGCATAATCGGTACGCAATATTTGTGGATGAAGAATTAGTCCATCGCCTCTCCAATCTATAGCAAAACCATTTTTCTCAAAATGATTACGTATTACCTTGTTCTTCATCAATACATCTAGGCGCACATCAGATGGCGATATGTAATATCTCGTACCCTTTCCCTCAGGACATATCTTGTAATTATCATATGAAAAATAATAGCCTCCTTTGTCATCACGTAGCCAATTGCCATAGCACTTTGTTATGAATGTAAGATTCTTATCTTCTTCGTCAAGATCGTCCCATCCCGATATTACAGGCTTCGTTATTATAGCACGCTTATAGCTTTGATTCATCCTTTGATTTGCTAATATGTTATAAGGAATGTCTCCATTAATATCTTCTTCATCAAAATCTTCATCAAAAACTTCTTTATGAGGCGTGAAATAAAGAGCTTGTCTTCGCATATTATCAAGCAAATATTGAGCATGATTAGCTGTATGACATAAAATAATTTCTTCTGTCGAAGCTATTGTTTCATTGGTAGTCCGATGCTCTAAAATATGATTCACTAGTTCTCGATATTCTTTTGTGAGAGATTTCTGGTATATTGAAGAATCAAAATAAGAATTCATGGATTCATCATACAGCAAATATGTAGTATGTGGTTTGTTTCTGGTGCGACATAAACGCCCAACCGCCTGTTCTACTATTGTTTGAGCCCATGCTGCTTTATCATTTGCAATACCAGGATCTCTTTTTTCACTAAAATAAAAAGTATTTGTTAAAGCTTGATAAAGCCATCTGGCGACGTCGTATCTTGTGAGACAACCTCTTTCAAACAACATCATCAAAACTAACATGGCATTATAGAAACTCTTTTCAAATGTAGATTCATAGCCATCCTCACTCATCATAAGATAGTTAGTCGGAGACTGAAGAAATAATGCGTCCCAGTCTTTCTTTAATTTCTTGCCATCTTCTACCCAATTATCACCAGAGATATAGTCAAGTCCTTCTGGAATTTCATATTGCATATTCGTTCCGGCTTTGAAACTTCCATATGCGGAAACTAACATAATCTTGGAATCTTTGTCTTGACTTAACTCTACCAATATATTGTTTTCCACTTCCTCTAGCTCTTTGGTAATTCTTATATGGTTATTTTCCCAATCTGTTGGAATTTCACCATCAAGTTTAGATGGCATTTTTTCATATGTGCCATCAATAAGACAACTCAGTGTCATTATTTGATCACTATCCTTTTCTCCTGTACGATTTTGGAAGAATATCATACTTCGAATACCATCATGAGTGATGAACCAATAATATGCTTCTATGAATTGGAAAAGCCTGTATAAATGGAAAAAGGTGTTTTTTATTTCCTTATCATATTTCCTTAGATTACGTACAGTAATACGGAACCATTCTTCATCAAGACCTTCTTCTTTGGCTTTTGAAGAAAACATCTCTTTGTATTTTTGTGGCAATACAAGATGGTTTTCACGTTTATCCTTGTATTCGTAATGTTCAACAGGAATAACTTCAATTTTATGTTCTTGGGGATATGTCGCTGCAACTAAATCATCAAATTCGGTTTTGTCTTCTGTCGATAATATATGAAATCTATCACTCAATATTTCCTTTAGATAGACGAGGTCAAAGTTACTTACTACAGATTTATTTGAAGCAGTTGCTGAACATAAAACAACAGTATTATCATCAAAATGGGTTAGATTAAGTAATATCTTCTCTGGTGTGTTTGATATTTCACGACTTGATAATCTCACTCGATGTTGATTGTCTCTTTCGTCAATTTCTTCTTGGAAGAATTGAACTCCTTGTGAGTAAACAGAATAGTCTGGAAGTTTTATCGGATTGGCATCTTTGGTGACAATATGGTTTTTCCGGTTTATCATAAACTCCGTTTGTTGTTGCTCGAAATGGAATTCGGACGCAGACTCAAACCTTGAAAAGAACGTGTGTATTTCTCGCTCTAATGTGGGGTATCCGAGAAATGTCTTTTCTCCAGTGTTATTTATCTGGCGTATTTCCTCATCAAACTTATTACGGCTTCCCTCCAATGCTTCTTTAATAACGCTTCGAAATTGGGACTTCACAGAAGTAATATTCCTAGTGGTAAGTGTTAGAAACTCATCCAAAGGAATTACAACAGAATATTCTGCGGACAACAAGTCTTTATCATTACTATGTACCAAACTTAGGTGTCTATTCCCTTTCTTATAACAAACAAAAGAATTTGTCTTATCTCCGCTTTGTGAGATACTTAACTTAATTGGGCCAGAGAAAAAGACACCTCTTCTGAATTCTTCTATCTCTTCAGGTGTATCTAAAAAAATACTATTATATGGTTTTGTTTCTCCAAATGCCTTCTCCCAATTTGTATTAATAATCTCTCGTGCTTTACGAACACAATTTTCCAAACGAGTTCCATAATACGAATTAGACGTATGTTCTGGACTTTCAAGCAATGATTTATACTGCAAGAAACCATTATAACCTTTAGCAAATCTCTTATTTCCATAGGTACTATCTATAGCTTGTTCTATGATGGCATTCCTCATAGCAATAGCTGCTTGATCTGACTCATCAAATAGTATAAGGGTCTTTTTCCCTTTTTTAGAAAAGTCTGAAATGCTAAATTTCTCATCTATAATGGGATCTATTCCATACATCGCTTTATGAACAGTCATAAGGAGAACCTTCTTATCCTTAAAGTCAACCTGAGGATATACAGCTCTTAGATGTGGAAAAAGCAGATTTAATCTTGCCACAGAAACATGCTTATATTGCTTTGCTTTTTCCAAGTGTTTTTTGAAATTCTCAAAAAAAACGCGTACTGCTTTACGCAAATTTGCTTCACTTTCGTCTATCTGTTGACGAAGATATTCATTGTTATTAGACTCATACGTCTTAACTAACCCTGATAAACCCTCATATGTCTTCTTTACCCAATTAAAACTATATCTTAAATCCGTTACCTTTGTATCTTTTCTTTTTTGGTCATCGATCTGCAATTCCATTTCTTCAAGTAAAGAAGAAAAACTTGAGTTCTTGATTGCTTTCATGATAACCTCAGGATTATTCTCTATGACCAACTTGTCCTTTGGTTTAATCTTGCTTTCAGGAGTTGTTATAAACTTCTCTATCTCCCGATCCATTCCGTTTACAAGTTTATTTTGAACACAGAGAATAATAATCCTATCAAAATGGAGAGGATAATACTCACAAGTAAGTTTCCCAATAGTATATGATTTTCCACCACCTGTAGCTATATCACAGATATGAAGCCCTGGAGTTATATAACCCTTGAAAATCTTCTCAACGTGGGCACTAAGTTGTTCCTTATATCCTAATTCCATAATCTTCATTATTAATATTCACCCCACCTTCAAATGCTCATACAGCTTCAGCCTCAGCACCTCGCCATTTGGGAACTCGAACTGGAACTTTTTGCGATTGAACATAGGATTATTCTTGTGGATAATGCGATGGTAATTGGGACTGATGATAATGATGTTCGTGGAGTCGTTGTTCTGCGAACGGGTGAAGTAGTCGATGTGGTGGGCCTCGACAACGCTGTCGCCATACTCGTCGCCAATCTTCTCGCCGCTAATCTCGTCGCGATAGTCGTAGAACCGCTTCAAGGTCAGGATGATGCTGCGGTCAATGCGACGATACTTCACCAGCCGCTGCTTCTCCTCAATCGAAGCGGTCTTGTCGGCCATGAAGAACTGGTCATCGTCACTCTGTTCGTAAACCTCCTCGGGAATGGCGTTCAGCGTGTGAGCCAACTGCTGATAGTCGGAACAGGAGCAACACTCCATGCAGAGCACGTCGGGCGACGAGGTCAGGTAGAGCCGGATGTACTCCTGCAGGTCGTCGGGCAGCAGAATCTGCCGTTTGCTCTTGCCCAGTTCCTGCTTCTGCGCAAACAGGTACGAATAGCTCTTCTGGAACACGGTCCGCAGCTTAACGGCCAACGGCGACTGGCGGCTGTAGCGAATCTGAATGACATCCTTATGCCCCGCCCAGTTGCTTTGCACGAAGTTCTGGTTCTTCAACTTCGCATCGTAGAACTCGCCGTCAATCAGAATCTTGATGTCCTTGCTCTGCCCGTGCGTCAAGATGGATTCATCCCACGCCCTGAACAGCGAGCACACCGACACCGGAATGGTCATCCCGTCATTGAGCAACGACCAGTCCACTGTCTTCTGCAATATGAATCCAATGTCGTAATCCATCAGAGTTATATTTCGTTTTTTTCTTGTTTACTTCTATTAGTATTCTTGGGTATCTTCCTTCAAAGACTATGGTGCTATTATTTCCCAGCGTCCACCTTTATCTGGCCCAATGCGACGGATAACACCTTGTTCTTTCAATTTGGTCATGATACGCTGTACCTGTCTTTCAGAAAGAGAACACATCGCTGCCAGTTCTTTTGTGGATATGTTTGAATTCTTAGATATGCTTGCAAGAATGTTTTCTACGACATTTCCCTTGTTTTCTACGACATTTTCTACGACATCTGAGGGCTTTTCTACGTCATTAAGATCTTTTCCCACGACATTTTCTACGATATCACCGCCAACCTTACCGCCATTTTCGTTGGCATAACTCTGTGAGACTTTCACATCAACCTTGAATGCCGTGATAAGATTAACGTTGAACTCTGCGGGTAGGTTACCATTTTCCTTTAAGTCAGTCTGGACTTGTCCTACACCTCGATTGAACATATTGACATAGCCCAACGTCTTCATGGCACTGGCTACAAGAGGATTGCGGTAGTCATTCACACTGGGGAAATTCTCAGGACGAGCATTGCCATACAAGCCGCCCGCATTCAGTATTTCCAGATGGCTGGCAAACTCATAAAAGCGAAGTGGCGTATTACTCTGCATGTCGCGATGCATACAAGCGTTGAGAAGCAGCTCTCGGATAGCCTGATAGGGGTAATTGCTGACCATCTCCTCGCGAAGGATAGAAACGAAAACGGGTTTCTTCTTGATAACAGACAACTCCAAAAGTGATTCCAGGCGTGGCAACAATTCACAATAGTTGCCTTCCAGCTGCATTTCGTTCTCTACCTCACTGGTCACGTCTTCACCCTTGAAGCGTACATACTGCACGTAAAGTCCTGGCATGAAACGGCGCGGCTTGTAGCCAAACAATACGACTGCTGCGTATGTGGGGCATTGATGCTCTGTGTCATACATACCAACAGCAGCCATTTGCTCCTCGATGGGACGAGCATCTGACTCCACTAATTCATTACCTAATAGCGGTATCAGATATTTTGTGCGCAGCAATTCTGTGTTCACGTCAGAGAGTTTGGCAGCCAAACAAGGCATAGTGTCAAAGGTGGCCATGAATGACATCCTTCGTTCTGCAAGGATGCGCTCTTCTGCCTCCGTAGCTATGTCGCGACGTGGCCCGATACGAATAAAAGTTCGTCCACGATAGCGAACAGGAGGCAAATCGGATGGGCTAACCTCAGCAACCAACAAGTCACCTTCCGGAAACTGGAAACGGTCAACACTCATAACAGGTATGGGCAGGATGTTTCCGTTGCTGCGTATGGCTGCAATCTTCTTCAGCAAGTCATCGGTGACTTTCAAGCCCGACAACTCTCCGTTGTCGTAAGCGCCCAATATCAGGTAGCCATTCTTGCGTGAATTTGGCAAGTCGTTGGCAAAGGCACAGATGGCCTCCTGAAACTTATCCATGTCACCTGTTGACGTGGTTCGTTCCACACGATAGGTTTCCGTGCTATGCAGCAGTTCTTGTATTTCGTCTTTTGTTATCATTTGACTTCGTCTTCTTCCTTCTTGCAAGGCATAGCCAAAACAAGCTTTAGCTCTGCTCTTGCTTCGTGCGTCATTTCGACTTATTTCTCTTGATTGAATTCTTCTTGTCTCACCAACTCCTGCACAGGCACTTCAAGCGCATTTGCTATTGCAATGAGAGCTTCAAGGCTTGGCTGGGTGGTATTGGTGACCCATTTTGACACTGTAGCAGGATCCTTGCCGAGTTTGTCAGACAGCCACTTATTGTTCAAGTCGCGTTCTGCGAGAACGACTCTTATACGATTTAACTTTGCCATGATAGATTACTGTTGTTTGACGGCAAAGTTACGAAAAATAATCGAGACAAATGCTGATATGCTCAAAAAACTCCATAAACAAGCCAAAATTTGATTAAAAGACCAATCTTTTGACGGATTAATGACATGATTCATGCGTATATTATATAATGTGTATCTGAAGTATCATTTGAAATAAACGACTTCCATTTGATGTTCTTAGTGACAATCCCCATTCATGATGAAAGCAATGAAATTTCGGAGTAAAGGTTCGAGAACATCCACATAATAGAGAACCGGCGAAAAACATATATAAGATAGGCAAACTTGAAGAAGGCAATCCGAATCAAAAGAAATCATCAGGTTTGTGATTTTTTCTGTGTTTTCTTTTGGTTGTTTGGGGAGAAATCTGTACCTTTGCAGTGATTTTGTAACATATTGATTATCAATGGATATTTCCATTTTTGCAACAAGATTTTAATCGATAATGGATAACGAAGCAAAACATAGAATACTATTCGTCTGTCACGGGAACATCTGCCGAAGCCCGATGGCGGAGTTCGTAATGAAGGACTTGGTGAAAAAAGCCGGGCTGGAGGACAACTTCATGATTGAATCGGCGGCCACCTCGACAGAGGAGATAGGCAACAGCGTCTATCCCCCTGCCCGACGGAAATTGGCAGAACACGGTATCGGCTGTTCAGGCAAGACGGCACTTCAGATGACTCGCTCAGACTATGACCGCTACGACCTGCTGATAGGCATGGACTCGTGGAACATCCGCAACATGCGAAACATCTGCGGTGGCGACCCAGAAGGGAAGATCGTGATGCTGATGGACTTCACCAAACGGCCTGGTGACGTGGCCGACCCTTGGTACACGGGCAACTTCGAGGCCACTTGGCGCGACGTGCTAGAGGGCTGTCAGGCACTGCTGGACAGATTGGCGAAAGGCTGCGATTAAGCGAGAACAAAGCGATACAGGATTATTCTGTATAATTATGGTCCACGACAACAGCAACCTGCGCGTCTGGCACCAGAGGTTGGATCTCATTGGTAAGTTGGCTGACGAGGGCAGCATCATCGTGAACGGAAATATCAGGTACGATATCGATAGAGAGATAGTTTTCTTTCTCTGAATAGTAGAAACCATGCACCTGAACAATATCCTTGTGGGCAGCGAGACTCTGCATTACCTTCGACTGCAACTCAGTACGACGGTTCTCGCCTGTAGCCACAGCATAGATGCCGATGGTAGTGATGATACCGTGCTTCTCAAACAAGTAAGTTGAAATCTTACGAGTAAGCCCATGGATGTCGTGAGCCGACATGGTGTCATAAACGTTGATGTGCAGTGAACCGATCTTCACATCAGGGCCGTAGTTATGCAGTATCAAGTCGAACACACCATGAACGCCTTCGAAGTCGGAAACCTCCTTCTGAATCTGTTTGGCAAAATCAGCCGAAATGCTCGTACCCAGCAGCTCGTTGACAGGCGAAGCCAGCATCTCGATACCAGCCTTGATGATCACAATGGAAATCAGTGCACCCAAGATGCCATCGAGCGACACGCCCCACAAAAGCATAACACCAGCCGAGACGAGCGTTGCCAGCGTGATAACCGCATCAAACAGCGCATCCGAGCCGGAAGCTATCAGCGCGTCACTCTTCAGCTGTTCACCCTTGCGCTTGACATACTGGCCAAGAATGAGCTTTACTACGATGGCCACCACGATAACCACGAGTGTGGTCGTCGTATACGAAGGCTCCGTAGGGTCGAAGATTTTCTTTACCGACTCAATAAGTGAGGTGATACCTGCCGACAGCACAATGACAGCGATGATGATGGCACTGAAATACTCGATGCGCCCGAAACCGAAAGGATGCTTCCTGTCGGCAGGGCGCTGTGAGAGTTTCGTACCTACGATGGTGATGACACTCGATAGTGCATCGCTCAGGTTGTTGACAGCATCCATCACGATGGCCACACTACTGGCCAGAATACCTACTGCGGCCTTGAAGCCCGCCAACAACACATTAGCTATAATACCAATCCAACTGGTACGGATGATTTCCTGACTTCTGTCCATAAAAAGTTGTTAATGCGTTTTATGCTTTATTGAACTTTTCCTTGCCCTGTGGCGTATGGGTGCCGCAATATACGGTAGGTTGGTTGCGAACGAACTCGCGCACTCGGTCCATAGTCTTTTCTTTTGTCATGATCTGATTTGTTTTATGTGAATACTATTGTTTGATAGTTCTTGGGGGCAAAGTTACAAAATTTCTCACAATTTTTCTCCTGTTTAAATGAAAAAATAATATTTGTTAGACGTAGGAATCATGCGAAATGTTGCTACTGCGATGAGAACAGTATCTATTTCAGTAGTTTTCTGATTTGTTGCTCCGTTGCAGTGGGCAACAGCCGCGTCAGATGTTCCGCCATGCGTTGGAAGGATTCATCGGGAGTCCTGTCTGTCAGGCAAGCCTCACGGCCTATCAGCAGTTCGGGTGTGGTCAGTAATGCCCAGCCCCAGCCGTACTCACGACCATGTTTGTCTGTGGGATAGACGAAATCTTCCGTGATGACACGACAGGCAGCCTGCAGACGAGTGACATAACCATCAAACCGGCTGCGCATCTTTGGTCCGTTGAATCCACAGGCAGCACGCAGTTCACGTGTGATCAGAGGTCCCTGTTCCTGTAAAGTGAACAATATCGTATCTTCGATGGTACCCTCTTCTGGCACAGGATGCAGATGGCGACGATAGTTGCAGAAATCCGGCCACCACTCGCGACTGATGAAGCCCGCCTTCCCACGCAGCATGTTTATCGTATTGATATTCTGCGTTTTATGAGTTAAACCGTACAAATGAATTTGGGAAATAGAAAGGAATTTAACAATCTCATCCCTTTAGTCATTGACTGGTCTTCCACAAACTCGCTCTTCACTCAGAAGAGTATCATCATCTGTTATGCATTATGCGGTGCAAAGATAACTATAAATTACGAGATAGCAAAGAAAAATAGAAGAAAAGTTCTAAAAAATAGAAATATTTATCGATTTTCTTTTGAAATTCAAAATAATTATGTAATTTTGCAGCGAATATGAGAATAGTATCACATAGACGATTAGTTGAGTTCTATAGTTCGGAAGGACATGGAGACGCTCAGGCTGCACTTGAACGATGGTATAACATCGCAGAAAAGGCAGAGTGGAAGAACCTGTCGGATATCAAGGCAGATTTCCCCACAACAGACTACGTTGGAAACCAACACTATGTCTTTGACATCAGGGGCAACAAATATCGTCTGGTAGTGGTCGTAAAATTCACAATCGGGCATATCTTCATCCGATTTGTGGGAACTCACAGTGAATACGATAAGATTGATGTTTCAACGATATAATAAAAGGAAGTACGAATATGGCAAAGATTACTAAAGAACAATACGAGTTTGCATTGGCACGGATTGAGGAACTGTTGCCAATGGTGGATGACAATACACCTGCCAACGACCGCAATGCTGTGGAGTTGACAATGATGTCGGATGTTGTCATTGACTATGAGAAGGAACACTATCCCATAGGCAAACCTACCGTAGCCCAGTTGATACAGCTTTCGTTGGACGAGAAGAATATGAGTCAGAAGCAGTTGGCTACTGAGATAGGGGTTAGTCCTTCACGCATAAGTGACTACGTCTCAGGTAGGGCAGAGCCTACGCTGAAAATTGCCCGTCTGCTCTGTGTCACTTTAGGAATAACGCCAGCTGCAATGTTGGGATATTAAACAACAGTAAACCTAAAGGGATAAAGATAAGATTATGTACATTCTGAAAATTACAGCCTCGTAATGTTTAACCGAGATGACATGAGACAGAAATCCATGTCGCCTCATAACATTAACGAGACAATGAGTAGAAGTAGAAAGCGAATGCCAGTCAGCACATGGTGTTGCTGCAGGTCGCAAAAGAAAGGAAAGTAGGCGAGTAGCCGCAAGTTCCGCCGTAAGGCGAATATGTTATTACATTAGGGGGAAGACACATCTTCTTCCCTTGAAGTCCTTCGAAGTGATGAGCCCTTGGGATTTAGGTGGTGATGGAAAAACTTTCTTCGGATTCCATCCGGACGAAGGGTGGTATGTCAAACTGATGAGAAAGTGATGATTGCCAAAGAATGATTGTTGGAAAGGCGGGAAGCCGAGGCCGAGGATGTCGGTGCGGTTCCCGCTCTTCATTTATGTAAGATTAAGTGTGTGTACCCAAAAGCACTTCAAATCACAACTTTGTCTGAGAAATACATTTCCCATTTCGGAAGATGATTTGGTAGTCATACATATAATCCTGTAGGTGATAAATCTCAATCTTTACACCACCATTTACAGTAGTATTAACCAGTTTTGCGTGAGGCCACTTGCTAAGGAATGAACTGAGCAAAGTACCAATGTACTGGTGGTTGCGCAACTCGTCATATTTTTTTGAGTTGTCTCTAGCCCAAGTATCGATTTCTGTTTCTTGCTTCTTAACACTTGATGGTTTCTTAGGCGTAGTCGCCAAAACAACATCAAAATCAAGGTAACTTTGCCCATTATTCAGCCGACTCTGCCCCGTCATTTTTTCCAGTTTCCATTCTTCCTCTACATTTATAGGGTATGCCAATAGTTTGCATTCCCTTAATGCATCAACAGGGAATTCTTTACCAACAAGATGTATAAGGAATCTACCATCCTTTATTTCTAATCTCTCAATAGTTTCAGTTTCTAAGTCTGCTAAATCTTCGCGCCAGGTGGTGGAGATGTCATTTCGTCCATAATATCTGATTTTACTGGACATAACCACTTTCTTGCCAACTTTTTTCTGTAACTGCTCATACCATTTCACAGAAATACATTTTTCCTTCCACTGCCATTCCTTGAGTGGTTCGTGATTTTTGAAATAGACGAGACCATTATTGCTAAAGTCTTCTTCAATGTCGGTAATAATGTCATATTTCTGTTCGTCCAAAAGAAATACCCGTTCGCCTATTAGCGCATTGATGTAACGGTCTCGATAAGCGCGGTCGAAATCTCCAAGAAATGACGTAAGGCTTTCTGTTCCGTCATACTCAACAGGAGGAAGGCTTTTTAGATTCTCAAGATATGTGACAGATTCCCATATCCTCTTCCATTTAATATCGCCCTCCATATAAATGTATGTTTTAAAGATGTCTCCAGTGCGAAGATTTATCATGCCATTTTTGATAATACCAAAGGTATCTGTCTGCATGGTAGATAATTTCTCTAATTGGGTTAGCGCTTCATTATTCCTGTCTTTATTGCTTGCATACGCCTTGCGGAATGCTTTTGAGTTTATCACAAACTTCTCATCAAGGAAAGTTTCAACTTCTTTGTCACTGAAAAGTTTCTTCCAGTAGGGTGTCGTGCCATCATAAGCGCGTTGTGTGTCTATCACGATTGGGCCGTCGTCCATTGATGGCATATTCTTCAGACTCTCGTAATAAGCATTCAGATTTGTTTGCTGCGCTGCTTGCTCTGCTTCCCTTTTCGCACGCTCTGCAGCCTCTTTCTCGGCTTGTATCTGAGCCTCTATAGCATGAGCCATTTCGTCACGGTCAGAAACGAGCATAAACTTTTCATACTGAAATTTGGGTATAACAAGCTTCTCGTCATTTCTCATAACGGTCAATTCGCTCGATTTGGCTTTGGCTACCATTAAAACCTCGTCAACTTTAACAAATTGATTGCCGACTTTGATTTGACCTCCATAATCGGGTCGAAGGCATATTTCCTTACCAACAAGAGATTTTATGTCTGTCATTTTGCTAATCGTCTTTCCATTGAGTTCTTTCCCCTTATCACTGAATAGAATCTTTAAATGACTGGCAAAATCTCTTTCTCCATTTGGAAAATTCATGGGACGTAAGTTGAAAAAATTAGAGGCATTCCCAAAATTAGCACTCTGTGCTCTTGTGCTTAGAGAATACGTAGAAATCAACAATAAGACATACACCAATTTTCTCATAATTCACTTGGTTTTGTTATACATTTGAATCAAATAAAGAGGCGCAGACTTTCGCCACACACCTCTCGGCTCGCCACAAGCCACATACATATATGGGAAATCTGCGCCCTTAGAGGGGCAGCCCAAATAATGTATGTTTGCTCTTTCTTCTCGTGTGGCGATTGAGAGGTTATTGAGCAATATGTCTTTTGCACTCTTTGCGGAATGCAGTTGCAAAATTAAATAAAAAGTTTTATATTTGAGTAAATAAAGCGCAAAAATCGTATAAAAGTGATTGTTTTGTTCACTTTTTCGCTTTCATTTTGCTCAGAATGAGAGTTCATTGTGTAAATATGCAACTGTAGGTTGAAGTGTTATCGTGACCTTCCTTTGCGTTCTTCTTCATTCATATCGTCAATGTCATCGTAGTTCTTTCGTCTATTAGGGGTGTTGTCACCATTAGATGACGGAATATAAGTGGAACTAGAGTAGAGTTTCATGTAACTAAAGATGGTCTTCTCTATGAGGGAAACAGTGGCAGAGCGTTTGTCGGGGCTTGAAAACTCTCTACGGATATAGGCTTCGATGCGTGGCTTGTGGTATTTTGCTATAACCTCTTCTTTCGTCAAACTACCGTTCTTGAAAGCCACAAAGTCTTCGTTGCTCATTTTCTCTTTATATTCCTTGGAGCCACCTATAAACTTCATCGTGATGTGGCACTGCCCCTGTTTGTCTTTATATGCATGTGTGGCTTCTACGTCGATGAAAGAGGGTAGGACATAACGTTCTGGATATGCCTTGCGCTTCAAATCGATATTCTCCTTACGTAAGTCGTCTATTTCCTTATGAGCCTTCTCGTTGAGGGCTGCACTCTGTTCATTGTTGTTGCACAATAGTTTGTTTTCATCCCTTAAAGCCGAAATGACTTTTTGATCCTGTTCGTGCAGTTGCTTCCGTCGCTCTATATCCGCCTGAAGTTGCAAGACTTTTTCAGTCAGTTGTTCCACTTGTTGCTGAAGTTCGATGTTCAATGGGTCTGCCTTTAGTTCCTCAACAAGTCGGTCTATTTTCTCATAGAGTGCTGTCTTGGCATTCTTTGAGAGGAATGACTTGCGGACTAATGACCTAAGGGATGAGATATTTTCAAGAGCCTTTTTCTCTTTGTATTGTATGGCATTGAGGTGTTTTACGTTTGAACTGCTACCACGTTCCATCCTGAGACATTCTGCTGCAATGGTCTGCATTCTTGAGGTGTCTTGTCGCCCAAGACGCAGTGAAGTACCATTGTCATGTGTCCAGTCTGCCACGAAATGAGCATGAAGGTTTAACTTCGAGGGGTCTGAATCGCTCTTGCTGAATCCCTCATCCCTATGGATATGAATTTGAATGCACTTGATACCGAATTCCTTTTCAAGTTGACTAGCTAACAGTTGCAGGTCTGCCATCGTTGTATCAGGCTTGATGACGATTACTGCCTCACGGAGAGGAACCGCTTTTGTCTGCATCTTCTGTCCGACGGTGGCTTGATAGCGTTCTGCGATGTCCTTGCGAATATCTGCTATGGTCTTTCCTTCGTATCGAGGATCAACCCAGTGTTCGTTGTTTGGTGTAAGTTCCTTGATGACATAATCAAGTTCCTTCATACGCCAATTGTGAATCTCACTCGCTGATTTGACAGGGTCGAAATGTATACATGTTTTTGCCATTGTTTTTTCCTTTGTTGATTGATGTTTCATTTGATGGGGTCAAGGGGCGAAGCCCTTGTTGAAAGGTTCTTAGGGATGCTTCCCTAAGCCCATTGCACTCTTTAGGGTGCTAGTGGGCTATCACCCTTCTAAGAAAGAGTGACAGAGAACTCCTGCGGAGGGCTCATGTCGGCCATAATCGTCGCAAAGGTTGCAAGGTTGCGGTTTTTTCTTGCGTATGTTATTGATAACCAGAGCATAACTTCAAAATATAGCGCAACCTGTCAACTTGGGTCTTTCTTGTTGATTGCCTTGCTTACGTATTGACGAGAACAACCAAGTGCATCAGCCAATTTCTGTAGATTCACCTCACCACCATAGGAGTTATATAGTATTTTCAAACCCTGTTCTTTGGTATAACCCTGATACATTCCACCGCTTATTTCTTGATAGACCTTTTCTGCTGCACTCTCAAAATAGAGCATACACTGAACCGAGTGAAGCATTTCATCTCCAGAGATTATGTTTTTTTGATAGTACTCGAATTTATCCTCCCATAACAGATGGGTGACAATAGACCAGCGTAGGATGATGATCTGAAGTTTGCTGTAAACATACTGCATGTAATCGTCGGCAGAACCTTTTTTGTCTTGTAGCATGTTGTAGTAAGTGCAATAGTAATCTTTCGCTTCAGAAGTGAGTGACAATGTGGTAGGTTCCGACTTCATAAGTTCTCTCACAAAGTTTGTCCAATAGGGCATAATGGCCTCATTGAGTTGCTTGTCTGAATAGTAGTTGACAGGAACTTTATCGGGAAAAACAAATAGAATGCGTTGATTAAAGCCACTGACCATCAGTTGGGGATTTCCGAATGTGGACTTCAATAGCCCAGGTTGGATGCCACCAAGTATGTCCAGGAATGGCTCTCGGATGAATGCTGGGTCTTCCGTCTTACGATCTATGCAGAAACTGGTACTGTCCCAAATAGAGAGTAAGTTGCTGATAATACCACTACGATTATAACGGTCAAAGTCATCAATCATTCCCTTAATCTCATCACGGCAAATCATCTGCGGCATAAAGGAAAGAGCCTTATAAATGGCCTCAGGAGTAGTATCGGTGAGTGACAGTTTCTTGCAGATAGGCTTTGGTTTGTTGCTCCCATCGCTTCTGTCAGTATTACGTAGTTCTTCATAATAAGTCATCACAGCTTCCTCGTTCAGCTCATTGATAGGCTTGAATAGCATCTTCACTGGCGCACTCTTGTTACTACCACTGGGGGCCACATGGCATATCCACATAGAGGGATAGTTGGTGTATTTGCCGTCAAACAGTTTGATGGACTTATTGACGGCAATACTCACAATAGCGTAGATGGTAGACACGATAATGTCAGCATCACACTGATAGACGTCGGCAAAGTTCTTGATGATGCCTTGAATCTCCACTTTCAAACTCTCAAAGGGTAAACATAGCTTGTTAATCATACGTCAACGATTAGCGGTTACTACTGGGCAGATGGTGAATTTGCTGCCGGATTTCTTTGAGCATCTCTTCAGAATTGATTCCATAGCAGTCTTGTTTGCCTCCTTCAATCCATTTGTAGAGTTCATCCTCGTAGAAGTAGAGCTTGTTACCTCTCTTATACGAAGGGATGATGCCTTTACGTGCATTGGCGTAGATAGTAGGCTTCGCCTTACCAGTGATACGTATAGCTCCCTGAATGTCAGTGAGGACATGTTGGTTAGATACTGATGACTGCTCATTGGGAGTAGTCATGTTTTTCAACTCATAGACGAGTTTAGTAAGTAGATCGACCTTTTCGATCAAATACTGAATGTTTTCTTCAAGCATGATTATACCCTGTCCCTTTAGTGGAACATTGCTGCAAAGGAACAGGGTTTATCAATGGTATATCGAAATACCGATATAAACTATAATAAACTGGGAATAAACCTTTGTTGTGGCTTATTCCCAGTGATAAATGGTTATATTTTCTGGATTAGTTCTTCCGTGATTTGACCATTGAATTTCTTCGCCAAACTGCCATGTTCAGGCCAGCATACCTCTGGAATTGGTATATGTTTGATTGGGGATTCGTTTGAGGCCAACTTTATTTCAAGGGTACTGAGTTCTACGTCTTTCAGTTGATTTGCGAATACTTCTTTTATAAAAGTAGCACCATAGTTGTTACGCTTTTTAAGAAAGAACTTCACGACGAAGCCTATATGACATATATCTTCTGTATTAAGTCCTGAAAAGTTTGATGTAGCCTTAACCTCATAGGGAAGGCGATGCTTGTAGCCTTCGGTTATCAGATCCAATGCTCGATTGTCAATAGCGAGGTATATATTCTCCAAGACTATCTGAGCATCCTCTTCTGGTAAATATTTCCTAACGTATTTCTCGATAAAGGCAAGATAGAGTCTCTTATACCTTGTAGTCTCTTCTTGTTGGGCTTGACTAATAGTATTGGGAACAGAAGGGGAAAGAGCAAGTAATGTGTCTTCCACCTTATTATATATAATAGGCTCTACTATAACAGGTTCTTCTGTGGTCTTACTATCTTCTTTTGATGTTTTGGGTGGCGGAAGAAGGAGTATTTGTTTGGGAGGCTTATTCTTTCCCTTTAGTTTAACCTTGTTGCCTGGTACAACATATAGAAAGAAATAAAGTAAGGCAGACATACTACCAGTTGCTGTCACATAGTAGATAAGACTGGGGAACAACAACAGATCTTTGTACTGAACCCAGTAAACAAACGGTAGTGTCATTGTTAGAGCAGGCCCTATAATAATGGTGCTTGCAAAAAGTGTTTTGTGGAAATATTCGTCTATACTCATAACTAGTTATCCTAAAAAGTGGATGCAAAGGTACTACTTTTTAGTGATAACGAGTAATGTTTAGTGCTAAATTTATACTTTTCAATAAGGAAATCGAGCCTTGTCCTTCGTCTCATAAATACATGAAACACTGAAGGATAGGGCTTGATTTCTAATGATTCTCTATGGTCACTTATTTCAGAGAAATAAGTTCGGAAGCTTTACGTTTGTTGGCATCGTTTAAATCTGCATATATTTGGGTTGTCGTTACATTCTTGTGACCAAGCATCTTTGATACTGTATAGATGCTGGAGCCCATACTTACCTGAAGGGATGCGAAAGTATGTCTGAGACAGTGGAAGGTAATATGCTTATTGATGCCAGCTGCCTCTAGCCATTCCTTCATAGTATATCCAATAACACTATAACGAAGTCCCTTAAACACCGTACCAGTACTGGGCTCACCGCAAAGTTCATAGGCTTCCTTGCTAATTGGAAGTTTGTCTTCGAGGCCAGTCTTCTTGATACGATACTCGATGACATAGCCACCATCGCTACCAATACGTAGATTCTCCCATTTCAGTCTTAGTACATCACTAATACGTAAGCCTGTCAGACAAGAGAATAATGCAGCCTGCTTCAATACAGGAATTTTGCAGGGTGTCTGGTTTAACTTCTTCAATTCATCAATAGTGAGTGATTCCTTATGTACATCGAGTATTTCAATCTTTTCAAGATAGTCGTTGATATTTTCATTCAACCACTTCTCTCTATAAGCCAGTTTTAATAATCCCCTAAAGATAGAATAGTAGCTGGCTGCAGAATTTTGGCTTAGCATTAGCCGGGTGTGTTTCAACTGATGGGCATTTAGGAGATAGTTGCGGAAACCATTACAAAGTTCAATGGTGATTTCTCCAAAAGTGCACTTGCCGTTGACGTATTTAGAGAAATGGCTGTACACCATATCCCACTTCTGCTGCCTACCTCGGCATTTCTCTTTGAAGTAAGCAAGAAAGTCTGCTTTCTGCTTCGTCTTGTCGAGGAATCCGAATTGCTCGTTGATGAGTGACTGTACACGAATACAGCGAATACCTTCGGCCTTCATGAGCATGTCTTTATTAAAATTATGCTCCGTTTGATTCTTTGGATTAGCGTAGATGTAAATACCAAGGAACTCACGCCGAGACATCTTCATCGTTTTGGGATTTCGGACTGCCGGATAGAAATCCAGATAGAGTGAAATCATACCGTTTTTGAGCTTAGCTTGGCGAACGGTTACCTTGGTGCAAGTGTTACTTGTGTTCATAATGCTTTAATGTTTAATGTGTTATACTTACCTTGTGAAAAACTGGCCGCAAAATTAGGGAGTGTATTGTCGGTGTATCCTAAAACTGCCATAAACTTACTATAAACTTGATTTTACAATGAATCAGAGGGTGTCATATCACATTTCGCAGGCACTTTACCTTGCTTACGTTCTTCTATGATGCGGTCAAAATCTTGTAAACTGAGCTTGATAAACTTGCCACACCTCTTCTTCGGTACATGATAGAATCGGATAACCTCTCTTACTTGGTGGACGGTCATCTTATACCTGGCCATCAGTTCCTCTACGGTCTTGTAATCGTCCTCTGGCTGGAGCATGTTCTTCTCTTTGTCAACATGCAATTTCGAGTAATAGGGCTTTGTGCCAACATACTTTCGAGGGATATGATGTTTGCAGACGAAAGTAGTGACTTGCTTGTAAGTCATGCCATATTTCGCTTGGATTTCCTCACTGGTGTACCATTCTGTCAGTTCTGGGGTGGGATTGTCCTTAACGAAATAGTTGTTAATGTCAGCCTTCGGCAAGCATTTCTTATCCCCGATAGTAAAGACATCTATATTCTGTGCTTTGGCTATGCGATAAACAGTCGTTTCTTTCACCTTATACTTCTCAATGATTTCATCAACGGTGTAGAAAGGATTGGGCTCTTGTGGTTTGGGTGCCTCTGAGAGATGATTTGCCTGGTACTTTTTTACGAAAGCATCCCAGTCAGTCTTTAAAATAAGCAGTAGTCCGTTGACTCTCTTCACATTCAATGATTCGTTCTTGACATAGTAACGAACTTGAAATGTCGAAAAACTGCTGTTCTTGACAATATCCTGAACAGTGTAGTAGTTGCCATCAGGTATTTTGGCAAGTCTTTTGAGATTGTCGATATGGCTTTTCGAGTAGTAAGTGATGCTCTGAAACTGGATGCGAGGCACATTATGACGAAGGGCATACTTCTTTAGAGCAGCTCGCTTCATTCCGTAGATGTCCTCAATCTGTTGGGCATTATACCAGTCTTTCAGGTCGTATTGAACAAGCAACTCTGCAAAATGTACGTCAACGTCGGTCTTTTTCCAAAGTGTCTTTTTCCCCTCGACGATTTTGGGAATGTCGAATTGTTCACATCTACGGAATACTGTTCGCTTGCTGATTTTGAATTTCTCCATCATTTCTTTGAGGGAGTAATATTCATTCTTAGTTTTCTTTCCCTTTTGGATGCTGCCTCGCTTTTTGTAAGTGGGGGCATCATCGAACAATTTCTCAATATCACTCCTTCTGATGATAGTCTTACCCCTAAACTGCTTGGCTTTCAAATCTTGTTGCCATAGGTAATTGTAGATGGTACTTCTGCAAACACCGAGTAGTTTTGCAGCCTCTGAGGGAGAAAGAAACTGTTTGTCCTTCATTGATTCATTGAAGTGCTTACGCTCATTAACCCTTCGTGCCAAAGTACTCAAATCGTCATTGCTGGCTGGAGTGTACTTGCCTGACTGTACCTTTCTCTTGTACCTGTAGGCTTGGTCGCAACATTTACTACTGCAAAACCTTGCCGTCACCATCTGGGCGATGAAGGTTTTGTGGCACCATTCGCATTTCTTAACTATTTCCATATGTCATAATTATGTATGTTATTATTCATCTTGTCTGTCCAAATGTGTCCAACTGTGTCCAATGGTGTCCAACGTGTGCCACGTGAGGACATCGGTTAGCAATCCAATGGTGTCCAATGCGTGCCAGTCGGAGACATTGAGTTAGCATGTGCCGACGTTGGGATTTTCCCCAAACGTACAAATAACGTACAAAAATGAGCGAAAAAAATATCATCAACGATTAACGCTGATGATATTGCGAGTGTGGAAATGATTGATAGTAAACGATTTATGTCATATCGAGTAATATCGAGTGATAACCGTTAATCGTATTCTATTTTCCCAGCGAAGAACTTGCCATAGACACAGTTACCCTCTGTGATAATCGGGCCTTTCCACTTCCACAACGGCCAGTCCCATCCGCCATCGGGCAGTATCACATAACGGCAGTCGTCAGCCACCATCTCCTCAGCCGAATAGCCTCGGATACCACTGTCCAACAACGGCAGGAAACCTATCTTCTGAATCGTTTCCATCAGTTGGGCACTATTGTAAATCTCACGATGTTTCATATACTTGTCTGTTTTTAACTCATTTTTCTATTAACCAATACTCCATGTGCTTGGTCTTGCGCTTGCTAGTGAAGTTGAACTGCACGTCGTTGAGGGCGTTGCCGATTTTCTTGAAAGAGGTCTCCGGATCGAAGTTGGCATAGCGCGAGGTGAGCAGGGCGCTGATGTCACCCAGACTCCACCACTTGCCCTTTT
>Ga0310694_10001824_pt1 | contig 23227 bp, 17 predicted proteins | sample 174DNAGHGhighgp2_FD_203884 | JGI IMG/M metagenome (GOLD analysis project Ga0310694, IMG submission 203884) | Sheep rumen microbial communities from Palmerston North, Manawatu-Wanganui, New Zealand - 1742 DNA GHGhigh gp2 (v2) (version 2) | ecosystem: Host-associated > Mammals > Digestive system... | reverse complement strand
TTGTGAATGAAAAATCTTGGCAATGCTATTTTTTAACTGTGCCACCAACTTTCACACCATTTGACTATCTTTGCTGTGTTGAATTTTGAATCCACAGACAATGACAAAAGACCTTATAAGAAAGTATATCTGGCTGATAGACACGGTGAACCAGGCAGGATTCGAGGGGATCACTTTCAGCAACATCCGCGACAAGTGGATGCGCAACGACCTGCTCTCCGGCGGCGAGGATTACCCGAAACGCTCGTTCCACAACCATGTGGCGGCGGTGCGCGAGCTGTTCGGCATCGAGATTGCCTGCCACAAGAACACCAACTCCTACTATATCGCCAATAGTCGCGACCTGAAGGACAGCTCCGGTTTCAAAGGGTGGCTGTTGGATGCCCTGTCGCTCAACAGCCAATTGGAGGAGAGCAGCCAGCTGAAAGACCGCATCCTACTGGAGGATATTCCCTCCGGCAAGGAGTTCCTGCCCACCGTTCTGGAGGCGATGCGCGACAACAAGATGCTGACATTCAGTTACAAACCGTTCTGGGTGGAGGACGACTACGTATCGAATCTCTACCACGTGGAGCCTTACGCGCTGAAGGTCTTCAAACGCCGGTGGTACCTCTTGGGCAAGTACGGCGACGGCCCCCTGAAGGTGTATGCCTTGGACCGCATATTGGATATCGACATCGAGTTCGAGGATTTCACGTTGCCCGCCGATTTCAACGCGGCGGAGTTCTTCGCCTCCTGCTTCGGCATCATTGTCAGCGACGAGGAACCGCAGCTGATCCGGCTGAAAGTCGATGCCTTCCAGTCCAAGTACCTGCGCTCGCTGCCGTTGCACCCATCGCAGAAGGAGGTCGAGCGCACGGAGAACTATTCCGTGTTCACATACTTTCTCCGTCCAACCTTCGACTTCGTCCAGGAGCTGCTGGTGTTGGGCGAAACTGCCGAGGTGCTGGCTCCCAAGACGTTGCGCAAGGAAATCTCCCGCATCGGCAGGATGGTTTGGAAGCGGAACAGTTGAGCGCTTTAACCTTTCCCGCCCCCAAAACCATGCTACCCGTGAAATCCGCATGACCACCCACACTCGCCGCAGGCGAACCTTTCTGTGCTTTCCGTGATTGCCGTGTGACCTCCCCTTTTTCACCACAGGCGAATCCCAGTGCCCTGCAAAACACGGGCAAATGACCTGCGTGCGCATCCGCTTCAGCCCTTCTTTTCGTCGGTTCAGCCCTGTTTTTGGCCGTTTCGGCCCGTTTTTCTTTTCCAGGATCCATAGGGATTCTATTTTCGCGGCCATAAAAAATGAGGAAATGAAAAACGTTAAAGTATTGATTATTACGGCAGTTATGATGTGTGCGATGCCTGCGGTTTTGGCACAACAGGTCTTGAATTTGGAAAAATGCCATGAATTGGCCCTCGCCTCGAACAGCCATCTGAAAATCGCGCAGGAGCGTGTCAAGGAAACGGAAGCGCTGAAAGGGGCTGCTTTGGCGCAGTTCTTTCCAAAAGTCAGTGTGAACGGCACTTACAACTGGAATCAGAAAAACATCTCTCTGCTGAGCGACGAACAGCAAGGCGCCATCAACAACATGGGCACCACGGTGATGTCGCAGGTGACCCCGGCCATGCAACCGGTCGTCATGCAACTGATGCAAAGCGACCCCCAGTTAGCCATGGCGTTAGCGCAGAGTTTGGCTGGAATGAATGTGGAAGAAGCGTTAAACGGCGTTGGTCATGAGATTACGGATGCCTTCAACATCGATACGAGAAATATCTTCGCGGGAGCGGTCACGGTATCGGAACCCATTTATCTGGGCGGCAAAATCCGTGCCATGTATAAAACCGCAAAACTCACCAACCAGGCGGCACTCCTGCAGGCGGACCAGACACAGGAAAATCTGCTCATTCAGGTCGATGAAGCCTACTGGCGGGTGATTTCATTGCAACACAAACAATCACTTGCCCATCAATATTGCAATCTTTTGGATACGTTGAATCAAAACGTGGAAGCGATGGTGGCCGAGGGCGTGGCCACACAAAGCGACCTGACGCAAGTGCGTGTGAAACTTAACGAAGCGCAGATGAGTCTGACCAAAGCGGAAAACGGCTTGGCATTGTCGAAAATGGTGCTTTATCAGCTTTGCGGACTGAACCTGACAGGCGATTACGAGATTGCCGAAGAAGAGGGCATGAGGTCTTTTCAGCCTGAGCAAACACTTGACATGCAGAATGTTTGGAATAAGCGGAAAGAGATCAAACTACTGGAAATCGGCGATCAGATGGCCAAGACGAATGTGAAGATGGCTACATCCGGCTTGCTGCCGAATGTGGCGGTGACGGGGTCGTATTTGGTGAGTAATCCCAACGTTTTCAACGGTTTCAGGAATAAGTTTGCCGGAATGTTCACTGCCGGAGTGGTCGTCAACATCCCTATCTGCCATGCGGAGGATTTCCTTGCCGTGAAGGCGGCCAAGCACAAACGCAATGAGGTGCAGTATGAGTTGGAGGAAGCGCGAAACGCTATCGAGCTGCAAGTCAATAAGCTAAATTATGAGTTGGAGGTGGCGAACAAGAAACTCGTGCAGGCGCAAAGCAACCTGCTGAATGCGGAGGAGAACCTTCGTCTGGCGAATGAGTCGTTCGAGGCGGGCGTCATTAACAGCAGTGACCTGATGGCGGCGCAGACGGCCTGGATGTCGGCGAAATCGGAAGTGGTGGACGCGGAAATTGAAATCCGTATGGACTACCTCTATCTGCAGCAAGCCCTGGGAAATAACTGAAACCTTTAACCTGAAACCTGAAACCTGAAACTTGAAACCTGAAACCATATAATGTAGAATACGAAAAAACAAACAGATATGGAAAAGACAAACAAAAACTTATGGATTGGTATTGGTGTGGTGATTGCCGTGGTGCTCATCGTCGCCTTGATTGGAGTGGTGGCCTTGCGCCCCGAGCCGGAAGTTCTGATGGGCGAGGTTGTGGCCAACGAATACCGTGTCGCCAACAAGGTGCCTGGCCGGTTAGACACTCTTTACGTGCAGGAGTCCTCGCAAGTGCATGCCGGCGACACCCTGGCCTTCATCAGCAGCCCCGAGGTGGATGCCAAGCTCACGCAGGCGAAGGCCGCCCGCACCGCCGCATCCGCGCAGAGCAGCAAGGCCAACAGCGGCGCTCGTCAACAACAGATAGCCTCTGCTTACGAAATGTGGCAAAAGGCTCAGGCTGGCGTAGATATCGCCAAAAAATCCTACGACCGCGTGCAGGCTTTGTACGACAAGAAAGTGGTTTCCGCGCAAAAACGCGATGAGGCCGAGGCTCAGTATAAGGCCGCCATGGCTACAGCAAACGCCGCTAAACAGCAGTACGACCTTGCCATGGAAGGTGCGCAAAGTCAGGACAGGCTGGCGGCACAGGCGCTCGTGGCGCAAGCCAGCGGCGCCGTGTCGGAGGTGGAATCCTACATCCACGACCGTTTCCTCATCGCACCCTGCGACGGCGAGGTGATGGAAATCTACCCCAAGCGCTCGGAATTGCTGGGAACGGGCTCTCCCGTGATGTCCATCCTGGACATGAACGATGTCTGGTTCACCTTCAGCGTGCGCGAAGACCTGCTCAAGGATTTGAAAGTGGGCAACGAGGTGGAAGTGCAGATTCCCGCGCTGGGCGAGCAGACCTACAAGGCGAAAGTCACCTACCTCCGCGCGATGGCCTCTTACGCCACATGGCGCGCCACCAAAACCAACGGACAGTATGACGTGAAGAGCTTCGACGTCAAATTGGTTCCTCAAGAGAAGATTCCGGACATGCGTCCTGGCATGACGGTCATCATAAAACGTTAGTTTCGTTCATCATATTCATTGCATCATGAAACATCTGTGGAACTGCTTCTGTAGGGAGCTGGGGCTGATTAAAGAGAGCCCGCGCTACCTGATTCTGCTCACGGCGGGCATCCTCTTCAGCTATGTCTTCTTTCTGACGTTCATGCATGAAGGACAACCGGAGAACCTGCCTATTGCAGTGGTGGACCAGGACGGCAGCTACCTTTCGCGCCGACTGTGCCATGAAATTGACGCGACCCAGGGCGTGGATGTCGTGGCCCTCTATAACAGCCACAGCGAAGCGCGCGAGGCCATGCAACGACAGGAAATCTTTGCCTTCCTGGAAATTCCCGCAGGCACCTATTCCGAAGTGCTCGACTTCAAGACCCCGCACCTCGCACTCTATTCGAACAATGCTTACTTGTTGGCAGGAACCCTGAGCTACAAAACGTTAAGCACCATCGGAAAACTCACTTCCGCAGCGGTGCAACGTGAGGTGATGCGGAAAAAAGGCTATTCCGAAGACCAAATCATGGGGATGATCCAGCCCATTGAAATCGATGCGCACCTGATCAGCAACCCCTGGGGCAGTTATCTGCCGTATGTGCTCACCACGATGCTTCCCGGCATCATCGGTGTGATGGCACTGCTGCTTACTGTCTATTTGGTGACCAACGAATATAAACTGAAAACCGAGAAAATCTGGCTTTCAACCGCTGGCGACAATATGCTTAATGCACTGATCGGCAAATTGTTACCCTATACATGTTGGTTCACCCTGATAGGCATTATCGGCAACATGGTGATGTTCGGATTCAGCCATTTCGTCTGTCTGGGTAGTTTCTTTGCCCTTTCGGTGGCACTGCTGCTGTTCGTGATGGCGATGCAGGCAATGGGCGTGTTTCTTGCCGGACTGATTCCTGACCAACATCTTGCAGTCAGCGTCGCCGCCATTTACGGAATGCTATCATTCTCAATGTCAGGATTTTCCTATCCGGTAGTCAGTATGCCCCCCGCCTTGCAGGCCATCAGCTACGTATTCCCGCTGCGTCACTATTACTTGACATACGCGGACGTGGCGATGTTTGGCGCTACCTTTACGCAGTACTGGCCACATCTTTGTTGGTTGCTGTGCTTTATGATGGCAGGCTGCATTGGCGGATTGCTGCTGAACAGATGGGCCAAGAGCAATTCGGATGACGCGGCTATAGAGTGTTAATATGGATAAACAGAAGATTATGAAAAATTTTTGGCATAATATAACGTCGGGATTGAAGGATATTTACGATGTTTTCACGCTGGAATTATACCGCATTTTTACCGATGGGGGAGTGATGCTGATATTCTTCGTGGGTTCGTTGCTCTATCCCCTGATTTTCGGGGCGATATACAAGCACGAATGTATCCGGAATTTGCCAGTGGCGGTGGTTGATGATTCACAAAGCGCTCCGAGTCAGCGGTTTATCCATGAGTTGGATGCCACGCCTGAGGTCAACGTCAATTACAACTGCAACACCTTGTCAGAAGCGGAAACACTGATGCGTCAGCGCAAAGTCAACGGCATCGTCTATTTCCCGAACGACTACAGCGACCGTTTGGCGAAAGGGGAGACGGCACGGCTTTGTCTCTTCTGCGACATGAGCAGCTTCCTCTACTACCGTAGCGTATTCACCGGTGCCAGCAGCGTGATGCTGGACGAGATGAAACATATCGAACTCGAACGCTACGCCATGGCCGGAGTGACGGGACAGGATGCCGAAACGGCCATTACGCCAGTGCCTTACGAGGATGTGAAACTCTTCTCCCCGGCGGGCGGGTTCACCAGTTTCTTGGTTCCGGCACTCTTGGCGTTGGTCATCCATCAAACCCTGTTTCTCGGCATCGGCATCCTTTCGGGCACGGCGCGCGAAGAGGGGCAGACTGTCGCCATCGTTCCCGAACGTTTGCGCAACAGAAGTGTCTATCGGGTGGTCATAGGTCGATCGTTGGCCTACTTGATGATTTACATCCCATTGGTGGCCATCGATTTAGTGCTGCTTCCGCGGGTTTTCGGACTGCCCCACATCGGTCGTCTCGACGACCTCTGCCTCTTCTTCCTGCCGTTCTTGTTAGCCACCATAGCGTTCAGTATGACAGTGGGTTCCTTCGTGCGACAACGTGACACGGGCATCATCGTCTGCATCTTCTTCAGTGTGGTGTTGCTCTTCTTGTCGGGGGTGGTCTGGCCTCGCTCCAACATGCCGCTGTTCTGGAAGTATTTCTCCTACTTGTTCCCCTCCACACACGGCATCCAAGGCTTTATCCGAATCAACTCCTTGGGCGCGCACCTCAAGCAGGTACAATTTGAATACCAGATGCTTTGGGTGCAGTCGGGACTCTATTTCCTGATCACCTGTCTGCTCTATAGAGTGAAATTCTTCAAATACGAAGACAGAGCCGTGTGTATTTGAATTTTATGTTATTTTGCAGCTTATTTGAAGAAATATGGTTGCCAATATGAAAAACAGAAGACTTCCAGGGTTTCGGCTGAAGCCGTTGCACGTGATAAACCCCTTCACGGTGCGGAACGCCCTCTGGCTCTCCTTGCCAGCGGGAATCATTCTCACTGGAATCATGACCTTAGGGCATTTGGACACCTCCACTTGGACGATTGCATCCAGTTACCATCCTGCATTGAGTTTGGCGCTGAATTGCGGACTCTTTTTCGTCCTTTTTCTCTTTGTTTTCAGTGTGGTGAAAAGCAAACTGCCCGTGGCGTGGCGATTTGTGTTGGCCAGCGTCGGCTCTTTGCTCATCGCCGCGATTTTCTCGCTGCTCTCTGTCGGATTGCAACATGTTATTTATGAGGGGTTTATGGTTGAACAAGCCTATGGCAGCAACGTGATTAAGGATGGGTTGATTGTCATCACGACCATCATGATTACGCTGCTGATTTTCAGTCTGAACCACCGCCATCAGATGATGTTGGAGAATGAACGGCTACAGTCGGAGAACTTGTTGGTGCGATATGAAACCCTTGAGAGCCAGTTGGACCCGCATTTCCTGTTCAATTCGCTCAACACGCTGAGCGGTCTGATAGGAATGGATGACGACAAAGCGCAGGAGTATTTGCAGCAGTTGGCATCAACCTATCGCTACACTATCCAGCAGAACAAACTGGTGCCGATCGAGGAGGAGCTCCGCTTTGCGGATGCCTATCTTTACATGATGAATATCCGCTACGGCAGCAATCTGAGGGTGGTGCGCCTGTTGGATGGGGTAGAGGGCTTCGTGGTGCCCATCAGCTTACAGCAGTTGATTGAAAATGCGCTGAAACACAATGTGATAAGCGACAAGCATCCGTTGGAGATTCGTGTTGAGGCAACCGACAAAAGCACATTGCGAGTCAGCAACCGCATTTGTCCCAAGGAGACCACCGCTTCCGAGGGCATCGGCCTCACCAACCTGGACAAACGCTACGAACTGATTGCTGGCGAGCACATCTCCATGCACAGCGACAACGAGATGTTTGTGGTGGAAATCCCACTGATTCCCAGACAGAAGGCGATGGAGATTCTTGAAAAAATGAAAGAATAGGTGATGCTATGAAAAAAGTGGTCATTATTGAAGACGAGGCGATTGCGGCTCAAAGATTGTCGAAAATGCTGTCAGAGGAAAATTCCGATTTGCAAGTAGTGCAGGTGCTTCAAACGGTGGAAGATACGGTGGAGTGGTTTCAGACGAATCCCACCCCCGATCTGGTGTTCATGGACATCCACCTCGCGGACGGGCTGGCCTTCCGCATCTTCGACAAAATCACCATCGACTGTCCGATCATCTTCACCACTGCCTACGACCAATATGCGTTGCAAGCTTTCCAGGTGAACAGCATCGACTATCTGCTGAAGCCCATCAATCGTGAGGATTTGCAGCGGGCATTATGCAAATTCGGGAAAATCGAGGGAAAAGCCCCCGTGGCGGAAAACAGCCAGCTTTCTGCTTTGATGGAGATGTTTAACCGGCAGACACGGCAATACCAATCCTACTTCCTGATTCCGGTAAAAGACAAGTTGGTTCCGTTGGCCATCGCGGAGGTGGCATATTTCTATTTGGAAGACAAGGTGTCACGAGCCTTCACGTTCGATGGAAGGACCGTTGTGGTGGGCAAACCTTTGGATGTTATTGTGGAACAGTTGGATCCGCATCTCTTCTTCCGCGCCAACAGGCAATACGTGGTGGCTCACAAGGCCATCGAGAGCATTTCGATGTGGTTCGGCGGCAAGCTGAATCTTTCCCTTTCTGTCAAAGTCCCCGAACGCATTTTGATCAGCAAGGCCCGTGTGCCTGAATTTAAGGAATGGTTTACGGCGTGAACGTAATGGAACTGTTTGGGAGAATCCTGTTTCCCGATACAGAATAAAAACGCACGGCCAATACAATGTCCGTGCGTTTCGTGTTTCGTGGTCTGCGGTGAACCCGCGTGGGAGGTTACCCCGCGATGATTCTCGTGCCGCAGTTGGGATCTTGCAGACGACCGGCCTCGGTGATGATGCAGGTTTTGCCGCTCTTCTCGACGTATTGGATGGCGGCGCGCACCTTCGGGGCCATGGAGCCCTCGGTGAAGTGCTTCTCCTCCAGATATTTCTTAGCTTCGCTTACCGTGATGGTGTCCAACGCCTTCTCATTGGGCTTGCGGAAGTTGATATAGACTTTCGGTACGTCGGTGAGGATGTAGAACTCGTCGGCGCCGATTTCCATAGCTGTCATGGCAGAGGCCAAATCTTTGTCGATGACCGCCTGCACGCCCTTCAGATAGCCGTCTTTCATGGCTACGGGGATGCCGCCGCCGCCGACGGTGATGACGATGATGCCCTGTTCGGCCAACTGCTTCACCAGCTTGATGTTCTGGATGCGGATGGGCTTCGGGGAAGCTACCACCTTGCGCCAGCCGTTGCCCTTCGGGTCCTCACGGTAGATGTCGCCGGTCTCCTCTTGGTACTGCTCGGCCTCCTCGCGGGAGACGTACGGACCAACGGGCTTGGTCGGATTTTGGAAGAGCGGGTCGTTGGCATCGACCTCCACGTGCGTGAGCAGCGTGACGGTGTCCTTGTCCCAGCCTTTCTCAGCGAAGATGTGGCGCAGACCCTCTTCGATGAGTGCGCCGATGGAGCCTTGCGTCTCGGCCACGCAGAAGTTCAGCGGCATGTCCTCCACTTGGAAGGTCTCCTTGCCGGCCTTGTGCTGCAGCATGACGTTGCCCACTTGCGGACCGTTGCCGTGACCGATGACGATGTTGTAGCCGTTCTCGATCAGCGGGATCAGGTTGCGGCAGGTCTCCGTGACGTTCTCGATCTGCTCCTGATAGGTGCCTCTTTGTTTACTTTTCAGTAATGCGTTGCCGCCGAATGCGATGACGGCGAGTTTTTTCTTTTCTGACATATATATCTTAATTATCACTACCCCGGCCTACGGCCACCCCTTCTCAAGAAGGGAAATGGTCCTTCGACCGGCTTGTTCTCGTTTAACTACTAACTGCTAACTGCTAACTACTAACTACCAAATATGCGAGCGTTTTTCCGGTGCCATGTACATCGGGTCGCCGGGTTGGATGTTGAAGGCTTCGTAGAAGGGGTCGATGTGGCGCAAGGTGGCGTTGACGCGCCAGCGGCCGAGGGCGTGCGGGTCGCTCTTGGTGCGGCGCAGGATTTCAGCTTCGCGGATGTTGGCGGCCCAGACGGCGGCGTAAGCCAGGAAGAAACGCTGCTCGGGGGTGAAACCGTCCATTTCGCCTTTGATCTGGCCGTCTTTCTTGGCCTTCTGGAAAGCGGTGTAGGATACGTTCAAACCACCGTTGTCGGCAATGTTCTCACCCAAGGTAAACTCACCGTTGGCATAGGTGCCAGGAGCGACTTCGATGCTGTTGAAGTGGTCCACAATGAGTTGCGCTTTCTCCTTGAAGATTTCAGCGTCCTTCTCGGTCCACCAGTCGGCGAGGTTGCCGTCCTTGTCGTAGTTGCGGCCCTGGTCGTCGAAGCCGTGGGTCATTTCGTGGCCGATCACCACGCCGATGGCACCGTAGTTGGCGGCGTCATCCGCGTTCATGTCGAAGAACGGGGGTTGCAGGATGCCGGCGGGGAAGCAGATCTCGTTGGTGGTGGGATCGTAGTAGGCGTTCACCGTCTGCGGGGTCATCTGCCACTCGGTGGGATCGACTTTCTTGCCGATCTTGCTCAAATTGTAGGCCATGTCGAATTGGCGGGAGTTCTTCACGTTGGCGTAATAGCTCTCCGTACCGATGGTCAGACCGCTGTAGTCGCGCCATTTGTCAGGATAGCCGATCTTCACCGTGAAGGCAGCCAACTTGTCGAGGGCGTTCTTCTTGGTCTGGTCGGTCATCCAAGTAGAAGCCTTGATGCGCTCGCCGAGAGCCCATTGCAGGTTCTTGACCAGCTGTTCCATGCGCTCCTTGGCCTCTGCCGGGAAGTAGTTTTTGACGTACATCTGACCGACGGCCTCGCCGAGACATTCGTCAAGGTTGTCGATGACGCGTTTCCAGCGCGGACGGTTCTCCTTGCGGCCGGAAAGGGTCTTGCCGTAGAAATCGAAGCTGGCATCCACGAACTCGTCGCTCAGATAGCCGGCGCTGTTGCGGATGACGTTCCATGCGAGATAGGCTTTCACCACGTCGAAGTCGATGACTTCCAGGATGTTGTTCACGCCTTGGATATAGGTGGGTTGACTCACGTTGAGTGTGTCAACCTTCAAGTTCAGGGTTTTCAGATATTGTTGCACGTTGAGGGCGGGGATCAGCTGTTGGAATTCCGCGGGCGTGCATTTGTGGATGGTCTGGTAGGGGTCGCGCAGCACGGTCTTGTCAATGGCGTATTGCGCCAGCAGGGTCTCCAAGGCCATCACGCGGTTGGCCATTTCGGTCTCGTAGCCTTTGAAGCCGGCCATCGCGCTGTAGCCCGACATGCCGAGCATCTTCGCCACCAACTTAACGTACTCATCTCTAATGTTTTGCTGGTCCTTGTCCAAATAGTAGTCGCGGTCGCCGATTCCAAGTCCCGACTGCCAAATATGGGCGATGGTCATGCTGCTGTTGTCAGGGTCGGCGGAACCGAACAGGGCGAAGAAGGGCGTTTGGCCGTTCATCAGCATCTGGGCGAGCTGCACGGAAAGACCGTCGCGTTGGAGGCTGTTGATGGTTTTCAATTCGGGTTGGATGGGGTTGGCACCGCCACGGTCGAGGTCGCCGGTGGCCATACCGGTGTTGTAGAAGTCCGCGATTTTCTGCTCAATGGAGCCGGGAGCGTTTTTCTGCGACGCAATCTTGGTCACCAACTCTTTGAGCTGCTCCTGGTTGTTCTCGGCCAGCACATCGAAGCTGCCGTAACGGGCGTACTCGTCGCCCAGCGGATTGGCAGCCATCCAGCCGCCACAAGCGTACTGATAGAAATCCGCGGTGGGTTTCACCGTCTTGTCCAGGTTGCTGGCCGCAACACCGGAAGTCTGTTTTTTCGGTTTTTTGGGTTTTGCAGGGGTTGCCATACTCGTTGTATTAGCGAAAAAAATAAAACCGAGTGCCAAAACACTCGCCATCATAATGTTTTTTTTCATTTCTAATTGATTAAAAATCAGTATTCTAAAATAAAAACGCCCCTAGGTTAGGGGAGCGGCAAATATATAAAAAAAATGTAGAATGAAGAATGTGGAATGTAGAATATTATTAACGGATGGCGGTTAACGGTTAACGCTTAGGGGTTTAGGAGCTTAGAAGCTTAGTAGTTTAGGAGTTTAATGTTTAATGTTTAATGTTTAATGGTCAATGTTTAATGTTTAATGTTTAATGGTCAATGGTCAAAAGCCAACAGCTATTTCCAGTATTTCTCCGATCCCTTGATCACAAACCCCTTCAACTCGATGTTGTCTTTCTGTCCTTGGTAGAAGAGGCGGCTTTTGCGGGTGGTCTTGCAGTTTTTGATGACGACATCGTTGTTGACCCCGTAAAAACTGATGTACATCTTGTCACTGCAAGGAATAAAGGTGCATTTGTAGTAATTGGCGTGGTTGTCGATGTAGTATCTCGCATCGTCGGAGTTGTTGAGATAGAGGGTGCAGCGGTTGTAGTTGCGCTTGGTGCCGTTGGAGTTGGAACTGTAGCGGATCAGACCGATATGGCAGTTGTTGTACTGGATATTGTATTGGCTGTTTTCGGTCACGTTGAAGTTGAGGCGCGAATCGGAAACCACGATTTCGTCGTTTTTGCTGCGACAGAGGTTGAAGGCCAGACAAGCGGGGTATTTGAGCTTCTGCTCGGCCTGTTTGTTCATTCGCTCCACATCCGGGATGAGGATGACGTTCTTGAACTGGTAGCGGATGGTCTTGGTGGAGGTGACCGGAGTGCTGCAGATGGTGAAGTTGGCGAGATGCGTGGAATCGGGGTAGTGGAACCGCAGGCCGTCAACGGTGATGCCGGTGATGTGGCTGACGTTCGTGCTGGCGGTGGTTTTCGGGGCGAAAAGGACGACCCGGGAGACGTTTGCGGGCACGTTGACAGTCATGTTCTGGATGCGGACGTTGGGCCAGCATTTCTGGGCGAGTTCGGGACGGGAATTTCGTTGGTTGTCCAGCTTTCCTGCAGAAACCAAGTAGTTATGAGAATAGGTGGCATCAAAGGTGCAGTTTTTGAACAAGAGGTCGAAGCCGGTGTAGGCGTTGTACGAAGGCTCGAACAACACCGGGACGAAGTCGGAGAAACGGCACTCCTCGAACTGGAGTTTGCCGAACAGGGACGAGAACTGGTTGTAAAGCTCATGGAATGCGCAGTGGTAGAAAAAGACGTCGCGACCGTAGCAGTGGATGTCGAAACGGTTGATGTCGCAGTTTCGCAAGGTAGTGTTATTCAGGTTGTTGGTGCCGAAGATGCCCCAGTTTGCATGACCGGTGAGTCGCACGAAGTTGCTGTTCCAGACATTGTTCATTTGGATGCCGTAGCCGTAATTGTTGGTGCGCGAGTAGGTTCCCTCAATCAGCACGTCCTCCATCTGGAGGTTGGTGCAGTTTTCGATGTTGATGGCCGCATCGGCGTACATGTTTTTCGTGTCGGGTGTGTAGATGTTTACTTTGCTGATTTTGAGATTGTTGATACCATTGATGTCGAAACAGTAGGTCTTGACGGTGGAAGAAGTGTCGCGGGTGATGGAGAGGTCGGTGATGGTCTTCATCTCGTTGTCGGCGGGGTGGAATTTGGCGAAGAGCACGGTGGAGTCGGTGCTGTAGAAAGCGGTGGGACGGTTGCTGCCCTTGCCGTTCTCCACCAGCATGATGTCTTTGCGCATGGCGCCGTATTTGTGGCCGGCGCGGTTGGCGACCCAAGGGGTGAGATCCTCCAAGACGAGCATATACGTGCCGTTCGACAACTCTTCAACGCCATGGAAGTTGCTGGAATCCACCATCTTGGGCTCTAACGTGATTTCCTGCCATACGGTGTCGTACAGGGTGAAGAGATATTGCGCTTTGGCGCTGTTCTTGACGATCAGCTGGAGTCCGTTGAAGTTGTTGTGACGGGTCAACGGGATGGGGCGCGCACTTTCCGTGATCTCCACGGTCAGCGTGCCGATGCCCTGGTAGGAGACTTCTGCCCCGATAGAGATGGCGTACAGGTGTGTGCGGTAGAGCGCGTCGTAGCGTGCGCTGTCCGTCTCAGCCTCCGCCAGTCCGAAATCGAACGGCGATACGGTCGTGACAGTGTCTTTCCGCTCCTGATGCTGTGCCTGACCCACGCTGGCCAGTGCAACGAAAATCAGGATAAAAAGTATCTTAAATTTCTGAATATCAATTGATTTGATATGATGAAAATGTGACATTTCCGATGAATTCAATAAGGGGTCTAAAAACCTGCAAAAATAAAATTTCTATGGATATTTTTTTGAGGAAAGATGACGGAAAAATTTCTACCTTTGCGGCTGTGTTTTGATCCTGTAAAATATGAAGAAAATCACATTGGAAACGGAGATGCGGGTGTATGAGAGCCGCGAAGAACTGCCCGAGGATTTGATGGCATTGTTGGCTCAGGCGGAAGAGGCTGCCACCCGTGCGTATGCGAAATACTCTCATTTTCAGGTCGGTGCAGCCATCTTGATGAACAACGGGAAAGTGGTCACTGGGGCAAATCAGGAGAATGCGGTCTATCCGTGCGGACTTTGTGCGGAACGGGTGGCGGCATTTTCGGCCTCGGCTATGTATCCCGAAGTGCCTTTCAACAAGATTGTGATCACGGCCATCAACCCCGAAGAGCCGCTGAAGGAGCCGGTCTCCCCGTGCGGCAGCTGCCGTCAGGTGCTTTTCGAGTACGAACAGAAGTTCGGACACCCCATAGAGGTCATTCTTGCGGGTCAGGAAGGCCCGATCTACCATTTTCATAGCGTTGCCCCGCTGCTGCCTTATACGTTTCATGCGGGGTTCCTGCCGAAATAATGAAGAATGTAGAATGTAGAATGTAGAATGTAGAATAGGGGGGTGATATATTTTCAATTATAATTTTCGGACGAACAGTTGGGCGTTTTCGAAGCGGGTGACTTTGATTTTGTCGCCGGTTTCGGCGTAGCCGTGCTCTATGGTGGCGTCCAGCACTTCGCCGTCAATGTTTACTTTTCCGGAGGGACGCAGGATGGTCTGCGCCACGCCCTCTTTCCCAACATACTCTTTCATAGTCAGGTCTTGGGAGTTGAAGCCGTTTTTGCTCTCCAGCTCAGTGCGTAACGCCAGCGAGCCGAAGCGCGTCTCGGCGAGAATCAGTTTTTTGCCCAGCCATAACGACAGGAAAAAGCCTGCCAGACAGCTTACTAGCACGAGTATCGTCATCTTGCTGATATAGGCCGAAGCGTTGAATTCGGGGTCGAAGCTGAATTTGAACCCCACATTATATACTAATGTAAGCACCAGCGAGGCGACGATCAGCACAATGCCGGAGATGCCCGTGACACCGAATCCGGGCACGACGAAGAACTCCAACATCAGCAGTACCAGTCCGGCGATGAAAAGCAGGATTTCCCAGTGTGCGGCAAGACCTTCGAGGTAGTGCGGCGCGAAGAAGAGTAGGGCAGCGGTGATGGCAATGATGGAGGGAAGCCCGAGTCCCGGGGCCTGCAGCTCGAAATAGAGGCCGCCCACGATGCACATGATGAGGATGCCGCTGACGACTGGGTTGACCAGGAAGTTGATGATCTTGTCGATGGTGGAGAGTTCTTGCTCGGTGATTTCGACAGGAGTCTCACTGACGTGCGACAGGGCTTCTTCGCGGCTGCTCACCACTCCCTCGCAGAAACCGTTTTTGGCAGCCTCCTCGGAGGTGAAGGTCAGCACTTTGCCGGAATCGCTGATGCCGGGGATTTTTACGTCGGGATCGACCATCGCCTGCGCGATGTTGGGGTTGCGGCCATTATGCTCGGCGGTGGTGCGCATGAGCGAGCGCATGTACGACTGATATTTGTCGGGCATGATCTCGCCGGTCTGGTTGACCACAGAGGCCGCGCCGATGGAGGCTCCGGGCATCATGTAGATGCTGTCGCACGCGATGGAGATGAGTGCACCTGCTGATGCCGCGTTGTTGTTGATGAAGACGATGGTCGGTACCTTGGTGTTCAGCAACAGGGTGCGGATCTTGTCGGCCGCCTCCAACTCGCCGCCGAAGGTATTGAGCTCCAGCATCAAGTAGTCGAACTTGCCCTCCTCGGCCTCTTTGACCGCCTTCTCGGTGAGCCGCAGCGCCGGCTTGGAGATGTTGTCGTCGATTTTGTAGTAATAGGCTTTGGGTTGCTGGGCCAAAACGGCGAAACTAAGTGCGAATAACGCCACCAAGATGAAATATGCTTTTTTCATACGTGTTCGTTCTAACTATAATTCAAGCGGCAAAAATACTTTTTTTTTTCGACCATTGACTATTGACTTTTGACCAGTGACATAACTCCAAAAAATTGAAACCTGAAACCTTAAACTTGAAACCGAAAAAATTGTATCTTTGCCGGCTAATTTTTTAGAGATGAAAATAGACAAAGTAGATCAGATTTTTGATGAATTCAAAAATGCTAAGATATTGGTAATCGGCGATGTAATGATCGACTGTTACCTCACCGGAAAGGTTTCCCGAATCAGTCCTGAGGCGCCGGTTCCGATCGTGAATGTGCAGAGCCGCAGCTATCGTCTGGGTGGTGCCGCCAATGTGGCGCTCAACCTCAAGTCCCTTGGTGCGGACCCGATTCTCTGTTCGGTTATCGGTAGCGATTCCAAAGCCAAGGTGTTCTATAACCTGATGGAAGACTGTGACTTAACCTCTGACGCCATCGTCCCGATGTTCGGCCGACGCACCACCATCAAATACCGCATCATCGGTAACGACTGCCACATTGTGCGTGTCGATGACGAGCGCGTGCAGCAGCTCAAGGAGCGCGAAAAACGGCAGTTCCTCACCACCGTGGAGCAGATTATCGACCATAACGACATCGATGCCCTCATTTTTGAAGATTATGACAAGGGACTCTTCTCCCAGGATTTGATTTCCGAAATCATCGCTTTCGCCCACAAGAAGAACATCTATGTGGCGGTCGATCCCAAAGAGAAGAACTTCAACAACTATACGAATGTCAACCTCTTCAAACCCAACATGAAGGAGCTCACGAAAGGTCTCCACATGGAGGAGAACGTGGAGCTCTCGCTGGATGAGATTCACGAGGTGGCCAAGGATTTCGCTGAAAAACAGCATATTGACAAGGTGATGGTGACCATGTCCTCCCGAGGCATCGCCTTCTACGACCGCAAAAACGACAAGTTTTATCATCAGCCGGCTTTCCATCGCCGCGTGAGCGACGTTTCCGGTGCCGGCGACACGGTGATTTCCGTCTCCACGCTCTTCCTGCTCAAGGGACATACTGTGGAAGAGACCTGTCTGGCTTCCAACCTGGCCGGCGGTTTGGTTTGCGAATATGTCGGCGTGGTGCCCATCAACGGAGCCCAGCTCAAAGAGGAACTGGCTCGCAATATGTAATTGAGGATATTTTTCACAAAATAAATACTAAAACGCTCTGAATCTCGTTACTGGCAGTCTGATTTTGAATATCATGAGATTGAAACGATTAATAGTTCTTACAACACTCCTTCTCGCCGTGACGGTTACCACGAACGCCCAGTTCGGTGTGCCCAACTTGCTGAAGTACGACAAGAAACCATTCCATTTTGGTTTCACGTTGGGTTACAATCAGTTCGACTATATGATTTCGTCGAAGCCTGACTTGGCGGAGTACGACTCTTTGATGATGATCAACACCCACTCCATGAGCGGTTTCAGCCTCGGTATCGTCACCAATGTGCGATTGGGCAAGTATTTTGACCTGCGGTTCATCCCCGGACTTTCGTTCGGCGACCGCTACATTAACTATACCATCCGTTATTCTTCTGGTACAGAGATTGTCACCGGCAAGAATGTGGAATCCGTCTATTTGGATATTCCCCTCCTGCTCAAGTACAAGTCTTCCCGAATGCTCAACAACGTGCGGGCCTACGTGGTGGCCGGTGGGCAATACACCTTCGACATGATTTCCGCCAAGAAGAAGAAAGCGCCGGACAATGGTGAGGTCGTGCTGAAACTCAACCCCCACGACGTGCAGGCGCAGGTGGGCGTCGGTTTCGACTTCTATTGCACCTACTTCAAATTCTCCACCGAACTCAAGATGTCCTTCGGCTTCCTGAACATGCTCGTGCCCGAAGACAATATGTACGCGACCAGCGTCACTGGCTTGAAAGCCAAGAACTTGCAAATTTCATTCATTTTCGAATAGGACGATGAAGGACGATGAAAAACGATGAAGGACGATGAAGGACGATGAAAAACGATGAAAAACGATGAATGTCAAATCACTGTAAACTTCAATAACCAATAACCGATAACCCATAACCATTATAAAATGAACGAAGATCTATTCAAACAAATCATAGCCCATGCGAAAGAGTATGGCTTTATTTTCCCTTCCAGCGAAATTTATGACGGCCTGAGCGCGGTGTATGACTACGGTCAAAACGGCGTGGAGCTGAAAAACAACATCAAACAGTATTGGTGGAAGTCGATGGTGCAGTACCACGAGAACATCGTCGGTCTGGACAGCGCCATTTTCATGCACCCCACCATCTGGAAGGCTTCCGGCCATGTGGATGCGTTCAACGACCCGTTGATCGACAATAAGGATTCCAAGAAACGCTACCGTGCCGATGTGCTGATTGAAGACCATATCCAAAAGATTGAGGATAAGATAGATAAAGAGATTGAGAAGGCGAAAAAGCGCTTCAACAACTTCGATGAGTCGCTCTATCGTCAGACCAACACCCGCGTGGTGCAATATCAGGCGCAGGTCGATGACATCCGCAAGCGTTTTGCGGAGCTGATGAACAACAACGACCTCGTCGGTTTGAAAGCGCTCATCGAAGAATTGGGCATCGCTTGTCCCATTTCCGGTACGCGCAACTGGACGGATGTCCGTCAGTTTAACCTGATGTTCGCCACCAAGCTCGGTTCTGTTGCTGACGGCGCCGACACCATCTATCTCCGTCCCGAGACGGCGCAGGGTATCTTCGTGAACTTCCTCAACATCTACAAGACCGGCCGCATGAAACTGCCGTTCGGTATCGCGCAGATTGGCAAGGCTTTCCGTAACGAGATTGTAGCTCGCCAGTTCATCTTCCGTATGCGCGAGTTCGAGCAGATGGAGATGCAGTTCTTCGTGAAGCCCGGTGAGGAACTCAAGTGGTTCGACTACTGGAAACAGACCCGTTTGCAGTGGCATACCGACCTAGGCATTGCTCCCGAGAACTACCGTTTCCACGACCACGAGAAACTGGCCCACTACGCCAACGCCGCCACTGACATCGAATTCAAATTCCCGTTCGGCTTCAAGGAATTGGAGGGCATCCACTCCCGCACGAACTTCGACCTGTCGCAACATGAGCAGTATTCCGGCAAGAAACTGCGCTACTTCGACCCCGAACTAAACGAAAACTACGTGCCTTACGTCATCGAGACCTCTATCGGTGTGGATCGTATGTTCCTCGCTGTCTTCAGTCACGCTTACACTGAGGAGACCTTGGAGGATGGCTCCACCCGTACGGTGCTGCGTCTGCCCGCGAAGTTGGCTCCCTACAAGGTGGCTGTGTTGCCGCTGGTCAAGAAAGACGGTCTGCCGGAAATCGGCCAGGAGATCTTCGACATGCTGAAGAAGGACTTCATGGTGCAGTACGAGGACAAAGACGCCATCGGTCGCCGCTATCGTCGTCAGGATGCCATCGGCACGCCGTTCTGCGTCACCATCGACAACCAGACCAAGGAGGACCAGACGGTCACGGTTCGCGAGCGCGATACCATGGCCCAATACCGCCTGCCCATCGCCGATCTGACGGTGGAATTGCTCAAAAAATTACGGTAACCCCCTGTAGAGACGTTTCATGAAACGTCTCTACAACCGATACCCCATCGTAGAGACGCGCCATGGCACGTCTCTACATTTATTTTAAACAGGGCAAATTTGCAGGAAATATATAATGCAAAAATTGTATCTTTGCAGGTTCAAAATTAAAATGGAAAAATAGTATAAAATGAGAAAATATACACTCCTGGCTCTGTTTCTTCTGGCCGTCTTGAGCCCCTTTGCGCAAGGCCTGAAGATATTTATCAGTCACAAGGCTTTTTGCACGAACAACCTGCAGCCTTACATCGAATATACGTTTATTGTGGGCGGCAATACGGTGAACTATGTGCCTAACAAGCACCACAAATACGAGGCGGCCGTGGAAATCCGCGTCGATATGATGAAGGGGGATTCGCTGGTGGAACAGTTGCACTATATCCTGAACAGCGACCAGTTTGCCGACACCGTACGTGCTACCAAGCCGGATTTTGCGGACATCCAGAATGTGCGTGTTCCGCAGGGCGACTATTTCCTCTATTTCTATGTTCGCGATGTGAACGGCGACACGGCGGCTTTGCGCTATATAGACCGCATTTTGGTGGATTTTCCGGAAGACCGTGTCACCACGTCCAAGATTTCATTGTACAAATCCTTGTCTAAGGCTACCACGCCCGGTCTTTTCGTCAAATATGGCTACGAGCTTCCGCCGCTCTATTCCAATTTCGTGCCTGAATCGCAATACACGTTGCCTTTCTCTTTGGAGGTCTATAATACTCCGCGCATATTGGGTAACAGCAAGTTAAAGGCCAAATGCTACGTCGAGTACGCTGAATCGCCTGTCGCGGCCAACACCGACAATATCATCACGATGGAACTGCCGGTCAAGGATGTGGTGCTGATATGCAACGAGTTCAACGTCTTCAACCTTCCGTCGGGCAATTATTTCGCAGTAGTGGAACTCTTTGACGATAAGGACAGCCTCCTGCATCTTGATAAGGTGTTCTTCCAAAAGAGCAATCCGTCGGTGAAGCTGAGTCTGGACGACTACACGCACGTGACCACGAAAGGGACGTTTGTGGAGTCCGACACCAACCGCAAGCTGCTGATTGACCAGGTGAAGAGTTTGTATCCGATCAGCAGTTATGCGGAACAGGAATTCTACCAGAACCGCCTTAAAACCCTCTCTACGGAAGAGTTGCAGCAGTTCTTCTACAGTTTCTGGCTTCGTCGCAGTCCTTCGAACCCCGAAGCTGCATGGAGACAGTATGAGCAACGTCTGAAATTCGTGGAGGCGAACTACGGCAGCAAGCAGGTGCGCGGATACCTCACCGATCGCGGTCGCGTCTATCTCCAGTATGGTCCGCCGAATGATATCAAGGAGGTGCCGTCCGATCCTGTGACCTTGCCGTACGAGATCTGGCACTACTACTATGTGAAAAACCAAAACAACGTCAAGTTCGTCTTCTATGATCCGGTGCTGACCGGCAACGACTACGAACTGCTCCACTCCAATATGCCCGGTGAGGTTTCCGATCCCAACTGGAAGATGCGTTTGGTACGCAAGATCCAGACACAACAGGATTTGTACGACCCGAATCCGGTCGATTACTGGGGCAACGATATGGACGAATATTGGAAATATCACTGATCCTGTCTGACGATGAAACGTATTTTTGACATACTCTTCTCGCTGGTTGTCCTGGTCATCGGCATTCCGTTCGGACTGCTGATCGCCTTGGCCATCGTGATTGATTCGCGTGGACATGTGATATACAAGCAGAAAAGGGTAGGACGCGATAATGTTGATTTCCAGCTCTATAAGTTCCGTACGATGTGTACGGATGCCGACAAAGGGAGCCAGATTACGGTGAGCGACCACGATTCGCGCATCACCAAGACGGGCACGTTCCTCCGGAAGTACAAGATCGATGAGTTCCCGCAGTTCCTCAACATCCTGAAAGGAGAGATGAGCATTGTGGGACCGCGTCCTGAGGTGCGCAAGTACGTGGACCTTTACACGCCCGAGCAGATGCGGGTGCTTACGGTGCGCCCCGGCCTCACCGACTACGCCTCCATCCGCTACGTCAACGAGAACGAAATCCTCGCCGCCTCCGACAACCCCGAAGAAACCTACATCCACGAAATCATGCCCGACAAACTCGCCCTCAACCTGCAATACATTGAGGAACAGTCGATCTGGGTGGACGTTAAGATTATGTTTATGACGCTGAAGGCGATAGTTGTGAGAAATGAAGAATGTAGAATGAAGAATGTAGAATGAAGAATGTAGAATAATTATGAATTATGAATTATGAATTATGAATGGCAACGGCTAACTACTAACTATAAACCATAAACTATAAACTATAAACTATCAATAACCAATAACCTATAACCAATAACCATTAAAAATATGTACACAAACGATCACGGACTCTATGTGGCGCACTGCGATGAGGGTGCGCTCAGTATTCAATCTAAAATGGCCAACCGTCACGGTTTGATTGCCGGTGCTACGGGCACGGGCAAGACCGTCAGTCTGCAGGTGCTGGCCGAAACATTCTCTCAAATTGGTGTCCCTTGTTTCATGGCCGACATGAAGGGCGACCTCTCCGGCATCAGCCAGACGGGCGCGATGAGCGGCTTTATAGAGAAACGCCTGCCCGAATTCGGCATCGAGAACCCTGAGTTCCAGGCTTGTCCGGTGCGCTTCTACGACGTTTTCGGTGAGGAAGGCCATCCGATCCGAGCCACGGTGAGCCAGATGGGACCGCAGCTGCTCTCCCGTCTGCTCGGTCTCAACGAGACGCAGGACGGTGTCCTCAACATCGTCTTCCGCATCGCTGACGAGCGCGGACTGATGATCATCGACCTCAAAGACCTGCGCGCGATGTTGGAGTACGTCTCCAAACATGCCAAAGAATATACGATGAAGTACGGAAACGTCTCCACCGCCTCCATCGGTGCCATCCAACGTGCGTTGCTGCAGTTGGAGGCGCAAGGTGCGGACAAGTTCCTCGGGGAGCCGAGTTTCGACATCTACGATCTCATTCAGACCGAGAATGGCAAGGGCGTGATGAGCGTGCTCGCCGCCGACAAGCTGATGATGCAGCCCAAGCTTTACAGTACGTTCCTGTTGTGGATGCTCTCCGAACTCTACTCCACGCTGCCCGAAGTCGGCGACCTCGACAAACCGAAGCTCGTCTTCTTCTTTGACGAGGCGCACACGTTGTTCGAGGATACCTCCAAAGCGTTGGTTGACAAGATTGAACAGGTCATCCGTCTGATCCGAAGCAAGGGTGTGGGTATCTACTTCATTACCCAATATCCGACCGACATTCCCGACAACATCCTCGGACAGTTGGGCAATCGCATCCAACACGCCTTGCGCGCCTACACGCCCAAGGATCAGAAGGCCGTGCGTGCCGCCGCCGACACTTTCCGTGCCAATCCGGCGTTCAAGACCGACGAGGCCATCATGAATTTGGAGACCGGCGAGGCGCTCGTCAGTTTCCTTGACGAGAAAGGTGCTCCCGGCATTGTGCAACGTGCAAAGGTACTCTTCCCGCTGTCACAGATCGGTGCCATCACCGAAGGTCAGCGTCTCGATATCATCAAACAGAGTCGTGTTTATGGCAAATACGACACGCCCGTCGATAACGAGAGCGCCTTCGAAATCCTGCTCAAAGAAACCGAAGAAGCATTGGCTATTGAAGAGCAAGAGAAAGCGGAAATCGAAGCCGCCAAAGAGGAAAAGGCTTCCGAAAAGAAATCCTCCAAGAAGCAGGGCGTCCTCGGCAAGGTGATCAAGGCCGTCATCACGGCCATAACCGCCACCATCGCCTCCGCTTTGGGCACCGCCGTCAGCGACAAGGTGACCGGCAAGAAGACCAAGTCCAAAACGTCCACCAAGGAGAAGGTCATCAAAAATACCACCTCTGCGGCAACGAGAACGATCACGAGGGAGATTTCGAGGGACAT
>Ga0310694_10001823_pt1 | contig 23243 bp, 16 predicted proteins | sample 174DNAGHGhighgp2_FD_203884 | JGI IMG/M metagenome (GOLD analysis project Ga0310694, IMG submission 203884) | Sheep rumen microbial communities from Palmerston North, Manawatu-Wanganui, New Zealand - 1742 DNA GHGhigh gp2 (v2) (version 2) | ecosystem: Host-associated > Mammals > Digestive system... | reverse complement strand
TGCAAGCGTGCGCAATAATGTAGACTTACCAATACCGTTTTGACCTAACAAGCACGTCAACTCGCCGCTGTTGATGGCAGCGTTTAACCCACTGGCGACCACCTTTTCATTGCCTTTAGTGGTATAGCCGATGCTGAGGTCTTTCAGTATGACAGTCTCATTGCTCATTGCTCATTACTCATTTCTCATTTCTGATCTCTGATCAGACTATGTCCTAAGTCTCGTTCTTTACAAATACTGACAATCCGCGCCATCACATCGTCCATCAGGGGAACGGGAACCAGCCGGTAGTTGTCGTAATCGGCACAGAGCACCACCAGATTCAACGCCTTCACCTGAATGCCGTAGTTCTGCTGAAGCATATAGCGATACAGATTCTGCTGAAGGCAATAATGATAGTAAGCCGTATCGGGCACGCTGATGCCGTTCAGCGACATCTTACCACCAAAGCCAGTAACAATAGGGCGCCCTGCATCGTCGACTACCTTACGGCTACGCTTCCAGTCGTAGATGACGAACTGACCATCGTCATCGCGGCAGATCATATCGATGGTTCCGGCGATGTTCAAGTCGACATCATAGACGGGCCACTCCTGACGATAAGGACGGATGTGGTAGTCCCGGACGAAGCGCATGAAATGCTGACGTTCGGGCTCCACACAGACCTCTTCGCTCTCGCCCTCGTAACGGAATACGTAACGGGTTTCGAAGCGTCCGTTCTGAAAATAGTTTTCCGTTTGTTCATGCAGGAAGGTACCCACCTCGCTGGCCATGCAGCCGACACGATTCCATTCGCGGAGTGTTTGTTCGGCAGGAATACCATAGCGCTCCTGACGACGAAGGGCGGCACGCTGTCCATCGAACGGTTCGAAGAAATAGCCTACGAGGTTGCTGACAGGTAACAGCTGATACTCGCCCCGATAGAGGTAGACGTGTCCCTCGGGCAGGAAATCGATGAATTCATCCTGTTCGTAGAGACCCGCATCGGTAAAGGCCTCCATTTTCTCAATCATGGCTTGCGAACGCTCTCTCATTTTTCTTTTGATTCCAGGGGGTTACGCAATCCTTTATAGCCCGACAGATAGGCCTTGGCAGAACCAAACGAGAGGAACATGTCGAGACGAACCGGCATATGGTTCTTGTCGTCGGTAATGTAAAAACGGATGAGTTCGTGATTCTTGCCGTCCTCGCGCTCAATGAACGAAAAGACCAGACAACGATACTTGTCGTTATTGTTCTTCATCTTCAGCGTGGTCTTACCTGTATATTTCAGCCACGAGTTCGTCAGATGCTTGGCGTCGCTGATGGGCATGGGAATGTTCTCGCCAACCTTCAGCTTGGCAGCATCAAAATTACGGGCTCGTAAAAAGATGCTCATCATGTCGTAGATACAGTCCTTATACTCGGCCTCCTTCCTGTGCTCCTCGCCGTCAGCGTCGATGCGGTGCATCTTCAGATGACAATTCGACCCAGGATAGCTATACCACAGCTCGTCTACATAGTAGCGATCGCCCTCACGGGCTCCCTTGCGGAAATAGAGAGGTGAAATATCCATATCGGTATAGCACAACAGCGTGTCACGCATGATGAATACGTTGTCCAACTGGTCGTTGCCTCGTGTAATCAGGCTACTGCGAAAGGCCTTCTGTCCTTTGTATCTCGACTGAACGGTAGACATAGAAGCTGTTCCGACCTTTACCCAGACGAACTTCCAATTGAAGTAGAGGTCGTAACTGAGAAACTCGCCCGACTTGAAAGCGGTATTCTCTATACCACACTGGGCATGCGCCCCTATGGGGCTAAATAATAGATATAAAATATAAATGATAAAAATCTTCTTCATCGTCGTCTTTCTTATTTCTTATTTTTTATTTTATATTTAGGGCGCAGCCCGCTTATAATTAGGGCGCAGCCCGCCATATTACTTCACTGTTTGTTTCTTGATATACTCTATACCCAACTGACGGGCACGTTCCGCATTACGGTTCGTCAGTTTCTTCTTTTCCTTGTCGCCTTTCTGCTTGATCAGCGCTCCGGGTTTCTGCCGGTTGCGGGGCTTGGCAACCAGGTTCCATTGTTTCGTGATGTCCCACTTGGCCTTACTCTCGATTTCCTCCGAGAAATAATAGACCTCTTCTGGCTGCTGGTCAAGGTCGTATTCACCCGTATCCCAGATGTTGTTGCCATTGCGGTCGACGAAAGCACGTGCATAGTACTTATTAGGATCGAGGTAGAAGAAAGCAGCCTCGCCATTGGCACTTGCCCTGACCTGACGCTGGCACTTGTCGTCCTTGCCTAACAGCTGGACCACAATGCCTGTATCGCGTACCCCACTTAAACGGAATACCAATGAGCCATATTCGTCAAGTGGTTTAGCCTTGAGACCCTTCTTCATAGCCTCGGAGGCCAGACCATAGATATCGACAAATGCCGCCGAGTCAATCTCCAGGCTGTATTCCGTCTCGGGATGCCATTCCGCCAATAGTTCGAAGCGTCGCTTGACTCCGTCAAGTTGTCGGAACTCATAAGGAGCACGATACCACAGCGAGTCAATCTTGGAATAAAGATGGATTGCCGAAGTGTCAGCCTTCTGTAGCGGGGTCGGTATGGTAAAATAAATCTTGCTCGTAGGATTCAGTGACGCAGGGACATTGACATTAACATCCAACGGCTTGATGGGGTATATGCTGTCATACGGCTCGTCACGCTTCTTCTTCTTTTTCTGTTCCTTCTCCCATTCTTCGTATTCCTTCTGTTTCTCCTTCATGCGCTTGGCATACGACGTCTTGGCTATGACTTCCAACGTGTCGGTCTGACTGACGAGTACACCCATACTGTCGGTCATCAGGTATTCCAAGGAAAGCGACAGCGTATCCTGATTAATCAGTGTGGTGTCGCGCAACCAATAGGTTAGCGTGTCTTGCTTCTGGCTTGCTTCCAATACGAAAGCAGAATCAGCATCAAAGTTAAAGCCCTTGATGACTGGCAGCTGTTCGTTACCATAGCTGAAATAGAGGGTGATGCGGTTTGCCTCCGTACGGTCGGGCTGCTTCAGCAGATAGCGGTCCGTCTGCACTTCCTGAAAGGCCAGCATAACGACGTTATCTGGATAGAAATGGGTATAAGGCACCTGCAGAATGTTGTCGATATGCAGGGTGTCGCGCCAAATGGTATCCTGGCGGATGTCAGGTTTTGCATAGGGCTTGTGAATCTCGTGCGAAAAAGCTATCATCTCGCTCTTCTGAGAGAACCTAAAGTCGTTGTCGGCATCCTGTAAGGCATAGATACGGTATTCGCCAGGGGCCACACCTTTGATGACGAAATGTCCCGTTCCGTCAGTACGGGAAATACGCATGAGGGGTTCTTTGCGGAATACGGAATCTGCCAAGTTGTTATAAAGACCGACACTGATGCCTTTCACGGGTTCCAGATTCGATGCATCGAGCACATAGCCAGCCACCTCAAAGGTATCAATCTGTTCGCCTGTCGAGAAGGTGTAGGTATAGTTTCCCATGGGGTTGCCCTCGTTGTTGTCGCTGATAGCGTCGCTGAAATCAATGGTGTAGGTTGTATTGGCTTTCAGCGAATCCTTCAGTTCCACAATAATTCTCTTACCGGCAGCCTTTATCTCGGGCATCTCTAATTGTGGAGGCGACACGATGACATTCTGCGAAGCATCGGCCAGTTTGATAAACTCGTCAAACTGAATGGTTATCTTCTGAGCCGTCACATTGGTAGCCCGCTCTGCTGGTGTAGAACCGACAACGCGAGGAGGGTCGTCGTCGTACCATCCTCCGTCGGGTGAACCCATTCGGGCACAGCCCGAAATGAGGAATGAAAGAAATGAAAGAAATGAAAGGAATGAGGAATGGGAGATGAGAAAATGGGCTACGCTGTTATGGCGAGCCGTACTCTTCATGGGATGACAACATTTCTTCATTTCTTCATTTACATTTCTCATTTCTTTCATTTCTTTCATTTCTCATTTAACAGCAATAGCTGTTCTATGTTTTCACGCGAATTGCTCAGTCGGGGCACCTTGTGCTGGCCTCCCAATTTTCCACGCAACTTCAACCAGTCGTTAAAGAGTCCGACGCGGGCCTCGATGATTTCCAGATGCTGCAAGGTGATGTCCTTATAACGTTTGGCTTCGTAGTCGCTGTTCAGCTCCTGCAATTTCGTGTCCAACAAGTCAGAGAACTGTGCCAAATCACTAGGCGACTTGGAGAATTCTATGAGCCATTGGTGGCGGCACTTGGCGTTGGCATCCATAAAGACTGGAGCCGCTGTATATTCCAGCACTTCAGCACCCGTCTGCTCGCAGGCATAGGCCAGTCCCTGTTCGGCATTGTCGACGATGAGTTCCTCGCCAAAGGCATTGATAAAACTCTTGGTACGGCCAGAGATGACGAACTTATAAGGATTGGTAGAGGTGAAACGTACGGTGTCGCCAATCATGTATCGCCACAGCCCACACGATGTGGAAATCAGCATGGCGTAGTTCTTGTCCTTTTCCACGCCCCAAAGAGGAACGATTTTGTGCTCTCCGGTTTCGCCGGAGAGTTCCTGAAACTCATAGAACACCCCATAGTCCAGCATCAGCAGCATGGCCTTGTCCGTCGGGTCGTCCTGAATGCCAAAGAAGCCCTCGCTGGCATTATACGTCTCCATGTAGTGCATGCGGGGCGTGGTGATGAGCTGTTCGTACTGCTTCCGATAGGGCGTGAAGGCCACACCGCCATGAAAGAACACCTCCAGGTTCGGCCATACCTCCTCCAGATGTGTCTTACCCGTTATCTCCATCATACAGTTTAGTACGGAGAGCATCCACGACGGCACACCACTGATGTTGGTGACGTTCTTCGTCATGGCCTCGCGGGCTATCCGTTCGCGCTTCACTTCAAAATCAGAAAGCAAGGCGGTCTCTTTCTTGGGTACGCGGATGAAATTCACCAGCGGATTGATGTTTTCTATGAGAATGGCACTGAGGTCGCCCACCAGCGAGTCTTTCACATTGTAGTTTGGCGCATGGCTACCCCCCAGAATCAGTCCGCGTCCGTCGAACATCCTCGACTGGGGATTGTTGCGCAAATAGAGTGCCACAGAGTCGTAACCTCCAGCATAGTGAATCTTCTGAAGACCCTCGCTGCTGACGGGGATGAACTTTGACTTGTCGTTCGTCGTTCCGCTCGACTTGGCATACCAACGGACACGTCCTGGCCAAAGCACATCGGACTCGCCATGACGCATACGGTCTATCTGGCCCTTCAGTTCCTCATAGCTGTTGACGGGATTCATCTTGACGAAGTCGTCGTAGCTTCTCGTCGTGGCAAAGCCGTGTTCACGACCGTATTCTGTGTCCTTGGCACGGGCTATCAGATGCTGCAACACAGCCCGCTGCAACTCCTCGCCGTGGGTCTGGTGCAACTCGAGTTCCCGCATGCGCGAGGTGAAAATATGTCTTGCTAAACTTGTTATGCTCATTGCGTAATTGTCTGATACAACGTGCAAAGGTAGTGCAAATCGAATAAAATGCAAAATAAATTAGCATTTATTTTCATTTTTGAGATGCAGCCTACATTCACCAAAGGTGAAAGATACGCATAATCTTTCGTACAACGGAAGATTTTACGATTTTTTTATTTAATTAAAGGTTTAAAAGTTCGCAGGGCCACACTCTCAAAAGAGAGAACTATCGTCAGCACAAGCTTCTTCCACGCTGCCTGCCTCCAACAGGCGCTGGCGGGCCTCTTCATAGTCCAATCCGAGTATCTCCTGGACCATTCGCGTACCGCGATCCACCAGTTTGGCATTCGTCAACTGCATATTCACCATGCGATTGCCGCGCACGCGTCCCAGACGGATCATGAGTGTGGTGGAAATCATGTTGAGCACCATCTTCTGGGCTGTGCCGCTCTTCATTCGGCTGGAACCGGTGACGAATTCCGGTCCTACAATGGTCTCGATGGCATAGTCGGCAGCCTGAGCCAAAGGGGTATTAGGATTGCTGGTGATACAACCCGTCAATAGTCCGTTCTGGCGGGCCTGACGGATGGCACCAACCACATAGGGCGTTGTTCCCGAAGCGGCAATGCCCAACACGGTATCAATGGCAGTAGGCTCGTGTGCCTGCAGGTCTTTCCATCCTTGTTCCGTAATATCCTCGGCTTTTTCAACGGCTTTCCGTAGGGCCTTGTCACCTCCGGCAATGATACCCATTACCTTGTTGGCAGGAACACCAAAGGTAGGGGGCAACTCGCTGGCATCCAGCACACCCAATCGGCCGCTGGTTCCTGCACCGATATAGAATAGTCGGCCTCCTTGTTTCATGCGTTCCTCGATGGCTACAACCAGCGCTTCTATCTGGGGAATGGCTCGCTGCACAGCCTCAGCCACCCTACAGTCTTCTTCGTTGATGTGCTGTAGCAGTTCCGACACCGACATCTGTTCCAAGTGGTCGAAGCGTGATGGCTGTTCGGTGATTTTCTCCTTGATGTTGTTATCGTGGTTGCTCATGATGAAGCATTGTTGATAGGCATTTCTATGACGAAACGGCATCCGTCGCGATAAGTGGTGTCGAGCGTGAGATCGCCGCCAAGACTGATGATGTGGCGCTTGCTCAGCGGCAAACCAAGTCCCAATCCTTCCGTAAGATCGTCAATTTTGGTGAAGGGTTCGAACATCTGTTCGATTTTCTCTTCAGAAATACCTGGTCCTTTGTCCTCGACACAAAAGCGCACCTTGCTGTCCGTATGTGTGATACGGAGCGACAGATGCTTCTGGTCAGCATATTTGGCAGAATTATAAAGCAGTTCCCGCAAGCTGCGCAACAGATAAAGTCTATTGGTGGTGATGCAGAAGTCATCAGTGACGTCACTCTCAAACTGAACATTGACATTGGGGGCGTGCGAGAGCAGATTATTGATACTTTCGCGGGCCACCTCGTTGCACGACACAAGCTCCTGCTTTTGGTTGTTCAACTCTTCAGAGAGTCCACTATCCGAACTGTCGAACAGCATCTGCAACAGACGGGACAGCGTATAGCTGTTGTGAAGCATCATATTCTTGATGCTGGCCATTTCTTCCTGTGCCATACCGTCGCGCAGCACTTGGGCAAAACCCATGATGATGTTCAACGGTGTACGTATCTGGTGCGTTACATTCTGAATAAAGGTTGTCTTTTTCTGGAGAGCCTCCTCTGCCAGTTGTGTTGCTCGTGCCTGCTCCTCATTGCGCTGTTTGGCAACATCGGTCGTATAGCGTATGCTGCCCATATGGAAGTTCAGCGACTCCTGCATGGTGGCGAAACTGTTTTGCAGTTGTCCGACGACGTCCTCACGCTGGGTATGCGGGCAGAACACTTCGTATTGTCCGTTGGCAATTTGCCTGGTCAGATTCGATAACTTGGTGACGGGACGAATGGCATGATTCACAGCTCGTCGACAGAGCAGCATAATGGCCACTAATCCAACGACGATAAGCAGCGCTATGACGTATCCCAACTGGTGATAACTCTTCAGAATATCACTCTCCGGACACACCAGTGCCAGACTCCACTCAGTACCAGGCACCGGACGATAGCACACCAGACACGGTTCTCCATCGACCACCACATTCATGTGCCCCTGCTTGCCTGCCGTCATCTCGTGTCCCAACGCAATCTGATCGGCGTTTTCATGGGGGTCGGTATAACTGAATATGGTCCGCTTAAAGAGGAGAGCCGGGTTGGGGTGGATGAAATAATGCCCGTCCTTTCCTATCAGCATAAAATAGGCATTGGGATAAGGATGGCTGGCAGAATCGACGGTCTGGGCAAGATTGCGCAGCGAGAGGTCGGTAGAAATGACACCTAACATACGGCCGTCGTCCTTGTATAGTGGTTTACAATACGATGCTATCATTTCGGTGGTGTAGAGCCCTATTTCGTTGAAATCGTCAAAGGGGTCTACCCAACAGGGCTTTCCCAACTTCTTCGGAGTCTTATACCACACTTTTTCGTAATATTCGTACTCTTCCTCACGGACGGTAGTCACCGAATCGACCTCTGCCTGACCATCCGTGTGTATTTTTTCGCGAACGGAATAGGCCGAGAAATAACGGCCATACTCTGGGAACATATCCGGCTCAGCGGTGATGGAACAGCCATTTACGTGACGGTTCAGTCGAACAATACGATCTGTCAATCCCAGCAGCACTTCCGGTTGGAAGTTTTCCTCGGCAATCCACTCGTTGGAATTGGTCGCAGTTTCGATGGTGTTCATATAAGTCCTGATGCGCTGCGTAGCACTATTAAGGACATTGGTAGCATGCTCTGTGGCCTTCTGGCGGATGAAGTTACGCGACTGCCAGAACAAGATACCCAACGACAAGATGAAAATGGGTATTGCCATCAGTAGGATGCCATGACTCATTTTCAGGGAAAGGCTCTTACGAATTCTACTCATGTGGCTCCTCCTTTCCTCTTTCCTTATCGGCAGCATCCAACAGTTGATTCAATATGTCAGTAATGACTTTGCTTTGAGACTTGATGGTATCCACTTCCTGTGCACACTTGTCGCGATATTCCTCTGTACGTTCTTGCGACTCCGATTGGCAGAGCCGTTCCACACTGGCAGCGATGGCCTTGGCGGGCTCCATCATCTGGTTGGTCATATTGTGCAAGAAAGCTATCTTCATGTGATCGGCCTCTTGAGCCTGACCATACACCTTTCGCAGGCTCTCACCATGCTCCTCCAGGGTTTTCAGCAGTTGTTCCAATTCGCTGACATGGATGGACAAAGACTGCTGCATCTGCTGGAAACTATCCTGCAACTGGCCAATTTCATCCTCTCTCAGTGTTGAATGTTGAGTGATCCCACATTCCTCATTCCACTCTCCACTGGCTATGCGCTGTGCCGATTTTGTCAACATCTGCAGAGGCAGCAATTGGCGGTGAGTAATCAGCCAGCAGAGTGCAAAGAACAACAGCAGGCTCACAACGGTAATGCCCAACACGTAATATAGCAACTGGTTGTATTCGCCAAAGATATCGTTCTCCGGATATATTACACCCACGCTCCAATCGAGCTTGACGCTAGTGCGTCCTGGTACGTCGGCGCGCAAGAACGGTTTGTAAAACACATAGTTCTCGTCGCCGTCCATCGTGAAACACTTGTAACCGGTCTCTCCGGCCACCATGGCGTCTGCCACCTCCTTAATGCTGGCATTTTTCCCGCCTTCCGTCTGGGTATAAATGGTCTGGTGCAGCAGCTTATCTTTGTCGGGGTGTACGATGTATGAGCCCTTACTGTCCAGCAGGGTGCTGTAACCATTGGGCGACGGCTTCGACGAGAGGATAATCTGTGAAATCAGCGCTATCGACACATGGCTGTCCACCTTGCCGATGCACTGACCTTGCCGATTGTAGATGGGCAGGCTGAAAATGGCTGTTTTCTCACGCGACCATCCTGTCCACACTTTATCCGCCGGAACCACAGAGTCCCGATGCAGCACGATGTCACAATTCAGAATATATGGGTTACAATCCGCTATGCGCTTGCTGTAGGCCTTCATTTGCTCTGGATCGTCAAGATGAGCCAACATATCCCAATAGATGTTACCCACCGACTGCTCTACGCTCAACAGAATGTTGTCGATGTGCTGCACGGTGCTCTCCAACGTCTGCTCAGCGCTCTGTAGGGCCTCTTGTTTCAGTGCCTGGCGCGAGAAATGGAACAACACTGCTAACGATAACGACAAAAGAATCGCTACCGCAAGGACTACCATCAGACTCAGTCTAAAGGATAAGGTCCTGGAGATTTGTTTCGCCCATTTCCACATATTTCGCTGCAAAGTTACGAATAAGCGAGCACAAAAACGAAAGAAAAGGAATTTTTCTTTCATTTTGTCGATAAGAGTACAAAAAACAACGATTTCGTTTTGCCGTGAGTAAATCTTTTGCTATCTTTGCCTGCGAAATGAAAAAGATAATCCCGTCAAGTGATGCAAAAGCCGCAACTCGACTATTACGACATGGGGCCTGATGTGGTGGCCTTCAGCAGTACCCGGCATGGAGGCTGCAGCGAGGGCAACTATGCGGCATTCAATATCAACCGCTATTGCGGTGACAACGACGACAATATCCGCCAAAATCGCGAGGCGCTGTGCCAATTGCTAGGTATCAGCGACAGCCAGCTCGTCATGCCCCATCAGGTACATCTCACGAAGGTTGCCAAGATTGACAGGGCATTCATGGCACTCGACACTACAGAGCGACAAGCCGCACTGGAAGGTGTCGACGCCCTGATGACCGACCTTCCCAACGTGTGCATCGGCGTATCTACTGCCGATTGCATCCCCATCTTGCTCTACGACAGCGTCCACCATGCCCTTTGTGCTATTCATGCCGGCTGGCGGGGCACCGTCCAGCATATTGCCGTGAAAACCATAGAGGTTATGACTGAAGCCTATGGCACGCAGCCTCAGCACCTCATGGCACAAATTGGGCCCGGCATCCATCTCGACTGCTTTGAGGTGGGCGACGAAGTCTACCAGGCCTTCGCACAAGAAGGATTCGACATGTCGACTATCAGTCGCCGTTACCCCACCTCCGATGGATTGGGCGAAAAATGGCACATCGACCTGCCCGAGTGCAACCGCCAGCAACTCCTTGCAGCAGGCTTGTTGTCAGAGTCTGTCAAGGTCTCACCCGTCTGCACCTTCCTGCAGTCCGCCGACTACTTCTCAGCCCGCCGCTTAGGCATCAATTCCGGCCGCATCTTCACCGGCATCATCAACCCATACTAAACGGACCTATTTACCCGCATTCTCGTCGTGCGCACTCATATTCTTGATCATCAGATTCACCAGGCGCTTCGTGATGAAGGTGTGGCGAACGGCATATCGTACCTTGTCTGCAATCGACGGGCCATCGGACGAGGCATCAGTCTCCGCTGCTGCCATCTGCTGCTCGCGACGGTCTATCTTGGCACGCAGGCTCGGCGAGGCGTGGTTGTAGAGGAACGTGTAGCACGGTAGCGCAGCCTTCATGACATAAGGAGTGAGGAACGTCGTCACCACACTGGATGCCACGATGATAGGATAGATGGCCGGATGAAGGACGCCCAAATTGGTGCCCAGCGAAGCGATGATGAACGAAAACTCGCCAATCTGCACGAACGAGAAGCTGGTCTGCATCGCATCGCGCATCGTGGCGCCGCCCCACCAGCAACCCAAGGTGCCGAAGAGTATCATGCCGATAATCACTACCAGGCAGACCCAGAAGATGCTCACCGAGTATTCCACCAAGGAGGCGGGGTCGATGAGCATGCCCACAGAGACGAAGAAGATGGCGGCAAAGACATTCTTCAGCGGCGTCATCAGCTTCTCGATACGGTGCGACTCCACCGTCTCGGCAAGGATAGAACCCATCACGAAGGCACCAAGGGCACTGCTGAAACCGGCTTCCTCAGCTGTGAGCACCATGCCTAAGCACAGACCCAAGGCGAGGATAATCAGCGTTTCGTCATTCAGATGTTTCTTGACTATGCGCAGCAGCGTCGGGATAATCAGGATGCCGCAGATGAACCATACCGCGAGCGTGAGAGCTAGAATGAGCACCTTGTTGAGCAGTTCAGCGCCTTCGAACTGATGGCGGATGGCGATACTGGAGAGCAGTACCATCAGCACTACTGCCACCACATCCTCCACAATCAGGATGCTGGTAGCACCCTTGACGAAACGCTCCTTGCTCTTGCCTGCCTCGTCAATGGCCTTCATCACGATGGTAGTACTCGACATGCAGAGCATGCCTGCCAGGAACAGCGAGTTAATCATATCCAGTCCGGCATCTTGGCCCACCAAGTAGCCCCACGCCATCATGCCCAAGATGATGGTCATAGCACCTACAGCGGCTATCTTGCCGCTGCTGATGAGGTTCTTGAGGCGGAACTCCAGACCGATGCAGAACAACACAAACAGCACTCCTATGTCTCCCCATGCCTTTACGTTATCCGTATTCACCAGGGTTTCACCAAACAAATGCGGGCCTACCAAGACACCAGCAACGATATAACCCAGCACCACCGGCTGTTTCAACAACTTAAACACGATACTGACCACTGCGGCCGTAATCATCAAAATGTATAAATCTTGTACCATAAAAAATCATTTGTTTGCTTTGAAGACTTCTTCGCCATCAACGATAGTGGCAACGATACTGGCCTGGGCGACCTTCTCGATATCATCGTGCAGGAAGTCGCAATCGTACACAGTCATGTTAGCTATCTTTCCGAACTCGATAGAGCCCAGGCGATGCTCCTGGTGCCATGCATGCGCCACGTTGATGGTCAAGGCACGTAATGACTGTTCGCGATTGATGGCCTCCTTGACATTGTGACTGGTGTCCACACCATCGAACATACCCTTTGGAAGAGAGCGGGTTTCAGCCATGTAAATACTGAGTGGAATATTGAATGACGGAGAAACCGGGTAGTCCGAATGGAAGACCGGACATGCGCCTGCGTCAAAGAAGGACTTGATGGGATAAGACTGGCTGGCCAATTCCTCACCTACAAACTTGACTTCAATGTCATAGAAGCCCGGAATCTTCGCCGTCCATAGTGGAGGCACTGCCGGAACAGAACCGGTTGCCGCCATACGGCGGATATCCTCGGGGGTTACGAAGTGCAGGTGCGCCAGCACGTTGCGCTGGTCCTTGTCGCCGGTAATCTTTTCAGCGTCCTCGATGCAGCCGAGCATGAAGTGGGTTGCACCGCCGCCTTCGGAATGAACATGCACAGACATGCCCTCCTTGTCGGCTTCAACAATCAGCTGCACCATCTTGTCATGGTTGTTGAAGCGTTCGTTGCCGTGATAGCCTGGTTGGTCGGCATAATCCTGATTCTGCCAGCCCGTGTGCGCTTCGGTCACACCGTCCAAAAACGTCTTGACGCCGACAACATGGAAATATTCACCGCTGTACTTGGCACGATCAGCTGCGATGCGGGCCACCTCCGCCTTCGGGTCTTCGGGATTGTCCGGGCACATCAGGTAGGCAAAAGTGCGCAACTTCAGCTTACCCTCCTGTTCCAACTCGTAGAAGGCCCTGGGAGCTATGGTATTGGTTACCTCCACGCCGGCGTCGGCCACAGCGGTGTAGCCGTTGGCGAGGGCCATGTCCTGCCAGGCGAGCAGATAGTCCTTGGCATTCTCAAGGGTAGTGGGCAGTTTGGGGTACACTTCGAATACAGGGGCTTCACAGATGTAACCGTCCGGTTCGCCGTTTTCATCCACGTGCACCAGTTCATAACCCATTTCCTTTGCGTAGGCTGCGTCGATGCCCGCCCATTCCAGTGCTTTGGTATTGAGGAGCATGGAATGTCCCCCGCCGGTTTGCATAAACAGCGGCTTGTCGGCGCAAATTTCGTCAAGATACGCTTTGGAAACGTATTCTTCATTTTCGACCCATCCTGATGCCAGGTAGAACTCACGTTGTGGGTTCTTTTGGATAAACTCCTTGATGATTTCGCGGTATTTAGAATAATCTGTCAAGCCTACCTGCGCGAGGTTCGCCTGCCCGATGGCGCGGTCACCGGCCAAATAGCTGTGGCAATGTGACTCAAGGAATCCGGGATAGATGTAGTTGTCGCCATAATCCTGCACCTGCGCATCAGCACCTGCCAGCTTCTTTGCCTCTTCTGCACTGCCGATATAGGTAAATACGCCGTTCTTCACTAATGCGGCCTTGGCAAAGGGGCGCTTCTCATCCATCGTGATGATGTTGCCGAGGATAATCGATTGTTTCATAGTTACATTATTTTTAGGAATAGACATATTTGTAGTTTTACGCCTACAAAGTTAGCAAAATTTCCTGAAAAAAAATCACAGCCTATACCCTAAGCCGTGATTTTTGCAAATTTCGTTACTTATTTTGCAGATTTCGTAACTTGATCCAGGATTTCACCAGCATAGCTTCTATTGTTTTATCTGACCATTTTTAATAGTTCTAATGAAGGACGAGCCTCTCCCGTTATGGGGCGCAGAGTCCAGCGCACCGTCCAGCTGAGCTGTTCATGAGGTTTGAGGGTGGTATAGGGTCCCTGAGCCTCCAATTCGATGAAGGTCTTTCCGCGATTCACATAAACCTGTATCTCGGCTTCGTCTGGAGCAGGAGCCCCCTCCCTGCCTCCCCCAACTGGAGGAGGTGTTTTGCCATCCGGAAGGTCGGCGAACTGCTTTACCAGCAGCAGACCGTTATTGCAATAGGCATACCAGCCCTTGCCGTCGGCATTGATCTTGCGGTTCTGAGGGGCCTCGTCAGGCTGATACCAAAGGGCACCATGCTCGGACTTGAAGGACAAGACTCCGGCAGGCGTCACGCCATCGAGGGGTGCATCGAAGAAAATCACTCCGCCGTCGTTTGGCACGCGGGTAATTTCCCACGGTGCCACTTGGCGCGTCTCGTCGCTCTCGTTAATAATAGAATAGGTGACGAGGAAGGCATCGTCTTTCTTGTCGACAACAAACTCCTTACGAATGCGGTATTTCAGTCGCGGAGACACCTCACTGGTCATCATGAGGCGTCCGTCGTGCTCTTCGACCTGATAGACGCCCTTGTCGAACTCAGGAACGGGCGGCCAGTTCCACTCTTTCTGTGGACTGGTCCAAAAGGTGCTACCGAAAGATTCGGGAGCCGTCTGTTGCGAAATGACTTCCTGTCCCTTGTACGTCAGCGACATAATCTTGGCGCCCTTCGTGGGATAGATAGTCATCGTAACATCGCCAGCCTTAAGCTGGCGACTGCTCTGACGGGCACGGAAGTCGTCGAGTTGCTGGAAGCAGTGCTTGTCGATGATTTCAGCCAGACGGCGGTCGTGGTTGTGACGGATGACACACTGGTGGTTGAACTCCATCAGTTCGCCATTCTCCTTGGTATAAGGATGCCACGTGGGCAGGCCATCTATATTCGGATTGCCGTTATGAGCAAACTGAGCCCATACGCTGCTCATCGTATCGGCCAGCCGCAGGTCTGCCTCAGTGGGTTGTGGCAGTTCGTTGGCCGAATGGTGAAGCGTGTTGAAACAGAACTTCAGTTCGTGGCCATGCACACTGCCTTTGTTGACGGGCGAGCGCCAGGTAAACAGGTACATGTAAAGAGGAGGGTGGAAAGAGGAAAGAGGAGAGAGTGATGAGCGGTGAGAAGTAACGGAATCGGCAGTAATGATGGTTTTCGGACGGAACAGCCAATCGATGCTCAGCAGGTCTTGCGGCGAGTGGTCAGGATAGGCCTCAGCAAAAGCACTCAGATAGCTCTGGGCGTCGAAGCCAAAGGTACGGAACAATTCGCGACGGGCCTCATCCTGCGTCATCGGCTTGTCGTAGCGCAGGCGCTGCAACTCGTTGAACGTCGTACCGATGAGGATGGGGACGTTATCGCTGATGCTGGCAAAGCCTGGCTGGAAGGGTTGTTGCAACAGCGTCTCGCCATCGGGCGTGGGACCAAAGCCCCACATCATCGGTGTGCCAGGCTTGCGGGTGCCAATGCTGGCGGCCATCGCCCGCTGGCCAGCGGCATAGAGTGTATCGTATGGGACACGGTTAATGTCGTCAATATGCTTGGCATCGATGTTCAGCTCCTTTAGCACGGCCTGCCCCAATTCCTCGGTCATCTGCTTGGTATTCACATTGAGGATGGTGCCGCTCATGATGATGGCCTTGTGGAAAAGGCCCTTAGCCTGTGGCATGCAAAGCAGCGTGCCCACCTTGCCTCCCCCACCTGACTCTCCGAAGATGGTGACGTTCGTGGGGTCGCCGCCAAATTGACTGATGTTCTTCTGAATCCACTGCAGGGCCTGCACCACGTCGAGCATACCCACATTGCCAGAATACTTGTATTTCTTCGAAACGCCAGAGAGGTCCAGGAAACCAAGGATATTCAGACGGTGGTTGACACTAACCACGACGACATCCTTCTTGGCCAGTTGCATGCCAGGATTCCACGCCGACGTGCCAGAGTCGAAACCGCCACCATGTAGCCAAAGCATCACGGGTTTAAGTGAGGAATGTGGAGTGTGGAGTGTGGAATTGGTCCACACGTTTAGCACGCAGCACTGCTCCGACATCTCAGTCTCGCTGAGCTTGCGGCCCCATGTGTTTTGCATAGCCTGCGGTCCCCAATGGTCGCACAACCGGACCCCTTTCCACTTGTCGACAGGTTTTGGCGGCATAAAACGCTCGACCTTCGCATAGGGGATGCCCAGAAAACCTGTGGTCCCTTCTTGATCGATTCCCTGTACCAATCCCGACTCGGTGCGAACCACCATCGGATTTTGCTGTGCCATAGCTGCTAACGGTAGCAGTATGGCTAATGTCATAAAGGTTATCTTATTTTTCATCATTAAAAAGTTGATAATAACTGATTCTTTATTTGTTTCTATTCTCCAACAAACTGCAATGAGGTACCCTGATTATCTATTTTCAAACGTACCTTACACCCCTCGATCATCGGGTAGTTCAGACCACTATGATGACCCACAGGGAAATCATAACAGACAGGGATGTCGTAGTGTTGCAGATATTCGTGGAGCATGTCGTACATATCGTCAAAGCCGTTCTCCGGATGCTTGTATTTCGAGAAATGGCCCACGATGATGCCCTTCAGCCGTGAGAGGATGCCTCGGATTTCCAGCTGGTGGAGCATGCGGTCGACTTTCGACATCCCTTCGCCAGTATCCTCTATAAAGAGTATTAGGCCTTCATCGGCACGATTCAGAAAATCATAGTCAGATCCTGCCAAACCACAAAGAACGGAGAAATTACCGCCTACCAAAATGCCCTCTGCCTCGCCCTGTTGGTTCAACGGGTGGGCTACAGCCTGATAGCAGGGAAGTTCGCCCTGCAACAATCTGCGCAGGATGGCATTCACGGAGGCGCGTTCCCCTCGAAGAGAGATGCCGTCGCACATCGAACAATGTATGCTCATTATCCCTGCCGATACCTCTGCGCTGTGTAAGGCTGTCGCATCGCTGAAACCCATCACCCATTTCGGATGGTGGCGAAACTCCTCTAAAGGAATGCACTGCAACACCTGCACGGCTCCATCGCCACCACGACTGCACAAGATGGCCTTCACGGTAGAATCTCTCAGTGCCCACAGCATATCTGCCGCACGTTCATCAGCAGTACCTGCAAAGCCGTGCCAATTGCTCAACACATGAGGGCCCACCACAGGCACATAGCCCCACTCACGGAGCGTCTGACAACCCTTGACTACAGTCATCGAATCTGGCGTACTTGATGGCGACACAATGGCTATCGTATCGCCAGCCTTCAGAGCAACGGGCATTACTAGCCGTTGCTGAGCCGCTACATCCTGAACCAAAGGAATCAGCAGTAGCGATAGCATCAGGATGTTACAATAGCCCCATCTTTTCATACATTTTCCGATATGCTTCTGCCTTTTTATTGAATGCTAGCGGATAGGCGCGCGAAGACGACGGAAGGCGATAAAGTACGATTTCATCGGCGTCGCAGTTCATTATATTAGGTATCAATACCCAGGAATTAACGTTGGGCATTGTGGGGATATTCAACGTATGGACAATGGTGTCGGTAGCCTTCTCGCCAGTAGTAACAATGGCTCGCAAATGGGGCAATTGAACTATGAGCGCACGGATGTTAGTGGGCTCTACTACCTCGAGGAATTTGTCGGATGCATTGTCCTGCAGACGGCGAATGGCGGTAGAGGTATCGAAGAATGCAAGCCCTTTTTCCTTGCAGAACGCTACGATTTCATCGAGCTTGAAGCGCTTAGCCTCTTCATCAACAAAATACTGACGGTTACTAAAAAACACTTCGCCCTCGATACGCCAGTGGTCGTTGATAAAGTTAGGATAATAGAAGTCAATACACCACCGTTTCCGTTGCGGTGGAAAACTGCCTAAAAACAACACTTTGGCATGTTCAGGCAGGAAAGGAATTAGCGGGTGATACTCAACCTCATCCGTACTTCTAGCTATGTTTGATGTGTTCAGATACGATTTCATGTTCATTCTAAACTCGTTTTCTTGTCACTTAAGACCATGCCCACGAGAATAAGCACAGTACCTATTATAAAATAAATAGTGATAGGCTCTGAGAGTAATAGCCATGCAAAAAGAATGGTGGTGACTGGATTGAAATAGACATAGTTTGTGGTGATTACTGCACCCAGTTTCTTAATAGTCCAATTCCAAGCCATATAGCATAGGAAAGATGCTATGCATCCCAAGAACAGCAGATTCCAAAGCAGAGGCGGATGCTCAAACAGCAAGTGGGTGTTCAGGCCAGGTCGCACGATGAAAACAGGTATCATAAATACCAACCCATAGAAAAACACCTTTCGGGTGACGAATATCGTGTCGTAGCGGGCGTTGGCAGGAATCATCAACAGACTATAAAGCGCCCAACAGAGACAAGCCACAAAGGCCAGCGAGTCACCCAAGGGAGACAAGTGTAGCACAAAGTGGCCATTCAGCACCACCACAACTAGTCCCATTGCAGCCAAGAGTGTGCCAATAATCTGAATGCGGTTCAGTCGTTCAGATTTGTAAAACAACCCTATAAGTAACGATGCAAACAGTGGACAGAGGCAGACTATCAACGATGTATTGGTAGTTGTCGTATGATTCATCGCCTCGTTCTCGGCCATGAAATACAGCGAGCCTCCCGTTATGCCCAGCCCCATCATAAGCATTTCGTCTTTCCAACTGTCGGCCATCCAACGGATGCCTCGACAAAGACAAAATACCAGCAGCAGCACATAAGCAATCATAAAACGAAGGGTAAAAATCTGAGCTGGCGAAAAGCCACCCAGCAACAGCAGTTTGGTAAACACAAACGTAGAACCCCAGATAGCAACCACCAGGAATGCTACCACGTGATATAAGATTCGACGCTGTGATGTCGGCTCTGTCCCTGTTTTTTGATTCATGCTGCAAAGATATAAAAAAGTTTAGAGTTTAGTGTTGAAAGTTGAGAGAAATTTCGTATCTTTGCCGCCAAAATACTTTTCAGCTATGAAGAAAACTATCATTATCTCACTTTTGCTGGCAGCCTCAACGGCTGTCCAAGCAGCAAAACCACGTACTTCTTTAAAGGTGTATGACACCCGCTATCAGACTATCACAGGCTTTGGTGGTGCCTGTTGTGATGGGGCCATGAAGCCTTTCGGGACTGACAACGCCTGTGTGAGCAAACTCTATGGTGCCAAATCAAAGATTGGACTGAACATCTTGCGTATGGAAATCTCGCCAAGTTTTACTGGCGACAATTGGGGCGACTACGACTGGAATGGCTCATTGCCTTCGGCAAAGACCGTCAAAAATCGTGGCGGCATCGTGTTCGGTACCCCTTGGTCACCTCCTGGTGAATATAAGACCAACGGTTCGGCTCAGGGCGGCAATGCCGATGACCAGGGAAACATAAGGGCTACACTACGTAGGGACTGCTATGAAAAGTTCTTCCCCTGGCTGAACACGTTCCTGAAGTGGATGAAGGATCATGGCGTTGTCATGGATGCCGTATCCCTGCAGAACGAACCTGACTGGTGGGTCAACTATTCCGGCTGTCTTTACGAGCCTGATAGTTTGGTGAGCCTCGTCAAGAACTATGCCTACATGCTGGACCGTGAAACCTATAACGGTGTTCGCCTCATCAGTGGTGAGCCCTTGGGATTCACCCAAAACTACACTGACCCGCTGATGAAAGATCCGACATGCCGCGAGCAGATTGATATCGTAGCCGGCCACCTTTACGGACATTTACCTCTTCAGTATATGAAGCCTGCGGGCGTTTTACCCCTCAAGTACGGCAAGGAGTTGTGGATGACGGAGCACTCGACAACAGATAATACTGGTGCACTGCCCACATGGAATGACAACCTGATTTTCGCCCAAGAGCTGAACGAGTGTATGTTGGCTGGTTGTACGGGATATATCTATTGGTATTTGCGTGCACATTGGGCTTTCTGTGGAACAGGCGAAACCAAGTATGGAGCAGGCAACAAAAAGGACGAACTCCTGCCTCGCGCCTTTGTCATGTCCCACTTCTCGAAGAATGTTACTGGTTCTACCCGCTTAGCGACCTCAAAAGACGCAGATGCAGGACGCGAGAAAGAGGAAATCCTACAGAACGAACAGTTCTCGGCATATATCAAGGGTGACTCCATCATTGTTATGGCTATTAATGCCAGGGAGGATACTCGCAACGTAAAAATAACCCTGCCTTACAACGTGAAGAGCGGTTCGCTATGGTTGTCGACAGGCAATGAAAGCGACAAGCTCTGTCAGAAATCAGAGTTGGAAGACCTTACCGAGTCCACCAACGAGTATCTTTATGAAATGCCCGCTCAGAGTCTGAGTACCTTTATCTTTATGATTGACAATGGTAGCACAGCCATTGAAGAGGTAAAGCAAACACGTTTTGATGGTCCAAAGACCTATTATGACCTTCGCGGCAATCGACTTCAGACTCCTAAGGGCCTCTGCATTGAAAGGTCGGAAGACGGCAGTACCAGGAAAGTCTTATTTTAACAAGCAGTAAACATTTTCTTTTGCAATAACAGCATCACAAAAGAGCGGCGCAGAAAAATCTGTGCCGCTCTTTATATAGAATAATGTATATATTACATTCTTCATCTTTGAAGCCTTGACTAAAAATGATTTTAGTCAGCTTAAGAAGCCTTGACTAAAGTCTGCAACTTTAGTCAGCCAACTTTGCCTTGATCATCTCGCGGTTGAGGCGGGCGATGTTGGCGATGGTCTCGTTCTTCGGGCAGACAGCCTCGCAAGCACGAGTGTTGGTGCAGTTACCAAAGCCGAGCTCGTCCATCTTGGCAATCATGTTCTTCACACGACGGGCAGCCTCTACGCGACCCTGGGGAAGCAGAGCGAGCTGAGATACCTTAGACGAAACGAACAGCATAGCCGAACCGTTCTTACAGGCTGCTACGCAAGCTCCACAGCCGATGCAAGATGCGCAATCCATAGCCTCGTCAGCATCCTCCTTCGGAATCAGGATAGCGTTGGCATCCTGAGCCTGACCGGTACGGATGGTGGTATAGCCACCTGCCTGGATAATCTTATCGAAGGCGTTGCGGTCGACCATACAGTCCTTGATGACGGGGAAAGCAGCTGAGCGCCAAGGCTCGACGGTGATGACGTCACCATCGTTGAAGCGGCGCATGTAGAGCTGGCAGGTGGTGGCACCGCGCTCCGTCTTGCCGTGAGGCGTACCGTTGATGTAAAGTGAGCACATACCGCAGATACCCTCGCGGCAGTCGTGGTCGAACACGAAGGGCTCCTTGCCCTCGTTGATGAGCTCTTCGTTCAGGATGTCGAGCATCTCGAGGAACGAGGTGTCATCGGGTATGTCGTGCATTTCGTGGGTATCGAAATGACCTTCGTCCTTGGGGCCGTTCTGGCGCCAGAACTTTATTGTAAAGCTGATATTCTTTGCCATAATTGAATATATATTTTGTACACAGAGACGCAGAGAACGCGGAGGTCTTTTCTCTGTGCCTCTGCGTCTTTGCGTACTATTATTAATTCTTATAGTTACGTGTCTGTACCTTGATAGCCTCGTACTCGAGAGGCTCCTTGATGAGCTCAGGCTCGTTGCCCTTGCCTTTGTACTCCCAGCAGCCTACGTAGAAGTAGTTCTCGTCGTCGCGCTTAGCCTCGCCTTCCTCTGTCTGGTACTCCTCGCGGAAGTGACCACCACAAGACTCATTACGAGAGAGAGCGTCGAAAGCAACGAGCTGACCCATTGTGAAGAAGTCGCGGAGGTGGATAGCCTTATCGAGCTCGATGTTCAGACCCTCCTTCGTGCCAGGCACGAAGAGGTTGGTATCGAACTCCTTCTCCAGCTCGTGCATCTTCTTCAGGCCGGTCTTCAAGCCCTCAGCGGTGCGGCCCATGCCGACATACTCCCACATGATGTGACCCAGTTCCTTATGGATAGAGTCAACGGAGCGCTTACCCTTGATGTTGAGCAGACGGTCAAGTTCTGCGTCCACCTTCTTCTCAGCCTCTGCAAACTCAGGCAGGTCGGTGGAAACCTTCGGCCAAACAGCCTGGTCGGCCAGATAGTTCTGGATGGTGTAGGGCAGCACGAAGTAACCGTCAGCCAGACCCTGCATCAGCGCCGAAGCACCCAGACGGTTGGCACCGTGGTCAGAGAAGTTGCACTCACCGATGGCGAAGAGGCCAGGAATGGTAGTCTGCAACTCGTAGTCAACCCAGATACCACCCATGGTGTAGTGGATGGCGGGATAGATCATCATGGGCTTGTAGTACTTCACGCCGTTGATCTCGTTGGCTACGTCGCCAGGGAATACGTCGGTAATCTCCTCGTACATCTCGAAGAGGTTGCCGTAACGCTGCATGATGACATCGAGGCCCAGGCGGTTGATAGACTCAGAGAAGTCGAGGAACACGGCCAGACCAGTGTTGTTGACACCGAAGCCCTTGTCGCAACGCTCCTTGGCGGCACGGCTGGCAACGTCACGCGGCACGAGGTTACCGAAGGCCGGATAGCGGCGCTCCAGATAGTAGTCGCGATCCTCCTCAGGAATCTCCCAGCCCTGCTTCGTACCAGCCTGCAGAGCCTTGGCATCCTCCAGCTTCTTGGGCACCCAGATACGACCATCGTTACGCAGCGACTCAGACATCAGCGTCAGCTTGGACTGCTTGTCGCCATGAACGGGGATACAGGTGGGGTGAATCTGAACGTAAGAGGGATTTGCGAAGTAGGCACCCTTGCGGTAGCACTGAACGGCAGCCGTGCAGTTGCAGCCCATAGCGTTGGTAGAGAGGAAGTAGGTGTTTCCGTAGCCGCCAGTAGCGATAACCACGGCGTTGGCCGAGAAGCGCTCCAGCTTACCCGTTACCAGGTTCTTGGCAATGATACCACGGGCACGTCCGTCGACGATGACCACGTCCTCCATCTCGTAGCGGGTGTAGAGCTTGACCTTGCCGGCCTGCACCTGGCAAGAGAGCGAAGAGTAAGCACCGAGCAGCAGCTGCTGGCCGGTCTGACCCTTGGCATAGAACGTACGGCTCACCTGAGCACCACCGAAAGAACGGTTAGCCAGCATACCACCATACTCACGAGCGAAGGGAACACCCTGAGCTACGCACTGGTCGATGATATTGTTAGAAACCTCAGCCAGACGATAAACATTAGCCTCGCGAGCACGATAGTCACCACCCTTTACGGTATCGTAG
>Ga0310694_10001822_pt1 | contig 23256 bp, 18 predicted proteins | sample 174DNAGHGhighgp2_FD_203884 | JGI IMG/M metagenome (GOLD analysis project Ga0310694, IMG submission 203884) | Sheep rumen microbial communities from Palmerston North, Manawatu-Wanganui, New Zealand - 1742 DNA GHGhigh gp2 (v2) (version 2) | ecosystem: Host-associated > Mammals > Digestive system... | reverse complement strand
CGCAGGTCGTTACATATCTTCGATAGTTTCACTGCCAGTCGCTTCAGGGCGCCAGAATAGCTGACATATGCTCCCGTGTCGGGCGTAGCTTCCACCAAATCGGCCGCGCTGACAAAGGGTTCGCCCGTAAGTTTTGACAGGTTGGCGGCACAGAGTTTTGCAAAGCCAGGTTCGGCATTCAGCCCCGTTCCGATGGCGGTACCACCCATATTGATTTCGAGCAACAGTTTTACGTTGCGCTCCAAATTCAGAATCTCCTCTTCAAGATTATTGGCGTAAGCATTGAACTCCTGTCCGCTTGTCATGGGCACGGCATCCTGTAGCTGAGTGCGACCCATTTTGATACAGTCCTTAAACTCGTCACCCTTATAGCGGAATGCGCTAACCAGTCCCGTAAGGGCTGCCACCAGTTTCTTGTTCAAACGGATGAGCGCCAGACGAATAGTGGTGGGATAGACATCGTTGGTTGACTGTCCGCAGTTACAGTGGTCGTTGGGTAGACAGTACTGGTAGTCGCCTTTGGCATGCCCCATGATTTCGAGGGCGCGATTGGCTATCACTTCGTTAGCATTCATGTTAACTGATGTCCCTGCACCTCCCTGCACCATATCGATGGGGAAGTGTTCGTGGTGCTGACCGTCGATAATTTCGCGGCAAGCTTGAGATATGGCTTCAAAAATCTCATCGCTAATGACACCAAGGGAATGGTTGGTTTCAACTGCTGCCAGTTTCACATAAGCAATAGCAATGATAAAATCGTGATACATTGACATTGTCTTGCGTGAGATGTGGTAGTTGTTGATGCCGCGCTGGGTCTGCACGCCATAAAGAGCATCTGCAGGCACTTTGAGTTCGCCTAACAAGTCGGACTCAACTCTGAATTGCTGATTTGTTGTCATACGCGTTTAGTTTTAAAAGAAGAATGTTATTATCAAATAGCCCACTCCAATACTGACAATTGTTGTAATCCACCCTGGAAGTTGGAACGAGTGATTCACCACATACTTGCCAATGCGGGTAGTACCTGTACGATCGAATCCGATAGCAGCCACTGATGTAGGATAGTTTGGCAGGAAGAAATAGCCGTTCACTGCAGGGAACAGCACCAACAGCACTAAGGGCGGCACCCCCATCATCAGTCCTACAGGGAAGAGCGTTTTGACCGTGGCTGCCTGTGAAAAGAGCATGATGCTGAATAGGAATAGCGGAATGGCGAAGAGTATGGGATAGGTGGTGAAGACACCCTCTACGCTACCCATTATTACCTCCCGATGGCCCATAAAGAATGTGCTGCCCATCCAAGCAACTCCGAAGATGGAAACCATCGCATTCATACCCGATGCAAAGACATTGCCCTTCATGGCTTCACGCACATCGGCCTTGCCCATCAGCAGTATCAAGGCGGCAATGCTCATCATTACCACCTCAATGGTGACATTCATCTCCAAAACTGCGCCATTAAAGGAAGGACGCAATGTCGGGAATATGCCAAACAGCATTACCAACACCACACCAAGCAGGAACGACATAACAGCCCACCGAGCGCGTGGATTAACTAACTTGGTCTCAACGTCATTTGCCGCCTCTGTTTCTAAAAGTCCCTCTCGAAGTCGTCGCTGATACTCGGGGTCTTGTTCAAGAGGTTTTCCTACATAATTCAGCACCAATGCGGCTACAAGTATGGCAATAAGTGAGGAAGGTATGGTTACCATGAGTATTTCCCTCATCCCAATACCTTTGGCACCTAACAGCTCCTCTGAAAGAATAGCTGCAGTAGCCGCTGACACGGGCGAACCAGTACAGCCCAACGATGCAGCAATGGTGGCGATGCTGAGCGGACGCTCGGGCCGCACTTTTTCCTTACGGGCTATTTCTGCGATGATGGGCAGTAGGGCATAGCATGTATGCGCTGTGCCTGCCAAGAGGGTAAAGAGCCAGGTAACGAGAGGTGCGAAAAAGGTAATGCGGCTGGGATGCTTCTTCAGGAAGCGTGCCGCCACATTCACCATATAGTCCAATCCGCCTGCTGCCTGTAGCGAAGCAGAGGCTGTGATGACACTGACGATGATGAGCATCACATCGATGGGAATAGCTCCTGGTTCCAGTCCGAAGATGAAGACCAAGGCGAAAACGCCCACCATGCCATAGATACCCAGACCGATGCCACCTACTCTGGCACCGATAAATATCATCGCCACGACAATAAAAAATTGGAACAATAAAAGCAGCGTTGTCATTGTATGAATTTAAAAGGCATCGAATGTATAATTGGTTGAATTAAATTGCACCTCATGAATATCGTCATCATCATCTTCTACTTCCGGGTCATGTGGTTCAGGGGAGGAAGTAGTTAGTAGCACATGCTGGGCAGCGATTGCGTCGATGCTGACTTCTGGGTTGATATATGTTTTCTTCATAGCATATTTAAAATTCGAAAGTTATCATTTAATATAACACCTTTTTCCCATTCACGATATATATTGTTCCCTTTTGCATGTTCGACGGGTCAATGCGTATGCCCTGCATGGTATAAACCTGAGGCATTAAGTCAGAACCGGAAGGTGACATAATGGGGGTTTCATCGTCGGCGAACTCCATCATCAACTTGACATTTGATGGTATATCGCTGGCAGCGAGCCATGCAATATAGGAGGGCAGAAGGTTATCTTTGGGATGGAACGGATAGAAGCCAAGATTGTCGAAACTGCTGTCACCAGAAGGACGTCCCAGTGTATAGAAATTGCTCATCATCTCAGAAGAGGTAATGCTGTGTCCGCCCGGATCCACGCTACCCTTCAGGAGATTGCTCTCATAGTCAGTGGCAGCACCGGGATTGTCACCTTCATAGCGGGAGAGATAAAGCAGCCCTGTATCTTCATAGGTAAGCAGTACGGGGGTCAGCGCCGGCACCACCTGCGTGCCTATTTTGCGGAAGGTTATTGTCTCGTCGCCTATGGACTGAGCCCACCAGGCAGTCACCCCCTCAGGCAGTTCCACGGGATAGCCGAGTATGAGTGTTGACATCCCGCCGGGATTGCAGTTGACGGGGAAGTAGGAGAACATGTGGCTAGGCACATCTTGATAGTCTGAATAGAAGTCTCTCCATATTAGGGCATTGCAATAACCATATCCCCTCGGACCCAGTAGGCCATAGACGAGCTGGTTGGTGGTGCCGTCCTTGATATAGATGTCGAGGTCTGCTGGGCAACCACCAAAGACCGTTTCCTTATTGCCATGAATCGTCATCGTGGGAGCCTTGTTATTATTGTCATCCACCAGCGTCCCAGCAGGTGTATAGGTATCGACATAGAGCGTCTTCAATGCTGTCATATTCTCAAAGGCGTAATCGGCGATGTCGTCAGCAAACTCCTGATGAATGGTCAGAGTGGAGAATGACTTAGGGGCTGTGATGAAGCATTTATCCTTCAGACTATAGAGCCCGCCGTCCTTGACAGCCCCACTAGTTCCGCTCAGGATGAAGGCGTTCTGCACCTCATGGTGCTGAGGCATGCCAACGGAATCCACGGTAGCCGGTATGGTGACGGTATTCACTACACCCAGATTCTCGAAGACGTTGCTGCCGAGTCCAACCGTCTTGAGCTGTTTCCGGTAATCGAAATAAGGCGTGAAGGTTTCGTTGATGACGAAGTCGGTATTCGCCGTAGCGGCGCCAGCCTTCTCGAGCGTTACAGTAAAGGGACTTTTGTCATTCTCAACGATTCTGACATATCCGGGAATGGAGTCGGTGGTATTCTCACCCATGTGTCCTGCATTGGTCACGTAGAAATTGTCGCCCACATCGTAGCGTATGAAAACCTTCAGTTCGGGATAATCGTTAAGGGGGTAGATATACGGATCGCTCGCAAGGGTGTATTTATCATTATACATGCTGAACAACAAGGGTTGCTTCATCTGTTCTTCATTGCACGCCGCAATCTCGGCACCACTAGGGTCAGCGCTACCACCATCCCAACCAGTGCCTCTCACACCATCATCGCGGTAGAGGTAGAAATTATTCTGCAGCTTCTGACTGTAACGCTCACCGGCAATGGAAGCGTAGTAATCGTCGCCGTGATGGATGACTTTTCCGCTGAAGTAGCTGTGATAGATGCCTGAGGTGCAGTCATCACCCTGCTCTATCTTGCCCACCAGACCACCGACCTGCGCATCGGCCTCCACGGTGATGTCGCTATAGCAGTATTCTACGGTGTTGTGGTTGTTGGTCATGTAGCCGCATATGGCACCAAACTCGTCGTTGCCACTTTCGTACTGCCTCACGCTTCCTCCCACCACGGCACAATGGGTGATGGTGCTGTGGTTAAACATTTGGCCGCATATGGCGCCAACGTGACAGTCGTCACCGTCGCCACAACGGATGTCCACATCCACCAGTTTGAGGTTCTTGACTGTGCCCTGGTCTATCTTACCGAAGAGTCCGCGATTGTTGTTTTCACCTTCGATTTTCAGGTTTCGGATGATGTGCCCTTGTCCGTCGAATGTGCCGCCAAACTTGTGCTCGTCGTTCCATCCGATGGTATGGCCGTTGAAGTTGATATTGTTCATATCGAGGTCGGCTCTCAGTTTGATGGTCCATCCTTTATAGCCTCGGTCGTCTTCTTTAAAATAATCCCATAGCTCATGCAGTGCTGCGAGTTCGGCAGGACTATCTATATAGATGGTTTTTTCATCTACCATAAACCTTTCCGCTATCAAGCCATCCCATGGTTCCGGGTTGTCCTGTGCTAGAACGGTCGTGACCGTCATAGCCATCATTAAGGTTGTTAATAATGTCTTTTTCATAGACTTCTCCATATTTCAATTCTTCAATAAGTAAACTTCACAGTTTCTCTGTCGGAGGACACAAGACCCACGCCACTGACGGCCGGTGCAGTGAAGGCAACACGTCCGTTCTCGTCAGCCTGACGACGACCCATAATGGTGCCATTAGCCTGGTAGAGACGCACTTGCTGACGCGGCTCGGCACCAGTGACCAACAGATTGCTTCCCTGACGGCTGATGCGCATATGGGCGCCCTCATCGTCGTTGTTATACACATTCTTTACAGACACCACCTCTGATGAGGGATAAAGCGTTACCGTACCATTCTTGCTGTCTGAATTGTAGTCTGGAGTAAGTTCCATAAACCAACCAGACTTAGGATCCTTATATACCAGCGTAGCACCTACGAACATATCCTTCTTCTCCATGACATTGGGAACGGTAATCGTGACGTAGCCGGCGTGGTAGCTGCCGAAGTCGCGCATACAGCCGCCGTCGCCCTTCACATCTTCGGGATTGTTGAATATCATCTTGGTGTCGTACTGGATGTGGCCTTCACCGCCGCCGATGTAGACTACAGAACTGTTGACATTTTCCTTGAGTCCCACGATGTAGGCGAAGTCGCTCCTCGACTGGCGTCGTGCGTAGTTGCGCACACAGATGGTGATGTGGTTGTCGCCATTCTTGTCAACACGCTGTGCCACTACGAAGCATTCGAGCTTCGGGTGATAGGGGTAGAGCGTGGCCGTGCGCTGCTCGTAAACACCATCCTCTTTGAGTTCCTCAGCCGATCTGTGGATAGCAGCGCGCCGGCCGGCCTGGCGGCGAGCCAGATAGCGGGCGTAGCTCTGCTCCTGTATGCCCAGCACATCGTCATACTTGACGCGCATGGTGGTATTCACGCCCATTCCTATTGTATAAGGTATGGTGATGCGCTCCATGGCGCTGGCACCTGAAGGAATGGTCATATTGAGGGGGAACGGCTTGTCGATGCTATCCACCGTCAGCACACACTCACTGATGGTCGAGGTGCCGTAGTTGTTGACGGTTATGAGCAGCGTAATCTCGTTCTTGTTGCATTGGAAGCCCTGATTGTTGCTGTTGTCAAACTGCACAGTATAGTTGAAGGCATTGCCGAAGTAGCTGGCCGTCTTGTTCAGCTGCGAGTAGCCCTGTTCATCCACGGCCACATAGCATACCTGCAGCTTCTCGTTGGTCATATATCCGTCGAATTCGTAAATGAGGTTGCCGCCATCGACTCGCACCGTAGCAATCGGCGTACCGAGGCCGAAGGTGCCGTCCTGGTTGGGCACCAGTCGGGAAGCCATCAGCCGCGTAACCGTGGTGTCGGCGACCACCGCCGTCTCGCACCACAACAGCGCCACATTGTTGAGCGACTTCGCCTCCAGGTCGGGGATGATGCGGAAGTCCTCCACATTCGCCTGATTAAGCACCAGCGATGTGTTGATGCCCGCCTTAGCCTTACCATCCATGCCGTAGCTCTTCACGCAGAAACCGGAAGTGCCTGTCACCGAGTCAGTGGGTGTCTTCCAGGCCAGAACGTTATAGTCGCCGACGCGGCGTAAGCGCATCAGTTCGTCGGTCTGCTCCACGTCGTGCATGGTGACATTGCCAGCGGCATCAGCGGTGAAGCAGATATTTTCGTTGTCAGCGTCCTTGACCGCTTTTCGGGCTACGATGAACGCTGTGGAACCGTCGTAGGTGATACGATAGTCCTTCAGCGCACAGTTCTCGTCGAGGGTCATCAACGGGATGGGTGCCGACCACGTCTCATTACCGTCGAAGCGCGACATCATCAGCTGACCGTTCATCACGATGTCTCCCAGCTCAACAGTATCTTCAGGCTGCACCCAACTGCCCTTCTCGAGGAGTCCTTCCTGCCAGATAGCTACGCCTGTTCCGTCGTTGGCCAGCGCTACGCGAGGCATGTAGGATGTGGTCTCCGTTGAGCTGTACACGGGTTTGGGACTGTACCACTTCGTGCCCGCATGCTTCTTGGTGTAGTAGATGCTATAGATGCGGCTGGCGCGCTTCATGGTTTCGTCCAGATGCAAGCTATCCTCAAGATCCTCCTGAGCAATTTTGCCGGTAGCCTGCTCCAGCACAACCAGGTCGGTGCCCGGAATGGAAGCTGCGTCATAAGCCGTGCAGCCACCCAGATTCCAGTCGGACAGATAGATGGAGTTGCCTGTCGATGCCACCTCCACGCAATAGTCGTTGGGGTTTTCATAACTTCCCTGATAGATGATACTGTCGCCACCCGAGATGAACTTCACGGGTTGGCTGAAGTCAACAAGTTCAGTGACAAAGGTGCCTGGCAACTCGCTGTTGGCTCTGCGCATCATCCTTGCAGAAGCGGATTCTGAAGGATCATCTTCGTCACTGAGGTAATAGACAAAGTTCTTGTCGAAAGGATTCTTGTAGCTCTTCGGTTTGATGAGCTTTTGCTGTGGATTCGTGCGTCCCAGGCTCTTGGAACCATACTTGCTCCATCCGAAGGCCTTTAACTTGTAATATAAGCCTAAACCGCCATACCAACTATAGGCACTGCCTGAAAAGCCGTTCCTGCCGTCAAGGCGACAGCCTGCTCCATACTTGATATTGATGCCTCCGCCTAACGATACACCAGCCTCGGCAGATGCAATGCCGACATCCAGTTTCGCCTTGAGCAGAGCATTGGCATATACCTGCCCAAAGGCCTTAAAGGCGAGGAAGTGGTTGTTATAAAATGCTATATAACCCTTTGTGTTGTTGAACGAATAGATACCAAATGATGCGTTGGCCGTGGCGCCAGCGTCCAGATAGAATTGTAGTGGGGAGATGAACTCCTTGAAAATCTTTCCTACTCTTCCACTGTAGAAATTTGACACACTTTTTGTCCAATTGGCGCCTTTACCGTCCTTGTTACCAAGTTTCGCCACCATTTCGAGGAAGTCAGCACTCATTCTCAACTGGGCATTGGCTTCGGCACGTACACCAGCCTCATCAATAAAATTGAACCCTGCGGACCACTGTTTCCAGAGTGTTGAGCCGCCGCTTAGCGGGATACTGACTTTTGCAAAGGCTTCGGCAAAGAGGCTAACATTGAAACGCGTGTCGAGGATCTTATCCTTCTCGCTTTCGTCCGGTTTATCGCCGTTGACAAACGACGATATGTTTGCCACGTTGGACATTCCCATATCGTTGGAGCCTATAGTGACGACTTTCTTATCCTTCATCTCAGGATCCTTATTGCTCTTTCCCTTGACAACATCGTAGAAGATGCCTGCACCGAAAGCACCTGACACGGAAATTTTCTTAGCCTTAAAGAAATCCACATCCACCCCGAAACGGTAATAGTAGGGCGGAATATTCTTCGGAATTCTGGCGTTGAGAGAAGCGGCACCACCGGGCAGCACATCTGATATCCATCTATCAGCTTCGTCTGCACCCTCCTTGGCGTCCGTACGGTCATGCAAGGAATCCTCGAAATCCTTTTCCATCTGTTGAAGGTCGAGATACTGATTTTCGAGAATGGGCAGCTGGCGCACTTCAGTGCCGGCGAAGGCCACGGCGGGGCGACCAGATTTGTTAATAGGCAGATATCCACACAAGTCGAACGTGGTGGTCCAGTATCTGTAATCGTACAGGTGGTGGTAGATGACTCTGGTATCACCGTCCAAGTTCTCCTCCAGAATATCGTTATTTTCGGCATTGTTCACCTTCTTCAGCGTGATGTTGGCACTACCCATATCTGCGGGCGACACAATGGCCACTTCCAACTCAGTGTAGCTCATCAGCCGTTCGCCATTGACTATCTTCGCCGTATCCTGGTGCGAGGCGAACTCATCATATTTGACGGTCTCTGTGAGCAATGTGGGTAAAATGTCTGCCTGCTGAATCTCGCTGACGTAGGCGTCGCCTCGGCGATCTGTGGAAGGTGTCAGCGTGGAGAGCACGGCCGCGGTCACCCGGGGCGAATTGACGGGCGCATCAATGCTCTCCAGGAAGATATCCGCCTCTTCCCTGTCACCGCTGATAATGCCCGTGACATGGTCGTAGGAACCTGGGTACATGTATAGCTTGGGCAGGAAGCCGTCGCGATAGCACTCGATGGTGCACGGCTCGCCGTCGGTCAGCACGTACAGTCGTTGGCTAACGGGATCCATACCCCATGTCAGCAGTTTGTCGCCCACAGGGTTGTTGTCGAAGTCGGCCAGCACGGCGTGCATCGTCAGCCCTTCGGCCTCATTCTTCAGCGCATTGTCCAGATAGAGGTTCACCCACAGCGTGTCGTGGTGGGAGAACAGGCGCGAGTCCAGATAGGTGGGGTTCGGTGCGTCCAGCCGCTTGTGCTGGTTGAAAGGCATCTTGGGGCCAGTCATCACCGTCACGGAATTATCGTTAATATGAGTTACGGCATCTCTTGCCCACGATTCCGGCTTCAGTTTGATGCGTTTGAAATGGTTCACACGGAGATATGACTCCACAAGGTCTCCTCCGTCTTTGTAGTCGTAGAAGGTGTAAAGCTTGTCGGTCTGCAGGCTCTCTATATAAGCAGTGTCACTTATCTGCGTGTCGCTGTTATAGAAAATCAGTTGCAGGTCATAGTCGCCCGGCACGATGCGGCTCTTGTCGAGCATAGCGGTGCGCAGCGACATCGAACCGTAGCTATGTCCATGGAAGGTGTAGGTCTTCGCCATCTCCTCGCCCTCGCCCTGCGGCCATATCTTCACCATAAACTGTGTTTCGCCAATAGGCGGCATGATGTATGCATAGTTCACGGCGGTGAACAATTTCGACGTATTCAATGAGGAATCTTCCGAACTGTTGATGCTGGTCACGCGGATGTAGAAGGGACGCTTGCCCTGAGCCTTGTCCAGACGCAGCACGATGTACTGATTGTCGCGCGCCGAATAGATTTGATTATAGAAATTCACAGTGTCTTTGGGCGCCGGGTCATAGAACAGGTTGATGAGGGCATCCATTTCCATGTGGTTGTCCAGAACACCATGATCAATCTCTTGCCACTGGAACTGACTCATATCTGCCCAAGAGTCAAGCTGTCCAAGATTGACGGCTCGCTCCACGGTGAAGCCGTCTGCCCAAACATCGCTAATGGTCAGACAGAGCAGCGCTAGAATAGACAGTAATTTCTTCCTCATTGTTGTTTAGTTTTTGGAGTTAACATAGGTTGTTTATGCTTAATTTTATTGTCGATCAATACAATTTCGATACATTTTCCGAATGTAAAGTTAAACAAAATAATCCTCAAACACCGATTAATAGGGCACTTTTTTACGCAAAGTTGGTAAAAACATCTATTTTTTTACGTAAAGTGGATTATTTTACCTCATTTGCTTCTCATAGAAAGAGATTTGAAGGGTGCTATACAAAGCGAACGATGTTTCTTCTGTAGCTGGTATGTGAACTACATAAGATTTTTTACTTCAAAAATCTGCCAATCTGCCGCAAACACCTCATAACTCCGTGAACTACAACAGAATACATGTGTTGCAGATTTGTGGCAGATTGTTGTTTTGTGGCAGATTATGGGCCCAATTAAAGGCTTTTTGTATAAACAGGTGGCGTATTCCGACAGAAAAGCCCATATCCTTGTGCTAGAACACGCGCTGGGGTGCTGAGAATTTCTCACCAGTGATAAATCGATTTCTCACACATGAGAAATTAAATTCTCACCTGTGAGAAAACACATAAGTACGTGGAGTGTTCCTGCGTTAATTACGATGTCAAATCACTTCATTCACGGCAATGTCGTGGATGTCGGCAGGGACATGATCCACGAGTTGGAAGGGGAAGCAGATGCCCTTCAGTTCTGTGGAAGGGAGATTGGGCAGGAGGCGGTCATAATAGCCCTTGCCGCGGCCGAGGCGGTGCCCTACCCTATCGAACGCCATGCCTGGGATGATGGCAAGTTGTATCTCGGGATAGTTTTCTTCGGAGAAAAGCGGCCCCGTGGGTTCCATGATGCCAAAAGCGCCAACTTGCAGAGAGGTCTCTCCTTGATAGAGACGCAGCTCCAACTCTTCTCCCTTTACAACTGGCAGAAGTACTTTCTTCCCGTTTTCGTAGGCATCCTTTATCAGCGGACGAACATCCACCTCATCTGCAAGGGGGTAGTACAAGAGCAGAGTGCCTGCTTCCTGCCACGAGGCAAGAGCAAGCACTCTGTTCGTTATCTCAGTTGACATCACTGCCAACTGAACTTCGGTGTATTCTTTTTTCTGCGTTCGGATGTATTGGCGCAGAAGACTTTTCTCCTCCACTTTAACGGGAGGACGGGTAGGGTCTTTCACTTCTTAGTTTTCTTTGCAGCTTTTTCCTTTGCTTTGTCGTACTCTTCCCAGAGTTTCTTCTGGGCGCAGCGTTCTTTCTGTGCCTTTGTGCTGGCTGCTGCGGCTGCCTCAGCGGCTGCTTCATCTTCAGGAGCTGCCCACGCATGTTTGTAGCCGGGCATTACATCCCAATAGCCTCGGGTAAAGTCGGGGAAGGCAACAGCGCAACAGTTGTTGTCCATTGAGAGTGCGCCAAGTTCAGCAAGACAGCACCACTCTGCGAGGTCATAGACATCCATATCGAGAGGCAAGCCGTTCTGCAGACAATAAACCAAACGAGCATCCATGAAGAAGTCCATGCCGCCGTGGCCGCCCACCTTCTGAGCCATCTCGCCATACTTCTTGATGATGGGGTGCGTGTATTTGGCAACGAGGGCTTGCTGTTCAGCAGCAGGCAGGAAGCCGTGACTGCTAAGGTCGTCCACCTTTGGAGCTACGCCGCTGGCACTGAGCTGGCTCTTGTCGAGGGCATAGTGCTGTTCGGGATACTTGGTGGCATAGCCTTTTGTGCCAGTGAGTTTGTAGAGGCGGTTGTAGGGCTGCGGGTTCATGACATTGTGCTGAATCTCAACAACCTTGCCATTAGCAGTGCGCATCAGAGTGGTTGTCTGGTCGCCATTACGGAACTCGACGCAGGGACGGCCTGTCTTCTTCTCTACCAAGTCCTTGCCGTGAGCACTCTTTGTGTCCATAGCAACGAGGGTCGTGAAGCGGTCTCCACGGTGGATGTCAAATACTTGAGCGACGGGACCGAGGCCGTGGGTGGCATAGACGTCGCCACGATTCTCCTTGTTATACTTCAGTCGCCAGTGTAAATCCTGTATGTCGGAGCCGTCTGGGTTCTTCCAGTAGTAGTTCCAGAAGTCGTCGAGGTTATGGATGTAAGCGCCTTCGCCACGAAGCACTTCGCCGAAGACACCATTCTGTGCCATGTTAAGTGTGTTGAGCTCGTACCAGTCGTAGCAGCAGTTCTCGAGAATCATGCAATGCAGACGGGTCTTCTCCGAGAGTTCGATGAGTTCCCAGCACTGCTCAAGATTCATAGCAGAGGGCACCTCGATAGCCGTGTGCTTGCCGTTCTCAAGGGCGCATTTTGCAACAGGGAAATGATGGTCCCAGTCTGTCGCTACATAAACAAGGTCGATGTCCGGACGTTTGCAGACTTCCTCGTAGCCCTTCTCGCCGCTGTAGATAGCAGCTGGTGGAAGACCGGCACTGCGAAGATACTTCTGGCAGGCTTCAGCACGAGCTTCCACATAATCACAAAGCGCAACAATCTGCACACCAGGAATGTAAGTAAAACGCTCTACAGCACCAGGGCCACGCATGCCAAGACCAACGAAGGCGACACGGACTGTAGCCATCTTGGGAGCCGTAAGTCCGAGCACATTCTGCTGACCAGCAGGACGGGCGGGAGTATCAACTACGAGGGTCCCCTTGTCCCAATGATATTTGGTACTGGGGCTGAGGCTCTGTGCTAAAGATGTAACACTGAAAAGAATTGCCGCAAAAAGAACGGCGCTAAAATGTTTGAAGTTCATGGTTATAATTAGTTTTAGTGCATTTATTGCGCAAAGTTAGTAAAAGTTTCTTAAACTCCTGCTCTTTTCGTGCAAAAGAATTGAAAAAAGGCAACTTTTTCCCTTTTCATACCCTTTTATTACATAATATAATGTAACTTTGTGGCGTAATATGCGCCTAATGGAAAAGAAAAAGCTGCTTGGTTTGACACTCGACGAACTGAAGGCCGTTGCTGCAGAGGTGGGACTGCCTGCCTTCGCTGCCAAACAAATGGCAGAGTGGATTTACGGCAAACACGCCAGAAGCATCGACGAGATGACCAACCTTTCGCTGGCTGGAAGGTCGGCTCTTGCTGAACACTACGAGATAGGATGTGTGCCACCTTGCGATGTCCAAAAGAGCATCGACGGAACTGCGAAATACCTCTTCCCCACAGAAAGCGGGCAGACGGTCGAGTGCGTCTTCATTCCTGATGGTGACAGAGCAACGCTCTGTGTCAGCAGTCAAGTGGGTTGCCGCATGGGCTGCCGCTTCTGCATGACTGGTCGGCAAGGCTTCGGAGGCAACCTCACAGCCACAGACATCTTGAACCAAGTCTATTCCGTGCCAGGTAGCGAACTGCTTACAAACATCGTCTTCATGGGGCAAGGCGAACCGATGGACAACCTCGATGCTGTACTGAAAGCCACTCAGTTGCTCACTGACACCAACGGCTGGGCATGGAGCCCGAAGCGCATCACGGTCTCGACTGTCGGCGTCAGAAAGGGCGTGGAACGCTTCCTCGCAGAGAGCGACTGCCATCTCGCAATCAGCCTCCACAATCCGTTCCCTGAAGAACGGCTCCATATGATGCCTGCTGAGAAGGCTTACGGCTTAGAAGAACTGCTGGCTCTGCTCAAGATACAAGACTGGAGCCACCAGCGCAGACTCAGCTTCGAGTACATCGTCTTCGGAGGACTCAACGATTCGGAAAGGCATGCGCGGGAACTGGTGCGCTTGCTTGCACCGATAGAATGCCGCGTAAACCTGATTCGCTTTCACGAGATACCTGATACGCCATACAAGGGCGCTTCCGAGGAGAAGATGGTTTGGTTGCGAGACTATCTAACCAAGCATGGCGTTACGACTACCATACGTGCTAGTCGCGGGCAGGACATCTATGCCGCCTGCGGCTTGTTGCACAGCAAAGTGAAGAGCGAAGCGTGATGAATTAAAATATACAGTTACCAACATAACGACAGACATTATGAAATACAAACTTGCTTTATCATTAATATTGGGCTTGCTCCTCATGACGAGTTGCCAGAAGGAACAACTCATACCGCAGGCCAGCGGACGCCCTTACGAGGTGCTCGTCGTGCTCGACAACAAGACCTGGGAAGCGCCTTCGGGACGTGCGCTGTTCGACATCCTTGATACTGATGTACCCTGCCTGCCGCAAAGCGAACGCTCTTTCCACATCACACAGATTGAGCCAAAGGACTTCAGCGCAAACTTCAGCATCTTCCGTAACATCATTCAGGTCAACATCGACAAAACTCAATTCTCCCGCACTGGCATGCGCTTCATGCGCAACAAGTATGCGATGGATCAGATTGTGCTCACCATCAACAGCCCAAGCGAGGCAGACTTCAAGCAGTTCTGCATCGAACACAAACAGGAAGTGATTGACTTCCTGACACGAACCGAGATGAACCGACTCATCAAGGAGCTGGAGAAGAAGTACTCGAAGGTCACATACGACCTGGCTTGGCAAATCTTCACCTGCCGCTTCCATGCCCCTAAAGAACTGACCAGCTACAAGAAAGGCAAGCAATTTTTCTGGACGAGCAACAATACGGCAACTGGCATGGAGAACATCGTGATGTACAGCTACCCGTATGAAGGCCCCGAAACCTTCAACAAAGCGTACATGACGGCCAAGCGAGACTCCGTGATGAAAGTAAACCTCCCGGGCGAGAAGCCAGGCATGTACATGAAGACAGACTCACTCTGCACCATCGTCAAGGCTGTCAATGTGCACAACAGCTTCGCTATGGAGATGCGCGGGCTCTGGTACATGGAGAACGACTGCATGGGAGGCCCCTTCGTGAGCCACTCACGCGTTGACATCGAGACGAACCGCGTTGTCGTTGTCGAAGGCTTCGTCTATGCTCCCGAGAAGATGAAGCGCGGTCTCATCCGCAGGCTCGAAGGCTCACTCTACACCTTGCAACTTCCCCAGGAACAGTTCGCGCTCATCGACACAGGACTGGAGGAAGAAAAATCTCAAACGCCAGCCAATTCAACACAAAAGGGAGGAACAGAAAACCAAGCACGCTGAGTTCATTGCTTGTACATGTATGTGCAATTGCATCTACATGATGATTCAATCAACTTAACTGCATAACACAGATAACAGACCACGATATAACAAGTCATACATATGGAGAAACTCAAGATAGCCATTGCCCTCATTGGCGGAAACAGCACAGATAAAGACCTCATACGCCAAGTCTGTGATGACACCACAATGCTAGAACTCTGCTCACCTACCCTTTGCAATGAGAAAGAGGCATACCGCAGACTCGGCGAAGAGGATGTAAATGCTTTAGTTCTCTACCCATCAACAGAGGCCGCGAAGCAACCGGCTCACTCCGTCGAGATTATCGCAACAGGCAAAAACTACTTCTTGCCGCTCCCGAAAGAGCCAACAGCAGAGGACATTGCCAAGTTCCGCGACATCCTGGAACGCGATTTCGACCGACAGCTGCCACGCATCGCTATCGTCCAAGAGAGCGCAATGCAGAATCCCGACCTCGCTTCGCAAGTCACAACGGAACAAGGCATCAATACCTACGGCCCCTATACCTCCGAGCAGATTCTCAGCAGAGACATCGCCTGCCACTTCGACGGCATCATCATTCCTGAAGGCAGTACACTCCCGACGGACATGTCAGGAGATGCTTCTGCCCGTTTCTTCGCAGGCTTGAAAGCCGTCATCACCGCTGCACAACAAACCACACAAAACATAGAGGCAGAAGAAGGGCTGGCAGATATCTCAGCCCTGACAAAGCCCATCTACATGGCAATCGACATCGTCCGCAACCGTGCCTTCTACGACGAAGCACGGCAGAACCCCTTGCCCAAACTGTTCCGCGACAAACGCGAAGACAGGAAAAAGGACGACACAACACAAGCTAACAACAACGACGACAACACTGAGAAAGCATCATGAGCAAAAGTCCTGACATGCAATCACTGATGAACCGCTATGGCATCGTGGGGCGCAACGACGCACTTCGCGAAGCACTCGCCACCGCAGTTCTCGTGGCACCCACCGACCTCTCGGTACTCATTCAGGGCGAGAGCGGTGTGGGTAAGGAAGTCATCCCACGTATCATACACGACCACAGCAAACGTCGCGGCAAAACATACATCGCAATAAACTGCGGTGCCATACCCGAAGGAACCATCGACAGCGAGCTCTTCGGCCACGAGAAGGGTGCCTTCACAAGCGCAATTGGTGAGCACGAAGGCTTCTTCGGCGCTGCCGACGGAGGCACACTCTTCCTCGATGAAGTGGGCGAACTGCCTTTGAACACTCAAGCCCGACTGCTTCGAGTCCTGGAGACAGGCGAGTATCTGAGGGTTGGCAGCAGCACCCCCCGCAAGACAAATGTACGCATCGTAGCTGCCACAAACGTGGACATCCCCACAGCCATCAAGCAAGGACGGTTCCGCGAAGACCTCTATTATCGCCTCTCCACCATCAATATTCAGATTCCACCCCTGCGTAAACGGCAAGGCGACGCTGTGCTTCTCTTCAAGAAGTTCGCGCTTGATACAGCCAGTCGCTACAATATCCCCGAGCCCATACGGCTCACGCCTGAGGCAGAAACCGTGGTGAACTCCTACAAATGGCCAGGCAACATCCGTCAGTTACGCAATGTCACAGAGCAACTCAGCATCCTTTCCGAGAGCAGAAGCATCACACCGGAAATGCTCGCAAAGCTGGGTATCACGCCAAACTCCGACACAGATACAGGAATTGCCACCGTTGGAGGAAACAACTCAGGCACCCAACATGACTACGAACAAGAGATAAAGATACTCGCTCATGCCGTTTTCGAACTCCGTTCGGAAGTGCAAGAACTCAAAGAGAAACTGCAAGGGCACAACTGGCACGAAGCTCAGGCCAGCACCACTTTGCCCGTTCACGTCTCCCAACAGAAGAAGGTTCAGCACACACAACCAGAAGAACTGGACATCTCTACTGCCGAAGAGATTGTCGATGACGACACACTCAATATCGGAGACATGGAGAAACGAAACATCCTGCTTGCCCTCCAGCGAAACCACTACAAGCGCAAACTCGCCGCAGAAGAACTTGGCATCAGCGAACGAACACTCTACAGGAAGATAAAAGCCTATGGAATCGATGAATAGAAGATGCCTGACCCTCTTGTTCCTGCTTGCTGTCCTCGCCTCAGCCTGCACCGTCAGCTACCGCTTCAACGGCGCAAGTATCGACTACATGACGACAAAAACCATTCAGATAGACAACTTCCCCATTCGCAGCGCCTATGTTTGGGCACCAATGCAAAGTATCTTTCAGAACAGGATAACTGAAGTCTTCATGAACCAGACCAGACTGAGACAGGTCAAGAAGAACGGCGACTTGCAACTCGCAGGCGAGATTGTTGCCTTCGACCAATTTAACAAAGGCATTTCGAGCGACGGCTACAGCAGTCAGGTACAACTCAAGATGACCGTCAACGTGCGCTTCGTCAATACCAAGAAGCACTCCGACGACTTCGAACAACAGTTCACAGCTGTTGCCGATTACGATGCTTCTCAGCAACTCAACGCCGTTCAGGAAGAACTCGTCACACAAATGGTAAGAGACATCGCCGACCAAATCTTCAATGCCACTGTAGCCAACTGGTAAACATCAACACGCACTATGCAACGACACATTATAGATTATATCCGACGCCCTGACACTATTGACGAAGACGCAATAGCCCAATTGCAGGCACTCTCACAGGAGTACCCATACTTCCACATAGCTCGCATCTTGCTCCTGCAAGCACTCTACAAGAATCATCACCCGGCATACGACGAGACGTTACGCCGTACAGCAATTCTTGTGCCTAATCGCGAAGCCATCTTCCGCCTCACAGAAGAGCCTAACTATACGCAAACAGAAGAGCGCAAACGCTACGATGAGCAAACGGACGCCACAGAGTCCCGCACCGTAAGCCTCATCGACAACTTCCTCGGAGCACAGATGCCCGTCACACCTGTCAGCCATCCCATCGATGCAGCACAAGACTATATTGGCTATCTCCTGCAACAGGAAAGCCAGCAAGGCAAGCAGAGAGAGGAATCACTACCCATGAATGGAGGCGGAGTCGTCGAGGACTTCCTTGAGAATGAAACAGGCAGATTCGTTCTCAATGATAATGATGATGACGAGCCAGAAGAGAAGCAAGAAGCCGAAAGCAATAACATGCAAAATGAGGGAAATGGTGAAATTCTGACTGAAATTATGGCCGGAATTTACATCAAACAAGGCAAATATGAGAACGCAGTGAAAATTATCAGGCAACTTTCCTTGTCATATCCAAAAAAAAATCGTTACTTTGCAGACCAAATTCGGTTTTTAGAGAAACTAATCATCAATAACAAACACAAATAATATGTACACATCTATCGTTATCCTGATTGTATTGGCATCCATTCTCATGTGCCTCATTGTACTGATTCAGGAATCTAAAGGCGGCGGTTTGGCTGCAGACTATTCCAACAACAACCAGATTCTTGGTGCCCCCAAGACAACAAACTTCATTGAGAAAGCTACCTGGTTCCTCGCTGGAACAATGATTTTCCTCAGCGTCATCAGCGTTGCATGTCTGCCCAGCGTAGGCCACAACGACTCTGTTATGCAGCAACAGGCTATTGAGCAGTCTGCCACTAATCCCGGCAATGTGCCCGCCATGGAGCAACCCGCTGCTACAGAAGCCCCTGCCGAGGCTCCCACAGAAGCTCCCGCTCAGTAATCGACAACCTTTAGCAAAACAACACGAGCCCCCGCTTCCCCAGAAAGGGAGACGGGGGTTATCTTTAATATGAACACAGGAATACTTGTAGCTGACAGCGGTTCAACAAAAACGGACTGGCTCCTGGTACGCGCCGACGGCTCACAAACCGAGCTGCATACTGGCGGTATTAATCCCGCGCGCGACGCGCGCGATATTATATATAATGTAGTCTGCCACGAACTGCTGACGCAACTTCCCTTATGTTCCACCTTAAATAAAGGGGAAGACGAGTCTCCCCATAACAAAGGCACAGAAGAACTGGCTGTCTATTTCTACGGAGCAGGTTGCATAGAGCCGTTCAGCCAGACAGTGAAAGGTGTACTGAACGAACTCTTTCCTGGCTACCGCATTGAGGTGGAGAGCGACCTGCTGGGAGCCGCACGCGCCCTCTGCGGTCACGACGCAGGCATCGCCTGCATTTTGGGAACGGGCTCAAACAGTTGCCTCTACGACGGCAAAGACATCGTGATGCACACACCACCATTAGGTTACATCCTTGGCGACGAAGGCAGCGGTTCATACCTTGGCAAGATGCTACTGAACGGACTATTCAAAGGAACACTCCCTGAGATACTCAAGGAGAAGTTTTGCAATAAGTTCGGTCTGTCGCTCCCGGACATCATCGAGCGTGTTTACCGTCAGTCCGCCGCCAATGCCTTCCTTGCGTCGTTGGTGCCTTTCATCGTCGAGCACCGCAACCACCCTGCCATCCACGAGATGCTCGTCGGAGCATTCAGCCTGTTCTTTGAACGCAATATTGCTATTTACGGGCATAAAGAGATGCCTGTCAATTGCGTGGGAGGTATTGCCCACCAGTTTGAAACGGAGCTCAAGGAAGCTGCTATCATCGAAGGCATGCAAATTGGTCGGATTTTGCGACGCCCCATCGATGCGATTGCACAATATCATACCAAAAGGTTCTAAATTTTGTACAAAAGTTCGCATTTATACAGAAACATGTTAAACAACATAGGACAAACACTTGCAAGGTGCATAAAAATGCCTTACCTTTGCAACTGTTATCCTGAAAACAATCTTTTTACCTTAAACAAAGCTAATACCAATTGAAGGAGAGCAGCTGTGAAGCCACTCTCCTTTTTTTAGCTTTATCCCTATCATCATAACAAGGGAAAAGCTTGCAAATGAAGGTTAAAAGGAAAAGAGCATATGGTAAAAGACAGATGTTTAGAGGTATGCTGCGGAGACTTGCCGAGTGTCCGTGCAGCAAAAGAAGGCGGAGCTCATCGAATAGAGTTGTGTCAGGCTCTGGATGTTGATGGACTGACGCCTTCGGAAGACATGATGAAGTCGGCCATCGAAATGGGTCTGCCCATTCAGGTACTGATTCGTCCGCGTGAAGGAAACTTTGTTTACGACAAAAAAGAACAGGCAGAAATGCAGCGTGAGATACGCTTTGCCAGGAAACTTGGTGTAAATGGCGTGGTGATTGGCGCATTGAAGTCAGATGGCAGCATCGACGGGGAAACCGTTCGCAGCCTAGTGGAAGAGGCTGAAGGGCTGAGCATCACCTTCCATCGTGCCTTTGATGTCTGCACGGAACCGCTGAAGGCGTTGGAGCAGATTATAGCCTTGGGTTGCCACCGCCTGCTCTCTTCCGGTCAGGCACCGACAGCAGAGCAGGGCATCCCTTTGCTGAAAGAACTTGTAGAACGCGCGGGAGAGAGACTCATCATCATGCCTGGAGCAGGCGTCAACGCACAAAATGCGCGCCGCATCTTGTCAGAGACTGGCGCACACGAGATACATGGATCGCTGCGGAAAGGCAACCATACTGATGCCAGCATCGTGCAAGCTGTGGTTCGTACGCTGTAGGCCAGCATCATATTGGCATTGTCAAAATGGTCATTCTTTTGCCCAATATGCTTACATTCTGTTTTTTTGCAAGCTTTTGAGAATAGCGTAAAAACATTTGGCCTGCCCTTTTGAGCAGAAAATCCCCTAAAATACGACAAAGACGAGAGCAGCTTATAACGAGATGGGACACAGCCTGTTACGAATAAAACTATAAGTTAACGCATCTGACACAAGGTCTCTATTTGCCATCTGTTCATTACAAAAGCAGCACAAAACACTGCTTTTTTCACACTTTTCTGTGGATAATGTCTTCATACAGATGCAAGGAACGCAGTAAACACAACATATTGCATCGGCTGATGCAACACGCTGCGTCGCCTGACACACGCTGCCACGACAGTCGATGCAACACGCTGCGTCGGAAAATAATCCGTAGAGCAACGAATTTTGCGGCTATGTGTGTCAGTTTATGAGATAGCAAAAAGAAAGGAGAACAAGCCGAAGCGGTTGCTTTTTGTCAATTGGAGGTAAGCTAAAACACAGAAGGGAAGCCCATCAATGAACTCCCCTTCTGTATGTTTTCATTATGCTTCGCAGAAAATTTCTTGCGGTTCCTTGCGTAGCCTTGGTGTCGGGCCATCAGTCGCTGCATAGCCAATGGGAATGATGACTGCCGGTTCCTCGGTATCAGGCATCTGAAAGAGTTCATGGCACAGGCTTGCATCGAAGTTACACACCCAACAAGTAGCGAGTCCCTGCTCTGTGGCAGCCAGACAAAGATGCTCCACAGCGATGGCAACATCAATGTTGCCGTGAGGTTTGCCATCCGCACGCACCCATTCCTCATCGTGTAGCACGGAAGCGAGCACATACAGCGGAGCCTCGTTGAACCACGGGCGGGAATAGCACGACTGCAAGTTCTGTCGGGCCTCTTCGCTACGTACAATGCGGAACTTCCACGGCTGACGATTCACGGCAGAGGGCGCCATTCGCATGCACTCCTTTATATAAGCCAACTTCTCCTCCTCTACAGGTTTGTCGAGATAACTGCGACAACTATAGCGAGCCCGTACGATATCTTTCAGCATGCTGCTTATTTCTTCAGAACTTTATAGCTCGTCTGTCCGTTCTTGATGATGTATGTACCGGTGGACAAACCGTCAAGAGAAGCCGGCGTCTTGCCGTCTGCAGCGGGCTGCATCGTGCGCACGAGCCTACCGTCGATGTCATAGATATAGGTAGGCTGAGGTGTAGCGTCCGCAGGAGCCGTAATGCGTGTCACCATATCAGACACTTCGCCAAAGGTGAACTTCTGCATATTCTCGAGCGGATAATGCACTGATGCGCCGGTTGCCGATATGACGAGATAACCCTCACTGTAGGTCACGACGGGCTTCTCACTGAAAGAATACTCTACAGTTCCGCCATTCTTCTGGTGGACAATCAGTGCTGTCTCTGCCTGAGAAACGGTCACCGCAAAAAATGTCAGCAAGGAAAGAATCAATTTCTTCATAATCACGAAAAATTATTGTTTATGTGGCAAAGATACGATTATTATCTCAAGACACAAAAGGATATACGATATTTTTTTTCTTAATGGCTTTGCAAAATACGCTTCAAAACAACCGTAGCCGAAATCTCACGATTGGCCGCCTCGGGAATCACCAGCGAAGTAGGTGCCTCAATGACATCGTCGGTGACAATCATACCGCGGCGCACTGGCAAGCAGTGCATGAAGTGGGCATTGTTGGTCCAACTCATGTGCTCGGCATCGACCGTCCAATGCATCATCTGGTGGTAGTCGTGCAGAATCTTTCCATAGTCCTCTGGGCGAGTGACACCCGGACAGCTCCAGTTCTTAGCGTAGATGAAGTCAGCCCCCTCGAATGCCTTGCGCTGGTCGTACTCGATGGTGGCACCCTTAGTGAACTTGGGGTCAAGCTCGTAGCCCTCCGGATGCGTGATGACGAAATCCACATCGGCAGCAGTCATCCACTGCGCAAAGCTATTGGGGACAGCCTGTGGCAGAGCACGAGGATGAGGAGCCCAAGTCAGGACCACCTTGGGGCGAGGCGTCTTCTTATACTCCTCAATCGTAACCAGGTCTGCAAAGGCTTGGAGAGGATGGACCGTTGCCGTCTCCATGGCAAACACAGGCTTACCGCTATACTGCACAAACTGCTGATAGACAGTCTCTGCATAGTCATAGTCGCGATCCGTAAGACCAGCAAAGGAACGGATGCCGATGACGTCGCAGAAACTACCCATGACAGGGATAGCCTCCAGCAGGTGTTCGCTCTTGCCGCCATCCATGATGACACCCCTCTCTGTCTCTAACTTCCATGCCCCCGCATTGACATCAAGCACGATGACATTCATGCCAAGATTCATGGCAGCCTTCTGCGTGCTAAGACGCGTACGCAAGCTATTGTTGAAGAACACCATAAGCAAGGTTTTGTTCTTGCCCAGCGTATCATACTTAAAGCGATCAGCCTTTATCTCGGCTGCCTCCCTGAGCGCCGCATTAAGGTAACCCAGGTCTTCTACATTAAGGAAACTTCTCATCTTTTATCTTTTTCTCTTATTTCTACACGGCGAATCTTGCCGCTGATGGTCTTGGGTAATTCGTCAACAAACTCGATAATACGAGGATATTTATAGGGAGCTGTCACATGTTTGACGTGTGCCTGTAGCTCTTC
>Ga0310694_10001821_pt1 | contig 23262 bp, 40 predicted proteins | sample 174DNAGHGhighgp2_FD_203884 | JGI IMG/M metagenome (GOLD analysis project Ga0310694, IMG submission 203884) | Sheep rumen microbial communities from Palmerston North, Manawatu-Wanganui, New Zealand - 1742 DNA GHGhigh gp2 (v2) (version 2) | ecosystem: Host-associated > Mammals > Digestive system... | reverse complement strand
TGTTCAAACAGCGCCATCATTTCACTGCAGCTGTTTATATATCTTACCATCAATATAAAGAATGTGTCGAAATCCGGTTTGAACGTCTTGCTATATGGGCTTTACGACAAGATCAGACTCTGGCGCGTTTTCCGTTTTTCTTTTTTCTTGCCGCCATTTTGCTTGTTCTGCGTTTTTATTACTGTCAGTATGTTGTTGAACGGAATTCTGTTTTCTTCTGACCATTTACGGAACGCCGTCAGCATCGCGTCGTCTATTTCGGCCTTGTAAAACATGACGTAATATTCAGACGGAGGCTGCGGGTACGGGATAAACTGATTGTTTAGCCCGAACAAATTGTCAGGAATCAAACGTTTTCCAGACTGATATAGAAAACTTTCCGGCGATTCGAATAATCCATACTTAGTGCATATAAACCGTATTTCGATGGATTCCTGTTTTTCGCCTACCAAGCCAATAGACAGTATCCTGTATTTGCCGTCTTTCAGACCGAGCGTGAAATCGTCACGCCTGATTTCGTCGAGGCATTCCGAAAAAGGCCTGCCGTACGCGACTTCGCAGAGCATTTCGCGCTCTTCGTCGCTTGTTTCGTATGAAAACAGCTTTTCTAAAAATTCATGATTCATTACTTGCTAGCCGAAAGAATAGCCCTAACCTCGGTTATAGCTTTACCGAGCAGATTCCGACCTTTCCAATTGCGCTCGTCGTCTATCGCCGGATTGTCCTGCGCCAGTCCGACACCCCATATCCTGTCGTACGGCGACGCCTCTACGAATATTTTTCCGTCGAACATCGGATCCATCAATCTTCCGAGCAGTTTGGGATTCTGCCTGTATTTCTCGAGATTGACGTCCCGCATGATTTCGTACCTGACGGCCTCCCACTCGCCTTCGACATAGTTTTCGACCTCGCGTCCGTACATCTTGCATGTCATGGGATTGTCGACCTTGAGTATCTTCGCCGCGGTTGCAGTATCCCCGAACTTCATGGCCTTCGCCCACATGAACGCCTGTTCCGTACAGAAAAACCTATGTTTCTCGCCGGCGTATTCCCATTCGAAATCCGCGACCTTGAAGTTGCTCGGCCATTCTGTATAGAAAAACGCGTATTTATCTGTTACCTTGATCATCCTGATCCTTTCTGTGTATTATGTCTTTCGGTTGTCTTATTGTAATATAACAAGTTTCGTAGCAGCTGGTCTGTCTTATCTATCTTTGCCGTAAACTCTCCGTTTGCCGCTGTATAGTCCCATGTCATCGGCCGGAACGGAAAGAAACTTTATAACTGCGTCGGCGATATCCGCAATCAGTCCTTTATCATAGTCGCATTTGAAGAAATGCCTGTGAAACATCTCCATGCCGTATTCTATATCATCCAGTATAACGAAATTCGTCATGGCCGGCCAGGCTTCGTTCCGAAGCCACATCATTATTTCTTCATGGCGGTTCGAGGACATTTTCTTCGGCGTATTCCCTATTACGTACGATTTAAGCCCGCCTTCGTTCTCGAGCCATTTCAGCGGATTCTTCCATCCATGCCATACGTCTTCGTCAAACAGCCGCCAGTCGGTAGACCATACAATCGCCGGATTTTCGATTCCGCCTATAATCGACTTCAGCGCCTTTACGTTATCCGCACACAGCGGAACCCTATCGGCAATAAACCATCCGTCTGGATATTCTCCGTCATACGCGGTTTCGGCTTTTCTAGAATGGTTGCAGACGCTGTCGATATCGAGGAAAATTACGTTATATCCGATTCCGATATGTCTGATAATGTCCATATATTTTTCGGTATTATTCGACGCCTTGAATTCCCGTCATCGCTGTTTATCGGTTTTTACCGTATAAATCGTCTCCGTCTTCATCCAGCCAGCTGGGCCTATATTCTATTCCGTGCCGTTTCAGCAGATCGAACATCTCTCCGCATCCGTTTATGGAACGTATTACCATAACAATAAACTTATCGAAATCGCCAGCAAAGATATTTTCGTTTTTTCCGCCGGTGCATAATAACGAAAGATTCCGCATAAGATATGACATGAATTCAGCATATTTTTTTCTGTCGTCAGAATTTATGCCATATGCCTCCCTTAAAGAATTCAACATTACATTGTTAGGCGTATTATTTTGTCTTCCTGCCGCAAATTCCGCATCTATCAATTTTCTGATCGACGACGGCAACGCTGGTATTGTTATTTCAACCGCTCTTTTCCTGAAAGACCGTTTCTTTTTCATGCCTAATCCCTATAAGATCCGAACAGCGGCGGTACAGGCGTATTTTTAAAGTTCATCTATATCTATAAGCAGATGCCATGCGTCGTCTTTTAACGGATTTTTTACGGTTATCTGCGTGTTTCCAATTATATCACGACTGCCGCAGTCATCGCACTAAAAATCGCCTATTACTTCGGAATCCGTAGCGTTTACCGAAATCGTATCTATCGTATTCATTTTTTCTATCCGGCGTATGAATTCTACGCACCTTTTCAGTTTTTGTTCGATGTCCATATTTTTTCCAATATTGTTTTCAAGTCCGTTATGATTAGATTTTACTTGCCATACGCCTATTTGCCGGAATTTTTCTTGATTTTTATATCCGCATATTGTATTCCGTCAAAGGTCATTTTGATTTTCAGAAAAACACCTTGAACAGTTCCTTGACGTTCTCTGCCGGAGTAGAAAAGAACGGATTACCGTATCCGTCGGGCATAAGCAATGCGCCGTATCTTCGAAACATGTCGCAATCATACGTTATGGCATATATGAAAGTCTCTCCGTATTTAAGCCTAAATTCGATTTCGTCTAATGCCGAAAAACGATCTTCGACGTAATTACCGGGCATAAGCCCGGCTTTGATTATATTTCTTGTATTACGGATCGTATTGAGCGTTATAAGAAAAACGTCCTGCGTATTATATTCAGTTTCGGGCTTGAAATACCGTTTTGCGTAACGTATGATGCGATCGACGCCGTTTTTAGCGGTATATCGTTCAGATTTGCCGTAATCATACGGTTTTTTTAGCAGTTCCGACATGATTGAATACGGAACAGATTTCCATCCCGGAAGAACATTATTGTATTCTCTGATGATGGTATTTTCATCGATACGCTTTATCTTTTCGTCCGGCCTGGAAATATAGCAGGATGACGTATATTCTTCGAATGGCGTATAAAATACAGCGGAATCTTCCGGCGATAGAAACGTATGGTGCCATGTTTCGAAACGCCTCCATCTTTCCGATTTTTTCCCTATCACGGGATTTCCCAGGTAAAGGCATTCATGATACATGCCGTTTCGCAGAACAGATTCGTTTTCCAGCATGACGTCAATATCGTCTGAACCGTCTGAACACGTTTTGCATACGTTATCGACAAAAAGCTTAAAATCGTATTTTCCGAAATCGATCGCCACTATATAGCTGGAACTTGAACTGTTGCTGACAAAATCGTATCTTAGTTTCATTTTACGGATCTTTTTCTGTATATGAATTTTCCGTTTTTATAACATTCCATTCTCCAATTAACGAGAGCGCTATGAATTTTTTCATTGTTTTTTTGCTTTAGTTCATTTTACGATTTCGACCTTGGTCAGAATCCCAAAAAGCGAATTGGTCTTTGTTACGCATTCAACTCCTGCTTTATCGGCTATCTCTGCCGTCTTCACGGCCAATTTTGCATCCGACTTCTTTCCGCCTACCGTCACGACAAGCAGTGTCAGAACCGTCAGGGTCATGATGATTTGCATCCAGCGATTGTCCCGTTTCAGTCTTTTCACTTCGTTTTCGATGTTCATTGTGTTTTTTCCTTTTCTTTTACAAAAATATCTTTAGCGATTGCCGGCTTCAAACTGATAATCCTTTGCGCATTTTCTGCATAGATACCGGATCCAGCCTGACGTTTTGCATATCGGCGAAGATTCGATGCCTATTTTAGCTCCGCATACTTCGCATAAAAAACAGCATTCCCGTACGGTCATATTTATAGCCCGCGAAACAATATCGTCCAGCCGGTTAACCGCGGCGTCATGCGATTTGGAGCCGCGCATATAGATACGCGAAATGACTGAACCTATAGAATAGCATAATTGCATAAATCTATAAAGATATATGTTTTTAGACGGAATTCGCGTCTGTTTTTTAGGCATATACGGTCTGATTACTTCTGCGGATTTTATCCCAAAATCGATATTCGCCTTCATATATTCTGCCGTTTCAGTAATCGGTTTCCTGAATGCCTCTATGTTGGGCGGATCACATTCGGTTATCGCGTAATAAAACCTGAGTTTTCCGAATTTTTCCTTTATCTGTTCAGCCTGTACGTAAATACCGTATTTTTTCCTGAAGATAACGTTAAGACGTTCCAACCTGTATGAAAGCCTAGATAACGGTAAAATCCAACCTGGTCCGCATTCCCATGTCGGTTTTCCGTCCGGATAAAGCATCCGGCAGTCTAAATACGTCTTTTTTACGAGTTTTTCAGCGTCTTTCATGTCTAGCGCATATTATCGATTCAAGATATCTGAAGTTCTGGACCCGTCGCGAGCGCATACATGAATTTTTCGTCGGTACTAACCGTCAGGAAATCTGTTTCGGAATCTGCCATATCCGGAGAGCAGCCTACCTTTTCGAAATAAAGATAAAAAAGCTTAAACGATATTTTTGCGAAAAGATCATCATTATAGATCTTAAACATGACCTTTTCTATTTTACCGATAAAATCTTTTGTTAATTTGACGGAATTCAGATATGACATGGGTATTTTTACATAATATATGTCTTTTTCTGAATGGACTGAATTTAATACGTCTTCTTCGCCGAAAACGGCTTCGAACGCAGATATATCCTGTACTTTAAAATATACATATGCCAAAAAATTATCTTCCAGATCATACGGCATCTGGTATTTATCGCATAATGACTTCAGCATAATCAGCCCTTTATGCGCGTTCTCCCCTGTCAAGATAAACGAAGAAGAAGAACTATTGCTTATGAAATCCGTCCTGATTTTCATTACATTACGTCAGAATCGAGAATTTCTATCCCCGACATGTTTTTAAAAACGTCTTCACCGTCCCATCCGCCGAAAGTGAAAAGCGCATCTTCATCAACGCCATCTCCGCCATTGTTGACACGGATTCCAAAGATTCTGTCACCATCCTGAAGCATCTTATCAAGTCTGTCAAGATCCATCCATTTCTCAAGCTCGACTTCATAACCGGCCGCGATCAACGCACGGGTATTCCAAATAGTGTTACGAGAAATGAAATATGTACTACTATCATAACGGCATTTGTAGTCAGTCTTAGAATCAGAATAGTTCTTAGCAAACTCTGCAATAGCCTTAGCGGCGTTCTTCTGCTTTTCAATGTCGCACTTGTAGTCATCATTCCAATGGTATTCCATTGTCACATAGTCAACTTTATGCTTAGGAATTGCCATTCCGTATATGACATCATTAGTCTTAATGATTACGCGATCATCAGTATTTTCAACTACATGTTCGTCATTTGACAATGCCTGCTTTGCAATATCATTCTTGATATATGGAAAATACTCGTCTTCTTTTGTGACTATTGACTGAACATTTCCGACCTTAAGGCCGCCGAGATAGACAAGCTCAGATGCGCGAAGATGGAAATTCAAAACAGCATTATTGAACTCATTCTGCTCGGTAAGAAACAATGCATTATCGTCATCATCCGCGTGCTTAAGGCATCCATCACACGTTTCTCTGATGAAGTCATTAAACGGAAAGTTCTTTCCAATCGCGATTACAAACGAACAGCTGGAACTGTTGCTGACAAAATCAATTCTTATCTTCATCTTTGATCCATTCTGTTATATTCAAACCTGCGTTAAGATTAAGCCACTCGGCCAGCAAATGCCTATGGCAAAATTTTTCCGGAGTTTCATAGCATAATAGATATGCATTCATATTTCCGGCCATTTTATTTATTTCTGCCAATATATTTGTCGGATCCAGCCTATTTAATACGGTAGACCTATATTTATCGCTATACCACGTTTTAGATTCGTTCGATTCGTAACCGGCTTTAAACTTTTCATGCCATTCGTTCCACCATAATCTCAACGGCGCGACGGCATTAAGCCTTCGAAACCGCTGTCCGTCTTTCCACCAGCCAGGCATTCCTCCGCAGACGGCGATGAAAACCGCCGACGAATCTGCCGTCTAAATCGCGTTGATTTTTCCGAAATAGCTCGTGTATATCATTTATGGACCGTCACTTCCATATAAGCATCTACCTGCCCTCCGGTATAATCCAGCTCTTCTGTGCTGAAATTGTTGTATTTGGCGGGAATGCGATATTTGAACGTAAGTTCGTCGCAGCCAGCTTTATCGAGAAGCGTCTTCGCGCCCTTATTCAAAAACAGTCCGCAGATTTTCTTGAATAATCCTTTACGCCATTTATAGTAATCGACTATATGCTTTACGCAATCGGCGGAAATTTCCCTGCCATTACCGGTAAAACCGAACTCTTTATTGATATTCTTGGCGTTTATCGCGTAATCGGGAACATCGAGTTCGTCTTTTAGAATGTTCTTAAACAGCGTTTCGTCTAAATCGAAATACGCATAGGTTTTTGTGCTGAAAAACTTTTTTCCGCTTTTGGTTTCTTTTCCCGGATATGATTCGTTCCATACGCCGTGATTTTTTATTCCGAATGTCATTAACTGTACCCTCTTACTTATATATAGATTATACCGTAGCCTATTTCAGCGTTATCCTTCATGCATAATGGCGTTGCATTTCAGCATGTCGTCGTATACGTCCTGCCATGTCGCGGTGGCGCCATCAAGGTAATATTTCTTTCCGGGGTGGTTTTTCTTGTACCAGTCGTCTTTTTCGTCTATTTTCCAGTAGTCGAGCAGACCGGGATCCGAAAGATCAACCTTGCCCTTTTCTACCAAATATCCGATAAGGATTTCGAAGAACCGCTTCGCCGAATACGCCTCTGACTCGTACTTGCCGTTCCTGATTTTCTCGTTCTCCTCTTCAGTGTTGTATTCCTTTTCGTCGGCCCGGCCCGGTTCGGTCATGCCGTTGATTTCGTATATGTCGTTGTCGCCGAAATGGATCATAAACGTACAGTCATCGCTGTGCAAGACTTCCTTCATCGTCTTCACGCCGAGATTTTTCCTGACGCGCTTTATGAATTCCGCGCCGCCTGGAACTGTTTTATGTATATGCCGTCCAGACTTGCGGCTGTATTTTGATTCCCGTAACGCCTTATCCTTGCCGTTTATGACTTCCCACACGTTGTCGAAATCGCATTTCCAGCGCAGCATTTCCTCGAACTTGTCCCACGTCTCGTATTCGCCCTCTTCCGGCGCGAACCATGACGCGAAATGGTCGTCCCACTCCTTGAAGCACGCCTGACGGTCTTTTTTGTCCGTCATGTCGTATATGCACCAAAGACCGAGTCCTTTCGTCTTCAGTTTACGCAATCTGTCGGATTGCCATTCTAATTTAAATTTGAGGCCAGCGTCGACTTTAACAGATAGACCGATTTCTATTTCGGTTTTTGCGAGCGTCTCTTCACATTCCGTTATTTCATTTTTAAGCCTTTCCTCAAAGACCTTTTTTCCGCCGCAGAGATCAACCAAAGCGTCGTCTATATCCCGTTTAGTTATTCCGAAATAACTGAAAAATCCTGCATCTTTGAGTATAAACGAACTAGAACTGCTATTGCTTACGAAATCTGATCGTATCTTCATTTTTTAGTTTCTTTTGTTCATTTACAGGCATTATGGTCTATGTTCTTTTTCTTCTTTTTCTAAAATTTTAATAGCTTCGCGTACTATTGCCTTAAATTTATAGTCCATGATATAAAGATTATCGGCATCTACTATATTTTCCAGCCAAAGACAGTCGTCTCTTCCGATATGATATCTTCGTGCAATCTCGCAATGCATGTCATGAAGATCTTTGTCTTTTGACTTCCAATACACGGGATCCCGCGATACGTCTTTCGGCATCCATCTCCTGTCCACGCCGCAGACATCGATGAACGATGCAAGCCTAGTCTCAAGATACTCCTCTACGAGCTGTTCTCTGCTATATTGGCCGTATTTGTCTTTTTCCGCCATCTTCCGCCGATTATCAAAATTTCCGTATAAATTATACCGCTTCCGCCGAGAATGGCAATCATCTTCAGTGATTGCCAACTTCAACTGGGATTTGACAATATATCTAACGCAAGCCTGCAGTCTTTGCCGGTAAAACCAGTTTCGGGATTAGTATTGATATACCGTCCCTTGAAGATATCGTATGTCCCGTATCCTTCTGCGTCGCACATATCGTCTAATGCCACAAAACCGTCGATACCGTTATGTTCAAGCAGCCAATATCTGGCAAGCGCCGCTTTGCACATACCGCAGATCGGCGGAAGCGATTCAAGATATGCGTTTCCCAATACCGGAATGAATCCCGGAAGCGGATTTACGATATCGCCATATCGCGGATGCCTCCAGACCGATCCGGGTCCGGTAACGTCGAATTTCCGCCAATTGGAAGAAATAACTATTCCCGCTCCGCTGACCTATATAAGCGTCTTAAGCCAATCGACGCATGCGGGAGTAGCGCCATATTCTGTCGCGTCATGGGTAATATAACTGCCTGGCGTACCACTCTTGGCGGTAATTACGCCGTCAAAATCTAGAAATATTACTTTCATCAGCTATCGAAAAAGAACAAAAATATCGTTTCTTTCATATCGAATATTTTTGTATAAAATAAATCCTGACAATCGTACGCGTAATCGTTCATTATATCTTTTTCGTATTTTTGCGTCGGACAATAAAATGCGTTAAAACGCCTTATTTTGACGTAAAGTTCATTAACGGCGCCGAGCATGACTAAATGTTCATCGTACCAGGCCGTATACATGTCATGAAGTTTCTACATCTGATCTTCCGTTTTTTCCCCGGAAGACCGCAGGTTTTTCCAGGTAAGATATTCTTCCGTATTATTATCCAAATACTTAAGCGGATCCAGCAGCCTGGATATGAAATCTTTTAGCCCGGATTCAAGATCATGCGGTTTAAACCAGACAAACCCGTAGAATCCGCAATTTTTGCAGTATTCGCTGAAATCCGTACCGTCAAGAAATTCCGGCATGCCGAATCGCATGTTCTGCAGCGGTTCATAATTTCCGCGGCCTGAACCAAACAGGGAAAATATATCGTAATTGCGCCCTGAAACCAGTTCTTTGAACGGCGTATTCTCCGGATTCCATCCGCATACTTCATGCGCATTTATGTATTTTCCGTCTTTTTTGCGCTTTAGATACATACGGAAATGTATATCTTCGCCCATAAATTCGATTTCTGTCTATTTTGTCATTTTCTGCGTATAACACAGCTCAGATCTTTACCGTTAAGCGCCAGCGGGCTGTCTACGACGGCTATATCAGTAAATCTTGAAAGCAGATTCGTCATAATTGATTTGGCGTAATCCATATTAGAAAACTCCCGGCGGCCGCGAAATCTCAACGCCAGTTTAACGTTGTTTCCTTCAGACAGGAACTTTTTGGCCTGATTTACCATACGTTCGAAATCTGCGGTATCTGTTGTCAGATGTATCTGAAGGCATTTTATTTCTATCGCATTGGCTCTGGCCTGTTTTTTGGCCTGTTTCTCGCGACGTTTCAGATCATATATGTATTTTCCGTATTCGCATATTTTGGCGGTAGAAATCCCGGACTTAACGTCATATCCGACTTCCACCAGATCCAGTCCTTTATCCTGGGCGTAATCTATCGCTTCTCGCGTATTCATTATCACCGGCGCATGGCCGTCTTCGATTACGCGACATCTGCTGGCTTTAATCTTCCAGTTATGCCTTATAAATTTTTCTTTGTCTCTCTGCCCGGATCTGTTGGGATTTCCCTGCTGAATATTCATGCGATGCGCGTTTTTCCTTTTTAATTAAACCATTTAAGAATCGTATCTCCGGTAAAACCTTTTTGCCATATGAACCACGCATAACATACCATTGACTGCGTAGTGGGTTTTCCGTTAGGCCAACACGCTATACGCTGCGATGCGACATATACGGTTTTAGGCGGATATTTCTTGAAAAGCTCACGGCGTTTAGCGGTTTCCAGAAACGTCAGCTTAAGAAACATGGCGATCTTATGTCCGGACGCGACCACGTCCATCGCCTTCTCGACAAATTCCTGCGCTAGCTTATACGGAGGGTTGGTTATTATATCGGCGTTTACGTCACGTTTATCGAGTTTAAGAAAATCTATTCCGGCCGTTCCGTAGCCTCTATCGATCAGATCACACGCCAATACATTATATCCACGGGCTTCAAGCACTTTTGCTATATGACCCTGTCCGCATGCCGGTTCCAATATCGTCTGATTAAAATTTTCAAGATCGCACAATATATCGACCGCTTTCGGATCTGTCGCGTAAAAATCGTCACTTTCCCTATTTTTTAAGGAATGATTCGACGGAGCTATTCCGGCTATAGCCGCTTTAGAATTTCCAGTCCAATCTTTCAACATATAAAAATTATACCATTATTTTTCAACGGGAACAGCGGAATTTTTTGAATTCATACTATGATCTGCAGTATCCCCTAAGGCATTTAATCATATATTCAGCCTGTGTTTTTGAAAAAGATTTATCGAAATATTTTTTATGAAGACATATGGCGTGATTCCATGCCATAAGTTCGCATTCAAATATATTATAAGGTTTCTTGCTGTCGCGTTCGACTTTTATATGCCCTATTTCATGAAGAACTATGGCAAGCTTTATTTTGGATGATGAATATTTCCTGGAAAGATGGATTTCGTTCAAGGTCGGATAGCATAAACCATCGTCTTTACCGAGTTTTGGATCCGTAAATATTTTAATCCTAAAACGACGGCAATATTCAGATATGAATATGTCTATTTTGGTTTTACGCATTCGATACGTTTAATTCATTATCTTATTATATTTACTTTAAACAATGGCGTTTACCTATAAGTCTTGAAATTTCAATCCCAGCACATCTGACCTATTTTTTTCCAGTGATCGCAATATAATTCCCAATATTTCTGCGCAAGTTCCTCGCATTTAACGTAATCGATTTCATTACAGGTTCCCGGCTGTAAAGGTAACGTATGACGGTATTCTTCGTCTATCTTTTTCATTTCCGGATCGTTATCGTCGAATATTCCGGAGCCGTTATAATAATCATACAGCTTAATATACAGTAAAAGCTTTTCCAGTTCCGATTTCCACAAATCCATAGCTATCTCTTCTGTTTTCTTTCCGCCGCCGGAATTCTGCGAAGACGCTTTATCTGCGTATATCTGCGGATATCCGTGCATGAATTTTATAAGACGCGGAACGTTAAACCGCAATTTACGCGTTATGGTCGAACATATATCCCAATATTCCGTCTGTTCTTCGCCGTGACGCGAATTCGCGTCATAATGTCTCAGCCAGAACATCATATCTGATATCATATATTTTATATTCTTTACCTTACATGCGCATATCCAGAAAAAGCTCTTGATTTTTTCCAACACGGTTTCTTTTTTGTCCATATCTAACATATCAGACATTTCGGAATAAAGCGTATATGAACCGTCATCGTTTACCACTATATAATTATTAACCTGCCTATAAAAATATTCGACAAAATCCGACGGCGAAATAAGCTGCTGCTTCTGCTTAAACAGCTCAAGTTCTTCTAACGCCGCGGTTCTTGACTTGGCCCAAAAGGTAAAATCTACTAATATTTCGCCGTTTTTCTTGTGAAAGATCTCGTATTGCGACGTACCCATATGTTTTTTATGCCATACGTCATATTCTTTTTTGGTCATTTTTACCGACATGATATCGTTTTACCGTTTAATACGTTGGCTTTAAATGCAGTCGAGAGCGTATATCGGGCAACTTTTCGAACATCTGCTGCGGTTTCTGAATTCCGTAAGCATCGCGTTTTCGGTCCAGATATCGGCGATAAAGACAGACGGATCAAGCAGATCTATAGATGTCTTCTCGTAGACATGCTCGACGAAACTGCATGGCGTAACTTTACCCTCCACGTTACAATATAACGACATGCGTATCGATTCACACGGTTCTATTGAATCACAGAGTTCAGGCTTGCCCATTTCGGTCAGTATATCCTGGACGTTATGTCCATTGCAGCTGTCGAATCCGAACGATATATGGTTGTCCAGGCAGAACCTTATGACTTTTTCGAGGTTTGCCTTTGACAGGGAGCAGTCCAACTTCTCGGCGCGGCCGACGGGTTTTGCGTGCAGCATGACAACGGACCTCAGCCCGGGGACTTTCCCGTTCTTGACGTCGTCGAGAACGTCGAGCACATGCCCTATGGAAAAGTCCGCGATCACTATATGCATGTTAATATGCATGTCCCTGCTAAATTTTTCGCGGGCCGTTCTATGCAGTTTTGCTATAGTATTATAACATAACTCTTTTGCCTTGTCATAGCAACTGACGGCGCACGCTCCGCAGTTTTCGGCCAGGACTTCCGCCATATGGTCGTCTAGATCGGCGCCGGTAAGCGTAAGGTTTCCGATTATTCCGACAGACCGAAGGTATTTCAGCATATCTTCGAGATACGGATTTGACTTAACGCCTGTTATACCGAGCGCGACCTGCGACAGGTTTTTCGGAAACTTTGAAATAATGATCTTGAACTGGTCGAGCGTCATTATCTTGCCTGGCAGCGAAGTGTTGTTCTTGTAGCACCATCTGCAGTTTTCGGAATTGACCTTCGGGCAGGATCCAGTTACGATTTCAATATCCGCTATTTCGGGCCCGAGGCCGCAATATGCCGGATCATCTTCGACTTTCGCGCCGAACCTGCAATTGAATCCAGTAAGCTTATCGAAAAAACATCTATAATCCGCGCGATCATTAACAGTAAGTTTCCATCCGTCCGTATCCAATACCGTCCAGCCTGTTCCGTCAGCTTCGTACCTGTATACGGCAGGCGGCGTTTTCCGGCTCGACGCTATTCTCGACGCTATTTCGAGAAAAACCCGCGGATTTTCGGATGAAAGTACTTTCAATATGCCGGATATGCAATTCACGGCAACACTTTTATTAGATGCGTCGTTTTCCATATTTTCGATTATACCCCGTTTTTAGGAAACCCCCGGAGCATCTTCGCCGAGCGTTATTAGTATGAAATACGAATAGTCGCCGAAATCCACCGCCGTGCCTTTTTCCTTGCCGTAGATTATCCGGTCGTATTTTTCAATCTTGTATTCTTTTTTTCCGCGGTTGGATTCTTTCCATTTTCCTATATTGAACATTGCGTCGTCGAACGAATCGCAGCAGCCGGCGATTTTCTCGAGTTTTTCGCCGAACATTCCGCGGGTAAGCCATACGTCTTTTTTGTCTTCCATTTTGAAATTCCGTTGAATCACCTTTTTGACTTACATTCTTGTTAAGCACCAGACGATAAACGCCGTACATACCAGGCTTGCTGTACACGCAAACGCGTCTGGCCAGGTCATTGCTGCTAAAAACATATTCATTTCTTATTCCTTTCTTAAAACTGGCGGTTCTCCGTTAAACAAAAAACCGACTTTGTTCGACATTTCGTTCAATGGCATACCGGACGAAAATGCAACGACATGCGAACGGACGACTTTCATTTCGCCATTTTCGTCAAAAACGCGCTGGTTCTCCGGTATTTTTACCAGCTCCGCGGGCACTAACGTTTTTTCGTACGTTTCGCGCCTGAAGAACGAGCCGAACCGCAGGTTCTCGGGAACTGCGTAGTAGTCGATACCTTTCTCAGCGAGCATCCTGATTTTCTCTTCGCCGTTCTTGCCGTGTATCTGCTTGTTCGAGAAATGTTCGAGCGCAAGCAGCGTTATGGAGTTCTTGACAGAGTCCATGCTGCGCCACATGACCATATTGGCGGCTTCTTCGAGATTAGGCATGTTCAGCACGCGGCAGTCGAACGACGGAAGCGCCTTCGCGATCCTCGGCGCAAGGCCGTTCCGGCTGGCCTCGACGACGAACGCCGACGTGAACATGGACGCGAGGACCGACTGCAGCTTGAACAGCCGTGTGCCGAACGGGATCTTCGTGTCGTCAAGCCAGACGAAGCTCGCCTCGTCGGACTGGGTCATGCCTATCGCCGCGCCGGTCTTCTCGACCACATATGCCGTCGCCTTCTGCATAGCCGCGGCATAGCGCTTATCGAATGGCTTGTCCAGTCCGCGGCACCATGTATGGCCGGCGCGCATGTCGACGCGCGCGTATATCGGCAGCTTCTCTATCAACCGCGTTTCGGTCGTGACCGCCTCGTACGTCTTCAGACGTTCCGACATAGGCCTGGCGTTCGCCTTTCCCTTCGAAAAATTCTTCTTTTCCACTTCAGATCCTCCACATAAGCTTTATGTATTCGGCCATCTCAGGGCGTCTTTTCGCGAGTTCCTCCGCGTATTTTCTCGAGAAATTCTGCCGGCGCGCAAACGCGTCCGGGTTGTGAGTCCGTTCGCAGAACGCGTCAAGCCATTCCTGGTCCGGAATGCGTTTCATCTCCAGCAGGCGGTTCCGCAGGCCGAACGGACAGCGTATTATGTCGTCGGGCGACACGAAATGCATCGCGACTTCCTCTTCGAACTGTTTGTCGCAATACAGCCATATCCTCGTAGAGGAGTATTCCCCGGCCGAAGCGCATACTCCGAGTATATCGCCTTTGTTCTTTTCGAAACACCGGACAGCGAACCGCCCGTTTGGCATCCATCCGCCGTTCTTGTACCATCCGAGACCCGCACATGCGCCGAACAGCGCGTTGAATACGTCGCGGTCCCGCGTAGTGTGCAGGTATTCGGAAAAACCGACGGCGTGTCTGAGTACGGTCTCGCCGAACGACGACGAAGAAACCTTTATGTAAGACTCCTTAATCGGCGAGAACTTGAAATACCCTGTAAGCTTTAGACGCATAATTTCGATTATACCGTATAACCTATATGCGCCCGCAATTCGTATAAGACGAAACCGTCTTCGCCGATCGTCGATTTTAAATTATATTTTATCGCCTGGTGACGCGGAACTTACGCGAAATGTCCGCCTAAAGCCGTAACTATGGCGGATAATATCGAATTAGGCTGATCGTTTTCGCTAAAAGTATAGTCATCCAGTACGTTTTTTACGGAATTGTTGACGGAAGCCTATATTATCTGGGCCAGATTCTACGTTCCTATATAGAATCCGTTCGTTCCGCCTTGAGGATTTACGCAGAATGAACCGTTTTTGTTAAGACCCGCATCATATATCTCCGTCGATATGCCGTTCCACGCGAACTGATTGTCGCTTCTTGCAACGGTTCTAAACCCGCCTGCGTGCGATCCGACGCCAAACGCGCTCGTATGGTTTCCTTCGGCGTGCGAATACCAGCCATCTGCCACCGTATACATTCCTTCGGCATGCGAAGCAATACCGCTTGCAATTGTAATGTCGCCTTCAGCGTGCGACGCACTTCTAAGCGCTTTAGTGCTTCGTCCTTCGGCATGTGAAGCTTCACCTGATGCGAGGCTTCCAGCACTCAATAATGCATTATCATACATTCCGCCTTCTGCGTGAGAATGTTCTCCGCTTGCGGTTGTCCGCATTCCTTCAGCATGCGATTGATTATGGATAGCTTTAGTTGCATTTCCTTCGGCATGCGATGAATGACCACTTGCTATTGTGCTATTTCCTTCAGCATGAGAATGCTGATTGCTCGCTATTGTATTATTTCCTTCAGCATGCGCATTTTCTTCTGTTGTCTATGTGCCAGTTCCTTCGGCATGAGAAGACTTGCCAATTGCATAAGATCCGCATCCTTCAGAATGCGAACCGTTTCCGAACGCAAATGTTTCGTTTCCTTCGGCATGGGAATGCAGACCTCTTGCCGTGCATGTATTTCCTTCGGCATGCGCGTCGTTCGCCAGCGCCAACGCGCTTCGCCCTTCAGCATGCGCGTATTTTCCAAGCGATTTGCATTTCCAGCCTGCGGCGACATTTCCGACGATATTCATCTTCATGTTGCCGAAATTCTGATCCTATACGCAGAAGAACGCGTTATTGTAATTTATTTTTCCGTTGGCGGCGGAAGTATACCATTCGATAAGGGTATCTTTCGACGCCGTCGCGTTAGCGCCGATTCCGTCGTTGTTGTTCCATATTGCGTCGGTATCGGCCAGAAAAACCTTTCCGGCGGATCTATCGATATCTATTATGTCGCTTCCCTGGAAATACGTCATTGTATTGCTTTTCAGAGAAACGGCATATGTATTCGTTAAAACCTTCTAGAATTGGCTTATATCGCCGCTTAATGTCAAAGAATGCTCTGTTTTGTCGATCTTTATTATGACATAGCATTTAGATCCGACGACATTATCCGCTCCGACAGCCAGGACGTTCTGTTTTTCGTATCTCGGCGATCCTGACGGATTTACCGTATTCGACGTCCCTGCCGCCAGATTTCCGTAGATCGCTCCGCCCGACAATTGAAAAAACGTCTAAGTCGTATATGATGAAATCTGATCAGCATCCATCATATTCGTCGAAAACATCAGATCTCCAACCAATATAGTGCTAATATCTGCCATAACAGTTCCTTTGGTTTAACTATTATAGCATTATTTACTTTTTACAGACCTAATCACTATCTTTAAAATTGTAAAGGCGCCTGGCGACCAATGAGCCCGATATTCGTCAAACCGGCATATTCTCGGCTATAAGAACAGGTTCAGGCCAGCCATTTATCGCCGAAACCATACGCGCTTCTTCGATCGAAGTGAACGGCGGCTCTGAATTTGCGCCGGTGAACCTGTTTTTTGTGCATTTCCAAGATTCACCGTCCTGCTCATATATGATCTGCGACATGAATTTTATACCGAGATTATGCAGCAGCTTCTTGTACATCTTCTGGTTGGGGACGTACCTATGGCACCACTTCTCGAAGCACATAGGATCTTCTCCGACGCCCCAGTAGCCTTCGTCGTCCTTGAATATCGTTATGTCTGGAAACGACAGCGTCCTGGCCTGAGAAGACAGTCCTCGCTTTACTAACATGTAAATGGCTTTATAGTTCATATGCTAAGAAGTTGATAAGAGATGTCAATGCAGCTTAGAATTTAAAAGATCTTGGTCTAAGATTTCTTGCCGAAGGAAGTTCGGTCAATGCTGACGCAAGTCGGAATGGTAATCATCTTTAGTGATTGCCAGCTTCAATCATTTATGCTACTGTTGTTGGCATCTTGCGGCTCGGCCCGAACGGGTTTCCCGTCCAGCCCTTTGCTGCCAGCTTCAGTTCCATCTCGGCGGGAGAATCCGCATCCGGAATCCTAACCGCTACTATATCGCGGCGCTCGATATTATATGCCGCAGTTTTCTCTCGTACCGACCGAGACCAGCTTATCCATTGCTGTTTTTTAAAATATCTGTTTATGATTTTCCGGCATGTAGTCGAAATAGATATACGTTTCTGCACGCCGTCCGCGGCGGATACGCTGTATCCGCCGAACATCGGCCTGTCCATCTCTATCGCAACAGATCCCCACTTGTCGTCCGGATTGTCCGGGTCCAGCCATGATACGCATATTCTGTTCGGAAAAACGCATGGCACCAATCCGAACGGCCGGCACCATTCCGCCAGTTCGGTTAGAGCTTCTTCGTCCGTCTGCTTGTTTCGAACCATAAAATGATTATGCCATGAAAAAAGACGGCTGAAGCCGCCTTTTCCGATGAATATCGAGAGTACCCATTATTTCTTCTGCTTGACGTATATCTTGCATATGCAAGGCTCGCCTATTTTTTTCGTCTTGACGAAATCGTCGCAATGGCACTTGGTGCCTTTACCTTTCGCCTGACACGGACAATATCCTTCGTTTTTATCTATGGCGTCAAGAATGGCGTTTATTTTCTTTACCGTAAGTTTTTCGTTCAAACGAACCTTATAGTCTACGGAAGGCGTAGGCTTGTCGTCGGATTCGGGAACCGGTTCCGGCGTCGTCTTGCCGGTCATCAGCTTAGAAAGATTAGCTACCATATTCTTCGCTCCGGTTTCCCCGGTCTTGCTGGCTCGAAGAGTGTTTCCCTCCACGGAATGATCGTCGACGATATTACCTTTTGCGTCATAAAGCGTAATCCTGAATCCAGGATACTTGCTTATTCCGGTGCCTTTATAGACCCAATCATGTACGGTTTTTCCCTTGTCTTTATCGCCTGAATACTGAAACACGAAATACGCGCCTGTCTTTGACATCCAGGTCTTGAACGTAGACGTCATCATGCATTTTTCGGCGTTTACGCAATAACCGCACATGTCTCCGTTAGACCATACTGTTATTATGTATTTTCCCTCTTTCTTGGCCTTGACTAAGGCGGAAACATAATCTATATTCCACTCTCCTGTCTTAGGCGTTTTTGATGAACGAAGCTTAATGAAATTTGATGTGGTTCCCATTTTAATCCTTTCGTTTATAATATATTTTACAAATATCCAGCCTGTTATATTCAGAAATCGTCCATATGCGGTATTTTAGGACATGCTATCGACGAAAAAAACCCGAATAACGGATCCAGTTTTTGGCATATTTCCATAACAAACCCGTCGTAATCTACGGAATCCCAGTCCTGGCCGGTTTTGACTATGGATCGGAGCCTGTCTTCCTCCGATTCGTATTTGAAGACCGTAGACGTCAGGCACAGCTGCTGACTGAACCCGTTCTCCCACCAGCCTGGTGACATATTTTCAAACCAGACGCCGCTGCATGGGGGATTTCTGCCTTTTATGTTTTTTATGGCCATGCATACCTTACGCATTTCGTCATGCATTTCGCAGACGCAGACGCAGCGCATGTATGCGGCGTACCATTCCGATATGTCTATGCGCAGGATATATTTTTCGACGCGATCCGACCTGTATCGCGGCTCCGGGTACCAGTTCCGCACGACAGCCCAGCTTCTTCCGGCGGAAATTCCCTCCGTGAGCAGTTCTTCGTGCGCACCCCAGAACTTGGAATCGTACCGGGTGTGCTTCTGCCTGTATTTTCCAACGGCCATATTCTGTTTACCCTATGCAGGCCATCATCAGCTGCAGCTCTTCCGGAGACGAACAAGACAACAGAAGAATTATCCATCTGTTAATACGCAAGAACTTGTGCCAGCACCCCCGCTCGCCGGCTATTTGCGCCAGCCTGAAAACAGAATAATAGTAGTCATCTCCGAACAAGAAGCTTTCATAGGATCTCCACATTACGGCGCCAGGCATGTCTTCGTGGTCTAGTATCAGCCATACTGAATCGTCGGCTCCGATTTCCGTATGCATGCCCGATATTTTCTTCGATACGGCGTTGAAGCAGTCTAGCAGTATATCTGGCGTTTCCTTCCGCATTCCGTCGTATTAGCGCCTTCTGTTGCCCATCTTGGAACTGCCTTTAAATTCCGGATGCTTCCGCCGCCATGCGACGAACTTGGCGAATTCCGGCGCAGCCATCAGTTTATCTTTCGTCGAATAGAGATTCCGGAGCTCGGTCTCGCCGTACGCCGCATGTATCGCGTCATGGCATGGCCTGCATATCATAATGACGTTAGACGAATCGTCCTTTAGGTCTTTATATCCGTTCTTGGTCTTTGACCGCGGAACAAGATGGTGTTTCGTAAGCAGCGCCGTACAACCGCATGTTTCGCATATGCCCTCGTCTTTTTTCATACGGTCAATCTCTAATTTTTGTTTATTACTGCAAAGCATCAGAATCTGCGTTCCAGCCATTCCGCGTGTTCGTCCTCGTCAGCGAACGCTATGACCGTATTTTCGTCGACATATTCGTATGGTATGCCGCGCGCGCCGAGCGATTCCATATAATGACAGACGTCTCTTGGTCCGTCAAAACCGTTCAAGTCTATTACTTCCGCCATGTCTTTTCTCCTTCGACCTAGATCGGGCCGACTGTAGCAATATGAAGCAGGATTGGTGCCAGCGCTTCCGTGAATTCATGCGCTATTTGATTAAACCGCGGCCATTCTGCCTGCTCGTTTTCGTCGTTCAATATCGTTTCAGCGTATAGTTCGCCGTTTTCGCCGGGGTCATCCTTCCACATGCCTAACAATGATAAGCCGAACCTCGGGCAATACTCGCGCCCGTCCGGCGATTTCAGCCCGCCTAGTTTCGAATAAAAACCCTTCCAGTCAGCGATGAACAGCGAAAGATACGACTTGAAGTCGAAGTCCGCGCAGCTTATACGGAGAACTTTCGTCGGAAGCTGGTACTGCAGAAACGAATTACTGGTATAATGCTCCATGCCGAACGTCTGCGGCACACACTCCAGGACGGCCCACGGCCTGTCGCCGACGAAGCCTTCGGCTATGACTTTTTCTATCGCGCCATTCGCAGGATTTATAGAAGTCTTTTGCCTGTAGCCCATACCGGAATTTAGATCGAGTTTTCGATTTTCTCGGCGAGGTTGTTAACTGCCGTTTCGAAATTTTCCAGCGTCCCGTCGTTGCGCAGGACGTAGTCGCATTTTCCGGCCTTCGACTCGGGCGGCGTCTGGCTGGCCAGTCTTTTATCCGCTTCTTCCCTCGAATACCCGCGCGCCTTGTGCATGCGACAGAGCTGGTCGGCTATGTTAGACAGGATGCAGACGGTCCGGTCGAACCTGAACGGAAAAGGCTCTGCCGCGTCGTCGAACAGGAGCGGCGCCTGTACTACGGCGCGAAGCGGCTGTCCTCTACTGTAGCAGGAAAGCTTAGTCTTGAGCTTTTCAGCAATGGCCGGAAAAGCTATTTTCTCGACGGCTTCTTTCACGGCCGGAGAACCGAAAATCGCGTCTGCGAGCTTCTTCTTGTCGATTTTATACCCGAGATACGTGTACTCCCATATGCCGTCATATCCGAGCTCCACGCATTTTTCGGATATCCGACGGCAGTATTCCGCGTCGGTTAGCAGGTCGCGGTTCAGTTCGTCGCAGTCTATACCGAGCCATCCGCGGCGCTCGAACACCTTCTGCGCGACAGACTTGCCGCACGCTATGCCTCCTGTCAGCGCAACCGTCTTCGTCAGGCGCAGCTTCATGAGCATAGCGGCCTCTACCGACGAAAACATAGCGGCCGCCTCGAACTTGCCTAAACGCGCAAGTTCCCTTACGGCGCTGGAAGATACATACGACAAATCGGGTTTGCAGGGCAGATATACGGTCTCTATCTCTGGCGCTAGCATGCGGTTTACTGCCGACATGTCAGTCTCGTAAACAAGGTCCTGCTCGTTGCGCAGCCCCCGTACTATGACGTCAGCTCCGTATTTTTTCGCGCAGTCGACGACGGCGCCGTCGATTGGATATACGTCGAAATATATAAGGCCGTCTTCATGCAGCGCGTTTTCTACCAATGTTTTCCTGTCGGCGTAATCCAGCAGCGCGCCTTTCTTGCGGGAATCTGGCGCAAGCAGAACGACTAAACGCCCGAACATCCTGGATGCGCGTTTTATTACGTCGCGATGGCCGACTGTTATGGGATCGCCTGTCAATGATACGGCGCAGCATTTCATCAGCATGTTTCTCCGTCGTGCCAGACGCGCAGATATACGTCGTTTTCGTCGTCGACAATCTTCAGGATCTCGATCAGGCGGCACGAGAAAAAGTGCTTCTTTTTCGTTTCCTTGCGGACGACTAAGCCGTCTTTCGCGACATAATCCCAGTCCGGAATCTCCATTTCCGTCGATCCGCTTTTTTCGTTCTTCTCTCCTTCGATCCCGTGCCGCGCAAGTATCTTGTCTTTAAGCCCGTCGAAATCGATAAGCAGTTCTTCGTCGCTGGACGCGAACGCCCGGTATTCGTCTGCGAATACGATATCGCGATGATCTTTTGTAATGACATACCTGACGCGATATTGGCTTTTCTTCTCCCATTCGTCAGTGCATATCCGGAGTTTCTTTTCGTGACGGTCGTACTCCAACGTCGATACTGGAAAATCGCCGTCTTCGACATGCAGAACAAGTTCTGTATCCGGCTTGATCCTGGATCCCTTGAGCTTTTCCCTGAATTCCTTAAGCGTCATTCCCATTATTTTGCCTCCTTATCGCCGTCCTGCAGGGACTGGCATTTTCTTATTATCTCGTCGAGTTCGATCGGCGTATAGTTTATCCTTTCGGCCGACGAACAGAAAGTGTTAGCAGTATAGTCTTTATACATCTCCTGATCATGGACGTGCGCGTAGACGGAAAGCCATACCGAACCGTCTTTTACCCACTGAAGCGGCTCATGCGACATGATGATGAAATCGCGTACCACTATCGGATAATCGTAAACGCGTTCGAACCCCATTTCGTAATAATCTGTAAACTTCAGCCTGTCGTGGTTTCCCAGTATAAGGCGCTTGCGGCCGTTAAGACGCGGACATATCGAAAACGCCTTCGTCCTGTTCCCGAAACAGAAGTCTCCGGTGGAAATCACTATATCGTCAGGGCCGACGACGGAATTCCAACGTACTATCATGTCTTCGTTCATGCGGTGCACATCTTCGTCTGTCACTATCAGTTCGCCGTCCGGGCCGCGTCCGGAATTCCACGGACGGTTGCAGTATCTTATGATGTTCTTGTGCCAGAAATGGCTGTCGCCTATGACAAATATCTTGTTTGGCTTTTCGCGGCCGAACCTTGAGAAAACGTACACGCAGTCCGCGGCGACAGCTTCAGGCGTCCTGCCATTGGAAATTATTACGTTATTCGACAGGAATTTCGGCGTAAAAACACCGTGTCTACCGGTTATGATTACGTAATTGCGCAGTAAACCGCCGTCTTTAAGCTCGGCTATCTTGTTTTCGAATTCTGAAACAGGATCGTCAGATGTCGCAAAATACGTTTCAGCCGTACCGTCAACAAGACCGGTATACGGCGGCGCTTTACACGTCTTGTCCAGAAATATCCAATTTTTGCATTTCATGATTTGATTATGCCTCGACTTTGTATTATTCGCAATAAGCTTCGAAATAACCGTGTTCCGACAGCCTCTAGTAAGTGCGTGTTTGGTTTCTGCGCAAATATACGCATCCGCCCATAACGAATTTTTCAACCGCAACCCTCATTGTCCTGATATCGTAGTTCTTAGATACTTCGCAAGATATTCCTTCTTTATCGGGCGCCGTTAAAACATAGCACGGCATATCGCGAATTCTGGGATCCGACACGACCGAATCTAAAAAAACACACGGTTCATAGCAATTTTTGTAATAAAAAAGACCGTTATATTCGCGTTTTT
>Ga0310694_10001820_pt1 | contig 23263 bp, 14 predicted proteins | sample 174DNAGHGhighgp2_FD_203884 | JGI IMG/M metagenome (GOLD analysis project Ga0310694, IMG submission 203884) | Sheep rumen microbial communities from Palmerston North, Manawatu-Wanganui, New Zealand - 1742 DNA GHGhigh gp2 (v2) (version 2) | ecosystem: Host-associated > Mammals > Digestive system... | reverse complement strand
AGGTGCAAGTCGATGCCAAAAACAAACTGATTGCGGACTCAATTACCGAGGTAAAACGATGAGTTTCTATAGCATAGCTGATTTCATCAAGGAGTATTATCCCGAGTACTACGGCATCGAGACTTACACCATTGCCGAGTGCATCCCCATTCGCAAGGTGAAAGACGAGTGGGGCCTGTTCAGCAATTTCGCACCTACTCCGCTTGTGGTTAACGGAGTGACGTTTGAGAGTAGCGAAGAGTTGTTCCAGCTGATGAAATTCAAAGACAAAGACGTCATCCGCCGAATTCGAACCGGCATCACCATGGGCGGCAAGGCTTGCCATCAAATCAAGATGACCGCCAAGAGTTACGAAAAAGCATACCGCCGTCCAGACTGGGGACGGATGATACTTGACGCCATGAAGTTCTGCCTTACAACCAAATATGAGCAATGTCCCGAATTTCGCGACTTGCTCCAAAAGAGTGCCGGCAAATACATCGTCGAAGACCAGACCTCAATATCCAAAAAGAATCCCGACGCATGGGGCGTGAAGGCCGACGGAAACAACTACGTCGGCCCCAACCTCCTCGGCCGCCTCCTCATGGAACTCCGCGACAACGGCACTCACCACTACCACCTCCCCACCAATGCCCTCACCTTCATCACCACCCTCAAAGGAACAGAAGAGAGCCAAGTGAGGTCATCGGGTCTGCATCCAGTGGCTGCGGGTCATTGATAATCAGTAATAGTATTGGTTTAACTTTACATATTCGAAAAAACTTGATAATTAAATGGAATTATTCTATATTTGCAACGTATTATCATGAGATATTGCACAAACTACAAGTTCATTTATCTCAAGTATATGCATTTATCGAATAGAAAAATTTAACCCAATGATTGATATGAAAGTATTTTTCAGTTTTGACTACAAAGGAGGCCATGCTTATTTAGGCATGAAAGACCTGCCGTCAATGATGGACGTACAAGTGACTGATATTGGCAAATTGTTCGATTTTCTTGAACTTCGCTTGGGGTTGCGTACAATTATTAAATCTGACACAGAAAGACTTGTAGGTTACTACAAATCTGTACGCGAATATATGGAGGCTCATAAGGACGATGAAGACAATCAGTTATATAAGAGTTACATGGTATCACCTCTCGCGACCAGTAGAGAGATGCTCAAGTGGCGTGATGCACTTGCTGCTTGTGGTTGGGATAAAAACACTTCCGCACCAAGCCGAAGGCTGAAAGTGCTGCAGGGTGTGGAGCAAATCTTTTCCAATAAGAGCTTTGCCGATGTTAGCATGCGCCAAAATGCGATTTTTGAACGGTTGAAACAAAAGAAGGGGCTGATGAAAGGCGTGACCTTTGTCATGCCATTCAGCCTAGACCTGTTGCATCCCACCCTGAAAGAGATATTCACTCTTGCCATTGAGGATGGCGCACAAATAGAACAATTACCTATTCCAAAGATAGAGGGTGATAATAACCTAGCAAAACTGAAACGGCTGCTGACGGCAGATGCAAAAGAGAATCTGGCGCTAGAAAAAGAAGACGATTCAGTAAGAATCTGGAAGTTCAAGGACGACATGGAAGCCGAGGAGTACCTTGCCATGCTTGAAGACAATGCCTTTGACGTCATTGTGCAGCCAAACACTAAACTGACGGACAATTATCTTCATATGATGGGCAGACCGGTAACGGGTTCTTCTGTGACGAATAGCGCACCCCAAATCATCCAGTTATTCTTTACTGGCGTAGCCATGATGGCTAAACCACTGAATATTGCGGCACTGCTGCAGTGGCTTTACGCCCCGATCCATCCATTGCCTGGAAGTCTGAGATATAGACTAGCTGAGCGCTTAGCACGAATAGGAGGGTGGCTTCGCTATGATACGACTGCTGAAGATGATTGCTATCAGCTCGTTCAAGAATGGATAGAAGGCAAGATGGATACCGATAACGGTCAGCCAATTGAAAAGAAGGAGCAAGAAATGCGTGAACACAAAGTATCGGTGTTTCTCCCTGATTTTGACGGTGATGATAAGAACACTATAACGGTTCAAAAACTGCATACTTTCTTGACAGAATTGGGCTCATGGAGTATTGAACGTTCTGCCATGATTGCACAAAAGAATGACGATGATCAGCGTATTTCCCAACTTCATAGACTATCGGACCTCTGCAAGACATTAAAAAGTTTGACCGACGATCTTCAACCTACAGATCTTCTTCCGTTCAGCGAGATTGAAAAACACCTGTCATGCTTATATGAGCCGTCAGAGTTCATGCAGTATCGTGCCCAAGCTAAGTCCCGTTTCACGGTTTCCTCTCCAGGCCAGGTTGCTGCCAAAGCCAATAAGGTATTATGGGAAGGATTACATGACTTTGAGCCCATGTTGCCTGCAACTGACTTCCTCACACCTACAGAGCGGGAAACATTAAAAGAGCATTTACAGCTTTGGGATATGGATGACGTGCGCAAGATTCAGCAACAAACTATGTTGCTGCCATTACTCTATTGCCAAAACCAATTGACACTTGTTGTAATTGAAACCGCGAATGGTGAGTCGGTGAACAAGCATCCGCTGATTGTTCGCCTTGAACAACAAGTAAAGAACTATCGAGAGTTAGCAATTGCTCTGCAGATTCAAGAAAGCTGCTATGCCCCCGTTCCGGCATTGACCAATAACGCAATAAGTGGAGGCAATGGGCTGTACACAACTATTAAAAGAACCGACTTGCTAAAATGGAGGGAGCATGAGAGTCCAACATCTTTAGATGAACTGATACAAAATCCGCTTGATTACACATTGGAGCATTTTGCTTATATCAGCGATAACGGACAGAGCGAATTGAGCGACTTATCAAGAACGAAAGGCAATGTGGCTCATGCGGTGATACAACATCTCTTTTATGTATCAGATGATGAGCAGAGCGGTTATGCGGATGCTATCAAAGAACGTGTGCAAGCCAACTACAAGACTGTATTTGACAAGGTGATTGAGACAAAGGGTGCGATATTGCTGCTACAGGAAAATGCTATTGAGCGCAAGCAGTTATTCGAACAGTTAAAGGAGTGTATCAACCACCTCATCGACATCATAGAACAGAACCAACTTAATGTGGTGGCATGTGAAAAGAGCCTAAATGGCAATGCGTTAGGGACTCCTGACGATAACACTCCTGAGATTCATGGTTTTGCAGATATGGTCTTGGCCCGCGAGAATGGTCATCATGTTATCTTTGATTTCAAGTGGACCACATCAAAAGACCGATATCAAAAAATATTGCGAAAGAATCAATCATTACAGTTGGCCATATATGCCGAATTGCTTAAAGAGCAAACAAAAGATGCGACCTTGGCAACGGCATATTTCCTGATGCCACGCGGCAGATTGTACAGTACCGATGCGTTCAAGAGTTTATGGGCAGAACAAATAAGTATTGACGATGGACGTGAAGGTGATATTATCCGCAAGATTGTTGCCTCCTATCGCTACCGTCGTGAAGAAATCATGTCTGGAAAGATTGAAATGGGTGAAGGTCTCCCTCTTACCGACCTTGAATACTTCAACGATACTGACTTGAAAAACTTATTCCCTTTAAAACGTGGGTATTACGATGACAGTGTCAAGGAAGTAAATGGTTACAGCAGTTATGGAAATCTAAAGAATTAAAGGAGAACGAGTAATGAAAAACGTAACATATATCAGCGCAAGTGCCGGCAGCGGCAAGACTTATACCCTGACAACAATATTGGCCGAGCTTATTTCTAAAGATAAGAACGACCCAGAACACGTTGATCCGGAGCAGGTTATTTTGACGACTTTTACTGTTAAGGCAGCCAATGAGTTCAAAGAAAAAGCAAAGGCAGAATTGTATAAAATTGGCAAATACGAAGAGGCGTCTCGCCTTGATCATGCCTTGATGGGAACAATTCACAGTGTTGCCTCTTCCTTAATCCAGAAGTATTGGTACACTATCGGCCTATCTCCCAAACAGGCTGTCATGGACGATGCTGCCAAAGCCATTTATATCAACCAGAGCATTGCAAATATCCCTACTGATGCTGACTTGAAATTCTTTGCAAGATTTCGAAAACTCTTCAATGTCGTCAACAGCGAAAACAAACCAGACCATAGTTTCTGGAAGAATCATTTGAAGGATATTGTTGAAAAAAGCATTAGCTTTGATATTACTGATTACTCGACGAGTATAGACGAATCGCTGAGCATTCTCAAGAGATTGTGCAATGGAACAAGAATCCAGATGAACCCAAGCCAACGCATTTCAGTGCTTGATGCACTGCGCATTGAGGTGGACAAATGCACAAACAAGAGAAGTCAGGACAAAAAAGCAAGAGTGCTCAAGGCCATTGAATCGTTATTAAAACGCAGCAGCTATTTGGACGACATTGAGTGGAACTCTGAGTTTGCTAAGATTGTTGATGACGAGCCCGCACTTCCCAAAGATGTAGTGCCAACTCCCGTTCTTGAAGATGCAAAGCAGAAAGCTAAGGATCTCTGGTGTAGCCAGGAAGTATATGATCTTCAAGAAGAGTATATCAAGACAATCTTCAGACTGGCAAAAGAATGGAATGAGCAATATAAGCAGTATAAGCTCAACAAACGTGTCGTTGACTTTAATGACCTGGAACACTATATGCATGAACTCCTTCAGGATCCTAAGGTGGCAGCTGAGATAGGCCGTACCTACACCCACCTGTTTGTTGACGAGTTCCAGGACTGTTCGCCTATCCAGGTAAGAATTTTCATGGATTTGGCAGATGTGGTCAAGAAAAGTTATTGGGTTGGTGACACCAAACAAGCCATTTATGGTTTCCGCGGTAGCGATACTGCCTTAACCAAGGCTGTGGCTGATTCTATTGAACAGAAGGACGGAGAAGATGGTTGCAAGACTGAGGGCCTAAAGAAGAGCTGGAGAAGCGTACCCAAGCTGGTAAAGGCAAGCAATAAAGCATTTACTGAGATATTTTGGCCCATATTTAAAGACAAGACCGAAGACCAGGTTCACTTAGGATCGGCAATGGAATTGCATCCCGAGAAATTTGATATCAAGCTAGAGGATAGGGCTAAAAATCCGTTGCGCTATTTGAATATTACAGAGAAACGAAGCCCAAAATCATCAAAACTCAAGGTCGAAGACATAGCACAATACATAAAGAATATCATAGAAAAAGAGGGCGTGGCTCCATCTCATATCGCCGTTCTTGGCAGATATGGTATTGACCTTGATGATGTGCAAGCTGCATTAACAGACATTGGAGTTGCTTGTGACCGAGAAACAACACTTGACAAAGGTAGCAAGGCTTGCCAGCTGATGCTGGCGCTGACCGAATTGACAGTAAATCCACAGGATGACTTGGCAAAGGCAGAGATAGTCTATCTTACTCAAGACAATATGGGTGTTGGCGCCATTATCGACTCCAAACTGGAATATAACAATACCCCCATAGAGGAAAGAAAACCCTGGCTTGATGATGCTGAGATGATTAACAGGGTTAACCGCCTGCGCCCGCTTGTTATGTATCAAGGAATCGGAGCTCTGATGGAAACGCTTGCGGTGGAATTGGATGTGAAGAACATCATGGAACGTTGGGATACACCTATAGAAGAATCCATGACCGATATTAAAGTCCTCATTGCAGTCGCAAAACAATATGAAGAAAGAAGTAGCGAGTTGGCACAGCCAGCCACTCCTTCTGGTTTTGCAGCGTTCCTCAATGACAGTGAAGTGAAACTGCCCATCTCGGGGAATGGAGTGCAACTGTTGACATACCATGGAGCTAAAGGTCTAGAGTGGAAATATGTATTCATGCTCATTGACGAGAACTTGGAAGACATGGAGATATTAAAGAAAGATTTTTATGGTATCCACCATTTTCACCCACAGATGCCCTCGGCTGATAATCTTTATCCAAAAATGAGCATTAGGCTGTTGCCTTGGATTTTCGGCTCGCTAAAAAGTAATGTTCCAGATATGATTGCTCAGCAGTTATTCCCTTCGAATAATTACGATAAGTTGAAACAACATATCCAAGAAGAAAATGCCCGATTGCTATATGTTGGTATGACACGAGCCTCAGAAGTCCTTGTGCTTGTGCCTTGGCTTGCAAAAAAAGAGTTTAATTGGTTTAAACAGTCTGGTCTGACCACGGCTGGAAACATTGATGGTGGTGATGTACTTGGAATCGAGGTTCCTTTTGAGGTAGTTACTGCTGAATATCCCGATGAAGATGCAACCATTGTCGTAGCACAGACGCCGAAAGGCTGCCATAAACTTGACTATCACTCTGACCAACCTTCCAATGAACCGATACGCACTGTGGCGCCGAGCGGATTGAAAGGGAAAGCTGAAAAGGTGAACGTCGCCTATCGGAGTGAACAATACATCAAAATTAACTCCGGTAAACTGAATGGCCGGGATTACTCCGAGGTTGGTGACTGCATTCACAATGTTTACGCTGCCATTGAGAACTTGGACAAGGCCGAAGTGGAACAGCTTATCCGCGCCCATGAAATGGACGATGTGCTGCCCAATGCCGGCGACATCATCCGCGCATGGGACAACCTCCTGCAGTTCCTCAAAAAGGAGTATGGAGAGCCTACGGCGGTTTATCACGAACGTCCATTCCGCAGCCTCCAGGATGACGGAACAATAGTTGTCGGCAGTATTGACTATGTCTACAGAACCACGGATGGCGACATCTTGATTGATTTCAAAACCTTCCCACAAGTTGCGGCAGTGACAGATTCAACTTCCAACCACTATGCAGGTCTATATGCAGGTCAACTCAATGCTTATACTGATGCTCTCGAAGCCTCTGGCGAGAAGGTCCTCAAGCGTTTCATCTACTATCCCGTTAGCGGTATCCTGGCAGAAATTGATTGACCAATTACATTAGTGTCTATTAAAGAATTGCTATAATTGTCATAAGTTGCTGAAATGTAGTTTGTTATATGTGTTTCTGGTGTCAACGGATTTGTGATTTCAAATCCGTTGATACTAAGAGACTTGATAAAAAACATGATTGATTCTGAGCCTTTTATAAAATCCAAAAATTGGAAAAAGCTAATTCATCTTTTTAGTGGGCAACAATGACTTTTAGTATTATGTAAATTATTCTGGGGCTATATTATTGTCAGATTGATCTTTGTTCGGACAATTCTCTCGCTGTTCCATATCCAAGCAGTTCCCACAGGAAAAACACCGGTGCTTTAAGGGGTTCAAGTTCCGCTGCCCAACCTTTCTTGATTTCGTCTGATGGTCCACGAGTTTGCAGGATCTTGGAGTGGACTTCTTCATTGAGAGAAAGGACCCATAAAAGATGAGTAGGACATTTCCGTGAAAAATGATGATGAGTGAAAAACGGCGCTTGATAGGCTTGTTACGTTTTAGATTGATCTACAGGATAGAGCCAGTGATGGCTCAGTTTTTTCTTCATTTTGAATTGACAAGGTTGCATAAATTGGGTAATATCGGTTTTTGTTTTTATCTTTGTGGGAAAATAATTAAACAGATTTTAAATATGTGTATTCTTTCATGATTGAGAATCTCTTGAAAAACCGTTTTATAGCAGTTATAGCTTTGGGAACAAAGGTTATAGCACTCAATTGCATGCTAATATCAAGACTAGTATGGAGCCGAAGTGATTAGTCATAAGTGGCATTGAAGAACATCCAGAACAAGAATTAAAGAATTAATAATATGGCGCATACATTAGAACTCAAACAACTATTCCAATTCAGTCGAGAAAAGGCTATGGCCTGTCTAAATAAGACGTTTGTAGGAATTGACTTTGGAACCAGTACTACCGTAGTTTCGGTAGCTACTGTAGAGCCGAACACTGGAGATATCCAATGTGAAACTATCCAATTAGAGCAAACTTTTCTCGATGGCCATAAGATGGAAGGCGAACTTCTTCCTACTGTGATTGCCGAAGCAGACGGCTTGCTCGTTGGACAAGGAGCATACGAACTAAAAGGAAAACCTGATTATACTTTCGGGGAAAATATCTGGCACTCTTTTAAGATGGAACTTGGCAAAGACCTCGGCCCAAGATGGTTCAAATCTAAACATTCCAGAATCAAATCACCGCAGGATGCGACTGAGATCTTTTTCAAATATTTAAAGAGTAAGATTGAGAAATATTGCAAGCAGAACGGTCTGGGTTTAGATATTCAATACGCAGTGAGCATCCCAGCATCCTTTGAGAGCAATCAGCGCAAAGACTTGATTGATGCTCTTGCCGCAAACAATATCTCTATTTCTGGTCATAACCTCATTGATGAGCCGAATGCCGCTTTTCTTGGCTATATCAATCCTGATGCCTATTACAAAGAGCCCATCAAGTTGAAAGCCGGTTACAATCCTAAGGTGCTTGTATTCGACTTCGGAGCCGGTACTTGTGATATCTCAATTCTTGAATTGGTTGCAGATTTTCATGGACTTAATACGCGAAATATCTCGATATCACAATTCACAGAATTGGGTGGAAATGATATCGATAGATACATTGCCTGCAATTACTTGTTACCTCGTATCCTTAAATTGAACAACATAGACGAGGACTCTTACACCACAACTCAGTTGAACATCATTGTCAATCAATTGATGGGTATTGCTGAGAGGTTAAAGATACAGGCATGCAATGCATTTAGTTTTTATTTAGGTGAAAAAGATAGTATCGATGACATAGCTGATACTGGACAAAGCGTTAAAGTAAAAATCCCGACATGCATATATACTGATTATAAAGACCTAGAACAAACAGAATTCGCTTTGTCCTATAAAGAATTTGTCGAAACTATGAAAGTCTTCTTCAAAAATGACATTTGGTCGAAAAAGACAGTAGTTAAACATCAAAAAGAATACAACAGCATATATGCAACGATAGATTCTGCTATTACAAAGGCTCATATCGATAAGGACCAGATTGATTATGTCATGATGATTGGCGGCAGTTCCAAGAACCCGTTTGTTCAACAAGCTATCACCAAATACTTCAAAAGGAACACAACAATTCTTATGCCACAGGATCTTCAGGCTCTTGTTTCCCAAGGAGCATCAATTCACTCATTGCTCTCCAATGGTATGGGAATTACAGTCGTTAGACCCATCACAAGTGAACGTATTATTGCGGTCCTAAGAGGAGGAGATGAAATGCCCATTATTCCAGCAGGCACCGAAATACCTTTTGCCCCAGTCTCTTTGGACAATTTCTCTACAGGTGACCAGTCCCAAAAAATCATTGAGATTCCGATATGTGTGTCAAACAAAGAAAAGGTGCTGGCAAACATAAAAATTGAAAACCCATCTGGAGAGCCTTTCCCAAAAGATGAAACAATTATTCTTACGCTTGAAATGTCTGCGGACAAACTATTAAAAGCAACTGCGTCAATCGCTGGAATCAATTGTACGGTGCAGTATGAAAATCCTTTTGCCAACACTTATCTCACTAATCAAGAGAAGAAAATCTTAAAAGCTCAACGAAAGACTTATGTCTCCGCTAACAAGAATGGAGGGAGGCCATCTCAAGTTTCTTTACGTGACTTAAGACAGGCATATATTGATGCCGACAAAGATTTCCAAGCTGCAGAAACCTACGAGGAGGAAATCTCATACTATCCTCGTCAAGATGTGTATAATTATATCGGCGTTCTTTACCATAACAGTGGGAACATAAATAAAGCGATAAGATTCTTTCGCAAAGCAATAAACGCTAATCCAAATGAGCCTTGGCCACATTCTAACTTGGGTCATGATCTTTTTATAATTGGTCAATATGAGGAAGCAAAAACCGAGTTGCTCAAGGCCATAGAACTGAAAGGTGATAATACAACAGCAATGATTATATTAGGCCGGCTTTTAAATGAAGAAGGGGATAAAGAGGAATCCCGAAAGTATTCGGAACAAGCCTACAATATCCTTATGAGAAAGTGGCACGAAGGCAATTTAAGTAAGGTTGACTATGGATGGCTTGAAAGCGTGGCTCGCACCCTAGGTCATACCGATGAGGCATCAGAGGTTCATCGTTCACGGCCTCGAGAAGACAAGGACTATGGTTTTAACGAAGCTAATCTGATAATAAGCAAAAATAATAAGGAGGACAAATAAAGATGAAATGGCTAATTGGATTTAACGATCTAGATGTTGAACAAAGAGCGTTCTTGACGGGTAATAATATGTTCCCTGGTCTAGTTGAAAGACTTAAAAATGAACATATTGAAGGATTCCCTGGCTCGGGAAAAACCATTCTTTTGATGTATGCCATTGCATTCATTAAAGAACAAAATAAAGACGCCAAAATTTTATTCATAGAGTTTACCCACTCTTTGATTAAAATGATTCAGGCTGCACTAAAAGAATTAGTATATAATGAACAGAGAGTGCCAACCGACGATATAAATGTCGTAACATATTATGACTTTGTTAATCATTCATCTGCACAAGATCACTATGACTATATACTTTGTGATGAGGTACAAGATGTTCCGAACAGAGTGCTCAATAAGATGAAAACACTAGCAGACCGAGTTTTGCTTGCAGGAGATCACAATCAATCTATTTATGAAAAGGATCCCATGTGGGGCTTAAAACCGTGTACTCAATCGGACATAAAGAGTCTTATTGATCCAAGGATTACAGCCCTAAATATTATGCATAGACTATGTAAATCTGTCGTCAATGCCATTAATGCTTTTATACCTGGCATGAATATCATGAGTGGCAAAGTCCCAATGGTTAGAAAGAATGTTCAAATTAGGCTATGGAAAGCTGCCAACCAGCTGCAGGAAGTTGAATACATTATGAAAGATGCCCAAGAGACTATTGACATAGCAGATTCTGTAGCGATACTGCTTCCTACGCATAATAAAATCAAGAAATTCGCTCAATATGCACTGAAGAATGCAGGAAAACCAGCTTGGGAAGAACAATATGATGAGCATCATAATCCCAATTACAAGTCTTTGAACAAACATTTGAAAGACAACGATATCCCTATGCATGTAGTTGCAAATGGTTATGGTGATTTTATGGATAAGAGTAATCTAATTGTTTTGACAACTTACCACAGTTCTAAAGGCCTTGATTTTGATAAAGTTTTCATGCCATTCTGTAACCACACCGATGAACATTCCAAATATGATGAGGCCTCGCAGAGGCTATTTATGGTCGCAATGACTAGAAGTAGGAAAGATCTTATCATCTCCTATTCATTCATGATGGATAAATTTGTAGCCAAATTCAGAGAGCAGTGTCAATTAAAGACACTTGGTGACAATATGCCATCCATCTTTGATGTGGGTAATAATAACGACGGAGACGATGGGGATGACCTATTTAAATAACACTGTTAATATTAAAAGAATCAGTAATTTATGGGGAACAAAGAATTTCATTATATGTTATTGCTTCGTAAGGACGATGTGATAGACATATTCAAATATGGCAGGCTCTTCGCCTACTGCCCATTAAATAGTTTCGATGGTGATATAGATAAGGTTGTCAATAACAAGAAACTTGCAACTTCTATTTTTGACAAAGCCAACTCTTTTGATTACAGCATCGAGTATTACTTAATCCATGTCAAATCAAACCTTGCAACTATTAAAGGGAAAGAAATTTTCATTGAAGATATCCTAAATGTATTTGCCATTGATGAAAATGCTTATAATATTGGTTTGCCATTATCGCCGGCAATAAACATTCAGAGGCCCATTTGGGAGGATGCTTATAATGAATTTCAAATAAAGATGTTTATTCAGGATGCTGACAAAGGTGTGGATAATATCTGCAAGATATTTGGAATTCAAGAGCTCATGAAATCTTATAAACAAAGGGGGTTCATAACAAAAAGCACTAAAGATGAAGTTATCCGAGATGTCGTTCTCGGCAACCCGATGGAGGGCAAACATGCTATATGGTATTACCTTCTTAGGTATGAGCGGCACCAAAATTATCCTAAAGACAATCGAGGATTCTTTCTCGACATGATTCATTCTTACTATAATTTCATGAAGCGCTCAAATATTGACAAATCTATGTCCGAAAACAAATTCGGATCCAAAATATTAAGGCTTCCCGAGAGTATAAAGTATCATGAATTAGTCAATGAACCACCTTTTGAAGTATTGCATTATGTTGACCAGGTCAATAAGGATGTTAAATATAAATTATATCATAAAGTCGCTACTCTTTTCTTTATTCTACAATCCTTTTTTGAAGAAGGTTTTGTAGAAGGTAATAGTTATAACAACCACACGCTTGAAGAGTTCGCCAATTCTCTGAAGAACAATTATGATCTTGATGATTTAATTCCTGCCCTCTACCTTATTGGCATCAAATTAGGAAGAGAAATGACTTATAAATATATGTACATTCACAACAATCTCCCCATTCTAAAATGAGCGTTGAAGAAAAAATACAAGATGCGTTAGCTCGTAATAAAGATGTACTCATCAAGTACCAAAAATACTCTGGTGAAGTATCTATCAGAAAAATAAGTGCTATAGAAAAATCTGAAGAGTTCGGTTCAGATTACATCTTCGCCTTCTGTCGCCTGAGAAATGAGTGGAGAACATTTAGGCTTGACCGCATTATTGAAATCAAAGTTCTAGATACATCTACCCCTGTTTCAGTGCCGAAACCAAGCAAGCCTAAACCAGTTTCACACGGATATTCATCGTCACGTAGTTACAGTTCATATCGTCCGACATACTCACACTCATACTATTCGAGCAGAACGACTAAAAAATCTGAAGGTTGTTATATTGCAACTGCCGTTTACGGGGATTATAACCACCCACAAGTTATGGTTCTGCGGGGCTTCCGTGATGATGTTTTGATCAACTCACAGCTCGGACGGAAATTTATACATTTCTATTATCGTTATTCTCCAGATATTGCTGAAAAACTTAAGAGCAAACATTTACTGAACTCTATTATCCGGAAAATGCTTGATTGCTTCATTAAGATTATCAACAAATGATCTATTAAAATCTTTTGAGGGTTAATGGATCACAATCATTAGGCTTTTGGAACGCACTTAACAAGGGAATGCCCGTTTAGTCATATTACTAAATGGGCATTTTTTAATTACTATCTAAATGGAAGACCCTGCTATTTTAATTCACTTGTTTTAGATGCAGTTAAAATTTTATCTTTAGTTGTATATGTTTATTGAGGCCAGGAGAGATTTGAGGTCGGATTGGGTCGGTTGGTCCATAAACTTTATTGATAGACTTTTAATCCATTCTTATAATCTTCAGCAAACTTATCTGGGTCATCATATGGGAACCATTTGCCTGCCATAAGGTACATATAGACTACCAGTCCTTTGTATTCTATAGGAATACTCTCGTCCCTTATCCACTGGTCCCGGCTACCTTTTATTGCATCCTTGGCAGTTTCTGAGTAAAACTCCTGGCCTAGAGATTGACAATGCTCATAGACCATTTTCTCCCACATCCAGAAAAGCCCGTTATGATTATTCTTATCGTTTTTATATGGATCTTCGTTCTCGCCCATATAGAAACTGAAATAACGTTCGATACCGTTCCCAAGAGGAGCAAATTTCAGGTACATTTGATGATAGACCTTGATGGCTTGCTCTTTATCAAACATATTTCCCTCGCTAATGTGGAGATGCCATGAGAGAATGTGAGAAATCAATGTATGTGGCACCTTCTGATTCTTGAAATAATCCTCAAGATGCAAGAATTCCAAAGTATCGATATCTGGATAGTGAGGCTTGAAGGCATTGTAACTCCTGCTCATACCATCCACCCATTCTTTTTCACGTCGCCAATAAGTGCTCCGCCACGTTAGGACATCTGAAGAATTACTGAAACTCCATGGGTCATTTTCTTCTCCGTGGTAGTAACGACACATTGTGATTAGCTTGGGCCTCCTTTTGTCTGCTCGATGTTCCCGGTTAATCTTGTGCTTATGGTAGTAGGAGCGATACCAATTACGAAAGGATTCTTGATTGGGCAACCATCCGGCCCAATGATAGTAACGATTCCACAACAAAGCCTTTATCGAGATGGGAGTACCGTCGTCTGCCTCAAAGTCTTTATTTCCATAAGCGCAGTATTCTTCTATCCGGTCTTTGTCATAAGCGCAGTTATTCCCTTGGTTCATCTGCTCGTATACCCAGTGCTTCTCGTAAAACCAGAATGTTTTAGCATTTTGAAGATATGCTACTTGTTCGGGCGGCAGCGTGAATTCCTCCTTCATAGACTCAGGGGGTGACAGGTGACTTTTATCAATCTCGTGGGCATACAACTCAGACTCATAAGGATTCTGTTTTTCCCCATGATAAAAGCGGCACATCAGAATAAGATGCTTACGGAAGCTAGCGGTATTATTGTTTGGATTGTGTGGCATGTTGCTCTGTGCGGAGCTAATAGTCCTTGATTTCAGCTACAATCCCTCTCGTACTGTTATTGTCGTTAGACCACTGCACCTGCCATGCTTTACCATTTATCTGGTCAAGCAGAATGAAGTTATACATGTTCTCGGTCGGATATAAAGTAAACCGTCCGTTAACTAAGGTGTCAGACAACGCTAAAAGTTCCTCTCGATTAATGCAATAGCCATAACGCTCATTAGGTTTATTGATTGCAAACTGAACTTGCCACATTTTCCCGGTTTGGGTGTCGAGTTTGATAAATGTCCACATGTTCTGCGTTGGGTATAGCTGATACCTCGCATTGGGGTTGCCGTCATATTTAGGCGGTTTGCTTGGATTTGACTGGGCAAATATACCCACAAAACAAAGCAACAAAATGGAAATAATAAAAGTACGTTTCATTGTCTGATGCGTTTAATATGAATAATTTCTAATGCTATAGAAGATTATTAAAAATGCCAATTAAACAAATTCGCCCAAAGTTAGCAAAAATCTAAGGTCAAAACAATAATTCACAGAAAAAACTGCAAAGTATTATTTGAGAACTACTTACTAATCAAAGACATTGAGATCTAGCAGTAATCGTCGAAGCAGTCCCCTCCAGTCCATGTTTTACCTTGGGCTAAAGTGAAATACTTCAGGCCACCATCTTCTTTAAAGAACGATCCGAGATTTTCATGAACGAACTTACCGTCTTTCATGACAATACTTGCAAAGGCCCAAGGTTTGACTGCCCCTTTATCTGGATTTTTTGACAATACCCAAATACAGGTTTTGTTTTCATTCATAGCAAAGTCAAGAATCATAGAACTACCATATTGATTCTTTGAGAAGATTTGACCTTTGGAAAGATTGTTATAGTAAGTTTCAATAACATCAGAAGCCTTGGTTGGGCACAGAGGAAAATCGCTTGGAGTCCTCCACCTTTTCTGAGCAGCATTAATTGGAGAATTAGCTGCGATTGTATCCTCAATAGGCTTAGAGGATACTTTTGGTGATGTATTTATCTGTGGCTTTGATGTCCCCATTTGTTGCATAGATTGGTTGAAAACTTCCATCTGAGGATTAAAACCTAAAGACTGATATATCCATTCTCCCATACCTTTGCCTTTGTGCTCAACTATTGGCTGTTTTGCCCACTCATTCATATTCTTTAATGCTTGTCTGCCTTCCTCCTTTGACACCGTTCTCATCCAACTGAAATTTGGATCCTGGTTAGCGAACTTTCCAAGCATCGATGGATTTTCAAGAAATGCCTCCAAACTGCCGCAACACATGATGACCTTTTTTAATGTCGCTGGATTTTTTAGAACATTCTCCAGGCGAGTTAGCCAATGTAGATTCTCAACTCGATTGTTTCGCCTATTGGAGTCTTTATGGTCAACAACATACTTTTTTGTGTCACGCTCTCCAAAGAATGCAGTAGCTACGATCTGGTGAATCCTCATGATACCACCAATGTACATGTAACCATTGGTTGCATTAGGAGTGCCGAAAGTCCACCTGTTGTCATCTTTTCTCAGCCTTTTCCCAATACGGGCATGCCTGAAAACTGCTCCATTATCCCTTACGGAATAGTGTTCACCCTTGAAGTCACAATCTCGAACTTCTTCAAATTCGTTCAATAAATCAATGCTGTTCATAATCATTAAAAAATGTTTCAAAGATGAATGCAAGGGTTTTCTTCCATTCCTCTTCAGTTTTATAATCTATTTTCACGTCAATCAACCGTGAACCGGTAAAAGTGTTGGTCATCAGATAAACTTTAATGCCATCATTGCTTTCAAAAAGTTGAAATTCGAAAAATGGGCTAGACTTGTATTGAGGTTTTTCTGCCATAAATGACCCGACAGTGAATGCGATAAAATAATCTGTCAGCATAAAGTCAGGAAGGTCATCAACATCACCTAATTCTAATGGCTGCCCAAAAGATATGATTGGTTGTTTATTGAGTTGTTTCAAGACTTCTGGCACCACTTCTATGAATTGTGACCGAGCTTGACGATTCTCCATCTCTTGAATCGCTTCTTCGCTATCGATATCAATCAATGTAGGGTCATTTACTATATCGACGAAAAAATTGTGATTTAGCTTTCTCGAAATCAATGCTAACTGATCTACATAAATTGTTGATCGTTCAAAAATATTATACACATTATTCCTTTGGCAATTAATCATTTTTGCAAAGTCCGTCACTGAAATTTGTTGCCTCCTTACTTCATTTTGAATGAGGTCTCCGATTTTTTTCATTTTGCTCATATTAAATAGATTTAAAATTTACGTTGCAAAATTAATTGATGTCTCAGTCCATGTCAAGAAAATAGTGTATCCTGTTATTGGGCATTTTTGATCACTGCCCATTTCCCATAGTTATAAATCAAAAGAAGAATTCAGTTTATTGAGTTAACCCAGATTATCCACGTGAGGTCTTTGGATATGTTCAGGCATTCCTCTAGCGCCGAGCATCCTATCCTGGACCTCACACATGGATTCGACCAGGAAAATAAGCTCTTGTTTGGTGGGAAGGGTGGAAATAAAAACGGACTATGGTGTTACAGTGTGAACGGTTATGGAACTGAAAAACAGTCATAATTTTCGATTGGCATTGGCTTTCTCTAACATACTTTGAAAATTCTCTAAGAATCTCAATGATATTTTCAAAATCCCAGAGAATCATCCCACTCTCTGAGACAATCTCCAACTATTTTAGAGGCCATTACATAATCTCACAATGTTGGGTTTACTGATGGTTTACTCTGTAAATAAGAGATTTAGATTAATCGTGCAAGTATGTTATAGAGAAAGCCCTACAACGTCGAAGTTCTTGGCGTTGATTAGACAAAGAGAAACGGTCATACTTTTCAAAAATGTCTAAGCCTCGACTAAGAATGAAGCGCCAGCCATTATCAAGGTTAATGCTACGGTCATGGTCAGCATCGAAGGCATAGGTGAATTCAATGTCGTACTTTGCCAAATCATCTTGAATTTGGTCAAGATTGTCAATCAAAACAGGAAGTTTCTCATCAATCTCATAGGTGTGAAGTTCTATCTGAAGTCCTTCTGTCTCTTTAGTAGACTCTACAAAGGTACGAATCAAGTCTACGAGGTTGTCTATCTGGAAGTTCGCACGGACATATGGATCAATAATTGTCATTTTTTTTGCGCTACGCATATAATCTGCGAACAAAGATTTGTAGCTTACGCCCATCTGGTTTTCACGTATTTCTACATACTTTGAAGACAATTGTGGTTCAACCTTCTTGGTATTTTTTACTTGACTATCTTTTTGAGCGTTTGTATTGTCAGCATCTCCGATTCCCTTGTCAGCAAAGTTCGTACTATAACCAGGGTTGCACAGATTCTCAAGAGTCTCTACTTTTACGAGTGTATCTTTTTTTAGATTCTCGTATTCAAAGATTGCTGGTTCTGCCTTAAAGGTTTCATCAACCTTATAAATTTGATCCTTCACGCGCTTTCGTCCTTCTGCTGCAAAATCAATAATCTCATAGGCTTCCTCGTCCGTAAATACCTCATTGGGATAGATGAGTTTCATTAAACCAGAGAAGGTCTTTCGTATGGCAAGATGATCACGTTCAGAAAGAGAACCGTCGAACTTGGCGTACTTGTTGATTTCGGCAGAATAATCACGATTGCGAAGTTCATGAAGTACGGCAGCCATATAGTCCGTTATAAGTCCGTATCCTTTACTAAATGAATTCTTTTTTAGCACTTGTGCTTCCCAACCTGGGTTATACATATGAATGCGGTCAAGAAAAGCACCCGTTTGAAGGAAATCTGTAGGAATTGACTCAAACAGATGGCTATTCTTTAGCATATAAGGGACAGTATGTTTTGTATTCCCAACGAAAGACATTGATGCAACAGCCTCATACGTGCCTTTGCCGCGATTGAATGACTTATTGGCCAGATAATTCTGCATTATATCTACCAGTTTCGCTTCAATAGCACGGTGTGGTTTCTGCTCATACTCATCCCATGCAACAACGTCCCAATAACCGACAAGGCCTAATAACTCACGGTTTCCAGACATCTTAACAAACAGACGTGCCGATGTTACGTCGCCACCACTCACGAGAACGCTATATGGAGAGAACTCCTGGTATACGTGAGATTTACCAGTACCTTTAGGTCCAAGTTCCATAAAATTATAGTTGTTCTCAATATGCGGAAGCAGACGTGCCAATATAACGAATTTCTCACGTCTGTTAAGTATTTCCGGATTCAATCCAACGGTATGAATGAGTAAGTCAAGCCACTCGTCAGTAGTAAACTTTTCGCGTTGTGCGATATAATCATTTATGTTAAGGTTCGCAATCTGAATAGGCTTTAGGCTTTGTATCTCCCATCTTATTCTGATGTCATCCCCTGTCAAATAGCCTAAGACAACGATACTCCACACACCATTACCTGATAGTAGTTTGTCATTAGATTTAACAACAGACTCGCTCACTGGTATGTGATTTATTCCAAGATTAGCAAAAGAAGCCTCATATTGGTCGGCTTTGTCGTTAAGTTGCACGGAAATTTTGTCAATAATTGTATAACGCCCTCTTTGCTTTATTTTTGCTTTGATTTCTTCTGCCTGAGAGCGATTGACATAATTGTTTGACACAATGGTCTTCACCTTCTCCATGCCCTCTGCAATAGCTTTTTCATCATCACAGGCACAATATTGTCCAAGAAGGTATTCAAGTACATATGCAGGTACAGGTAGATTTCCCTTTACTTCGAAAGCCAAGTCTTTTCTTACAACCTTGCCACTAAAGGTTTCAAGTATTTTATCTTTTAGTTCCATATTATCAGAATTCATCACGTTCAATTAAAGTGTTATTTATTATATCACCGACATATAGTGGATTAAGATAATCAATCGTCTTATCCTTGTTGAATATCTTCAGTTTAAGTAAATTAGACTGAACATTATTGTTTAATCTTATCTCTACTAATTGTATCCTGGCTGCAGGTGCTAAATCATTTTTCTTCAATTCTTCAACAATTTCCTCTGAAACAAGTTTGTCATTATCATAAATACCGCAGATAATGGTGCGTTCACGATACTCCATTGAAACAGGTTCTGTCTGGATTACATGGAATCTTAACATGCTTGAAACAATTGTAAGATTTCTCTCCATAACATTAACACCAACCTTACTAACTTTGGTATCTCTAACCTGAGAACTAACTATGACAGGAACAATTACTTCCTGTAGGGAAGCACCTCCATGGGCAAACATATATCCACCATGTCCAGACAAACGCATTGTTCCTGACGGAATTCCGACTTTCATTTCATCCATAAAAGCAGAAACAGAACTTAGTGGTAGCTTTACTATTTCGTTAATCTCTTTGTTTGAGTTAGTGAGATAGTACCTTGTTCCTTTTTCTTTGTCCACAATGGTATCTTCCACCTTATATAGATTAGTGCTATCTATCTTTATGTCATTATAGATAAATCCATGGTCGCTTGTAACAATTACATTCTTAACATTCCATGAATTATGCAACTTTTTTATGACAGTCCGAATCTTTTCTAATGAAGTCTGACAGGTGTTGGTTACATCCTCTACAGAAGTAGCAGGATGACAGAGTTCATCTATCGCATTATACATTATATATACGAGGTTCTTCTTGAAATAAGCTTTGCCCTCGTCATCTTTAAACTTAAACACTTTCTCAAAGTCTTCTACCTCAGCTCCTTCAACGTGGCTTGCAAGATATTTGCTACGTGAATTTATGCCAGCAACCTTTTGACCATCAACCACGACCCCTTCAGGGTCATATGCTATTGTGTTATGTGGCAACAATGCAGACTTGCAGTACTTTGTTTCGGTCGGTACCATTGCCAACATATTTTCCATATAAGCTTTATTATGGTCTTTAGCCAAAAGTAACAACAGTTCTTGAGCAAGTTCAAACCTTAGGGCATCAACAACAATAACAACAGTCTTCGTTGTGTTAACAGCGACAAAATCCTTATAAAAATCCTGCTGGCGATGGGCAGAAATAATTTCGGCAAAACCATTATGTTGCGCCAGCGCTGTAACCCATTTTCGGTTCAAGACATTGCATTGATAAGTATAATCATTATCAACCTTGGACTTTACTTTGTTAAGGAGGTCTTCTAACTCTGTATCATCACACTTAATCTGCCCATAAGCTGCAAGACTTTGACGATAGTAAGAGTCTGTTAGATATAAAGTATTTGTATAAGCTCTTACAAATTCGTCTGTGGTTGTCATCACAGTAGCCTGCTGCGTCTTTATGCTTGCATTCAGCAGAGCCACATAGTTGATATAGTTGAGTATGCTTCTGGACTGTACGTCACCTCTATCAATCCTAATGAGCAAGTTCGATATTCTGTTCTGTACTTCCTCTGGGTCTATAGGCAATAGGTCTGAGACGATACCTTTTATGATCAGATTGCACATTTCCGGTGTTACAAACCTATAGTCAGCATCATAACCATACACTTTTATTATCTCATCTTCATGTATCTTCTTGCCTTGGTCTGCTATAGCCTTAAAGAATGCTTCTGAAAGTTTCGCATTGTTGGCTGCGAAATCGATGATATTGTTTATTTGTCGGATTCTGTCTGAGTCGTCAATCTTCAACGTGTGATAGATGTCTTTGTTGTCAAGAGACAATGTCTGAGTTATGGCATTGTATTTCATTATCTCGATTGCATCTTGAAGGCGATCAGGATTATTTACAGACAGCTTCACGCCGAAGATGGCAGCTAATTTGTCATTGACAGAATTGTAGGCATCCGTGTTCTTCTGCAGTTTGCGGAAAAATGCGTCTCTTTTATCAGTGTTACTAGTGACAATCATCCTGGCGATAATCTCTATCCAGTCAATCAGATGGTCTTGGCCCAGATAAGCAGAAATAATGCCACGGTTGCAGACGTCTGGATTAAATGCATCCTTAGTGTAATAAGGGAGAAGAATATTCTTGATTCCTACCTGTTCCAATTCGGTTACATGCTGCCTGACGTAATCAGCATGCACAGCAGGAATCTCATGTTCCTGCACGAATTGCTCCCATGTGGTTGCCTTATACTCGGTATTAGCGATGAGTAAATCGAGCAGAGGGAATTTTCTCATCAGTTCAGCATTGCCCAAGGGAGATATCCTGTTCTGAAATAGCAACACAACCTTTTGATTTGCCCACTCATGAGTTATGTTATATTTGGTTTTGAACCATGAACCATTGAACACCTCATAACGATAGCCTTCTTTCCATTCCACATTTTGCAGAGAGTTTGCAATGAAACGGTCATCGAATATGAACAGCACTTTAAGGCTTGGATTGCCGTCAAAGTACGAATATATTTTATCTACTTCTGTTTGCATAACTAAATCTTTGCTAAGACGTCACCAAATTTAGCATAGTTCACCTTTACACCATCATCGAGGTCGAAGGCGATGAACCTCTGAGCCACCTCATGAAGTCGGAGGTCGTACTCTTCGCACTCCTCAAGTGCCCTCTTGTATGATTCCAGACGTTTCTTATCGGCACGTCCAAGGCTTGCCTCTTCTGCATCAAGAGGCTTAATCATGTTACGAAGGAACTCGATATACTTCAACAGATATTTTTCACGCACCTCACGAGCAGTAAACTGATTCATCCGGTGCATATACACAAGGCATTTGAATTCTCCTCTCTTGCTGGAGAATAGCCAATAGATTGGTGTATTCTGATACATCGCCTTGTGGTCTTTCCAAAAACCTGTTGGCTTTGTCAGGTAGCCTTCTGTGTCACCAAGAATGCTTGTAATATAGTTCCAGTTGTCCTTAAAGTTGTCTTCTCCGAAGACTTGACGAACAAAGTTCTCCAGTCGAATGATTGCGTTGTCGTTGAACGGACAGTCACGTGGCAGAAGGGGTATGATGCCGTCATCATCGATGCTAAACAAGTCTCCGTTATATGAATAGTCAACCTTTTCCGCATCTGTCACATCGGGATAAGCTATATGCAGACCAGGGCGGTCAAGACGATAACGTCCCATCATACAACCAATAATGTATGATATAAGCTGCTTGAGGATAATGTCCTTATTCCATTTTAGCTGACCATCCTCTATCTTTTTCTCCTTCTGTTGAAGGATGGTAACCTCATTGAGAGGAATATCTGGAGTGAGTTCGTTCTGAAGACCATAAATCTCGATAAACTGACGATTAAGTTCTTCTTCATTGTCATGGAGCTCGTAGAACTTTTTTGTCCATTCTGCGATAAAAGTATCCATAGATTGTTCAATTGTACCTCCATTCTGTCTGAAGAGACGGACAAGTTCGTTACCTTTGAAATTCCAAGATGTCTCATGTGCATCCCAGTCCTGTTTTGAAATTTCTATACAATTGGATACATTGTTTTGGAACTTGACATCCTTTATAACCATATTCGGAAACTTGGAGAGAACCCCATTGGACATATTGGTTCCCGGACTAATAAGCTCTAATAACTGAGGAGTAAATTTTGAGTTAAGGAATCCAATAGTTCCTAAAACATCAGAACAAGGGAAACTGTTTGAGGCATTACTGAAAATGAAACCTTTAGGGAAATATCTAAAATATAATCCACTCAAAGTTATCATATTCCAAGATATTACCTCTTTAAAATAAACGCTTGTATTTTGTGGTCTTGATTTCTGTTTACCATTTTTGTCTTTGAATGCTTTGATTTCGTAGCCGTCGTTTTCCCAATTAACTATGTCAGTATGACAGCCGTACCAACGCCTTCCCTTTCCGCCATTATTGTATGGGAACCACTTTTTTTCAGAACGAGCGGCTTCTTCCGTAGACCCCATATCAAATC
>Ga0310694_10001817_pt1 | contig 23293 bp, 16 predicted proteins | sample 174DNAGHGhighgp2_FD_203884 | JGI IMG/M metagenome (GOLD analysis project Ga0310694, IMG submission 203884) | Sheep rumen microbial communities from Palmerston North, Manawatu-Wanganui, New Zealand - 1742 DNA GHGhigh gp2 (v2) (version 2) | ecosystem: Host-associated > Mammals > Digestive system... | reverse complement strand
AAAGAAACCCGTGGGATAAAATATATTTATGTGGCAGAGGCTTCCAACCACGACACCAAAACCATTCCAACCGAAGTATCCCATTTATTACAACGAGTACGCCACGCCAACCCGCATGCCCGTATTTTATTGGCCTTGGAATCCGCCTGGCAAAATGCCCCGGACCAATTGCCGCTACGTTTTGCACACAGTTCCACTCAACCGTTTGAACTTGTGCACGAAAATTATGCCCCGCTCTTAACCGTCGCCGACCGGGCCGATATAGATATTTTGGGATTAGATGATTTTGTATCTTTGCAAAAAGAGGAGGTAAAAATCGGGGATGTAATTATCCAAACCCCTTTTCAAAAACCCGAAATACAATATATTTTAACCCAATACGACCCTGAAATAGCCAACTCCCTGACAAACTACCAACGGCTCAAAACCGATATGGCTGCTTGTGCTGACTCCTTGAGCTATTGCCGGCAAGACCCGCAAGATGCCGCCCAACTACTCAATATCTCATTGAAAGCACTACCCGAACAAATGGCAGGGTATGAAAACGCCCTAGCTCATTACCAACCGATATTAAACGGTTACCGCAGGTATTTGCAATCGCTGCTGCTTGATTTTTTGGCCCGGTCTAATTGGGGGATTCTCCAACGCAACCGCCAATGGGCCCGGTATATCAACGCCATCAGCCCGTTTTATGACATTGTCATTACGTATGCAGGGAACGGGCACCTAGGAAACAGAGGCGACGTGCGCAACGTACCCGATTTAATCGCCAAACCATACATCTTGTTTAATTTTTACACCACCGAACAACTCCCGCAAGAAAGACACCAATATTACGAACATGTCGAACAAATCCAAGAAGAAAGTGCTACTTTTACCCCGGTAGATAATATATCACTGCGAAAAGATGTGAAAAATGAAATTTATCGGTTGACCGAAATATGGGACCAAATCGGCTACCGCCAAGCACCGCAAGGAAAAGAATCGGAACATTATTATTTTGAAGAAATAAAATTTACGCATTTGACACCAGAAGAACGAAACGAAGTGAAAGAACAATGCCGCCAATTTTCTTTGCCTCCTTCCTATGTGCTAGTCAGTTTTGATGTGTATTTAATCGGCGACGAGAAACCGTAATTTCCGTTCCTTCAATTTTTCCGCACAGGCCATACGCACGAGATGGCCTGTTTTTATGCTGTTAAAATAGGGTTTATTTCCGTCGGGCAACTAAATTTTCCTTGACACATCAAAAAAAAAAACGATAATAGTTGTAGCCGGGAAAAAAACAAACAAAAGGAATGTCATGCTGAACGGGCGGCCCGCAGGGTCTCAGAATCTCAGCCTTATTGTTGTTTTAGAAAGCGGTTGAGATCCTGAAATAAATTCAGGATGACAATATTTAATTAAGGAGAAATTTTTATGCAAAAAGAAAATGTAAAAGTCGTTGTTAAATTAGTCTGTTTCCCCGGAGAGTTTTTATCCGGGGTCTCCCGCTTTTTTGTTTCTGACGGGAAAACTAGCGTGCGAAGTAAAATCGGGAGATGCCGGATAACAACACTCCGGCAAAACACTGATTTTAATGTCGGGCTCACGCCCGACCTATATGCAAAGCAACGAGGGTTTACACTCATTGAACTACTTGTCGTGGTGCTCATCATCGGCATTTTGGCAAGCGTGGCGTTGCCGCAATACCAAAAAGCCGTCACAAAAAGTCGTTTATCCACCTTAAAAACATTAGTGGAAAGTATGGTACAGGCACAAGACAGGTATTATTTGGCAAACAATACTTACACGTTAGATTTGGACGCACTTGATGTAGACTGGCCCACTCCGCAAGAAATAACCACCCCTACGGAAAACACCAAACAATATAATTATGCGTGGGGATTTTGCCGGTTGGAATTAGGAGGTGCGGTTAACTGCGGCCATTCAACTTCGGCTATCATTTATGAGCGATATGTAACACATAGTGCAGGAGCCGGTATGCGTACTTGCGGCGCGGACACTACTAACACAACCAGTATGCAAGTATGCAAACAAGAAACGGGCAAAACAACGGCTTATTGGACGGGGCACAGCGGAAAAGACAGAGCCGGTTCTTGGAGTTTTTACATTTACAATTAAATAACAAGACGACCAAATGTGGAAAATTGTTTATCGGGAACACGACACAAGGGCGCAACGTTAGTTGCGCCCTTGTGCGTGCTTATAGAAGATAACATCAGTTGTTAAATATTACCGGCCAAATAATTTGGCGATGTCTTGGAGCTCCACCCTCGCCACACACGGCCGCCCGTGCGGACAATGCATCCCGTCCTTGCATTTCTTCATATTTTCTATCAACGCCTCGGCCTCGGCGGCGGAAATTTGGTCGTGCGCTTTAATGGCTTTTTTACACGCCAACATCGCCACCATTTTGCGCTTTAATGTTTCGGTAGATTTAGTCGGGTCGCCCACTAATTGCGCCAGCGACACAATAAAATCTTTTAAGTCGTTTTCGTGAAAGCGGATAATATGCGGACGTGTATGTACAGCTATCGTTCGCGCCGAAAACGGCGTAATTTCAAACCCGGCCGTTTTGAGCCAGTTCCCCCACGACAACAAGGTTTCCACATTTGACGGCGGCAAATCTACGTGCAAAGGAAATAACAATTTTTGCACCGCCACATTCTGTTTTTCAAACGCATCTAAATAATGTTCAAACAGCACGCGCTCTTGCGCGGCGTGTTGGTCAATTAAAATAAGTCCGTCGGGGTTTTCAAACAGCAAATATGTTTTGTGTAATTGGCCTAAATAATGATACGGACCGACAAACCACTTCGGCGCATTTTCCGGTTTTTTCGCCGGTAAAGTTTCCGGCGTAACGGTTTTATCCGCGGGCGTTTGCAACGGCGTCTGAGACGGTTGTTCGGTCGGGGTCGGCCCGTCCGGCTCTGCCGTATATTGCACAGGCGTTTCCGTTTCGCGCAGTCCGGTAATCGGTTTTTCCGTCCACAAATTATATCCGGTGGTATCGCGTTGCGGCCAACGAACGCCGGTGGAAACCGGGTCTTGTTTGGGCGCGGGAGGCAGCAACACTTCTGCCGCCGCTTGTGCTTGTTGAGGTAATGACACCGACGGCTTGGGCGTTACTTCCACCGGGCGGCTGTTTGTAAAAATCGTTTCCCCCGCCGCGTGCATGATAAACCCGAACACTTGGTTTTCGCTGACAAAACGGATGTCGCGCTTTTGCGGGTGGATGTTGACATCAAACTCGTCGGGCCGCAACGTCATATAGACGATAAACGCCGGGTGGCGGTCTTTGGGGCGCGCGTTTTGGTACGCTTTATAAATGGCTTGCGAAACGGTTTTGGAATCAATCGGGCGGCGATTGACAAAGATATATTGCATATCGCGCACATTGACAAGTTTTTCCACAGGAGTCAAAAACAGGTGTAACCCCATGTTATCAAACGACTTATACACAAGGCTCGCGGCTACTTCGTCGCCCAAAATATCCTTGGCGCGCTCCGCCGCCGCTTGCTCCACCGGGCCGTTTTGCGCGGGCAGATTATACACTTCGCGCCCGTTGATATACACGCGGTACGCCACGGACAAATTAGCCAACGCGCTTTCCTCTATTACTTTTAATAAACAGGCGCGCTCGTACGAATCGCTTTTTAGAAATTTAAGACGCGCGGGAGTGTTGTAAAATAAATCACGTATTTCCACCGTCGTCCCTTTAATGGCCGGGGCCGGACGCTCGGAAACGACTTTTCCGGCGTGAATTTCAAGCGTGTGTCCGCTTCCTTCTCCCGTACAACTTGTTAGCGTCATGCGCGAAACGGCCGCCACCGAATATAATGCTTCTCCGCGAAACCCAAACGTCTGTAATTTTTCCAAATCGGCAAATGCCTGAATTTTGCTCGTGGCGTGGCGCAAAACACAGGCGGTTAAATCGTCTGCGTCCATACCGCATCCGTTGTCGTTAATGCGGATGAGTTCTTTTCCGGCGCCCTCAATATCCACGCGCACCGCTGTCGCGCCGGCATCTACGGCGTTTTCCAATAATTCTTTGAGTACGCCCGCCGGACGTTCTATTACTTCGCCCGCGGCAATTTTCGCGGCGGTAGTTTCATCTAATACGTGAATTTTACTCATTGATACGTTTCTTCCATTCGCAAATTAACTGCAACGCCGCCATGGGCGAGAGTTTATCCGGGTCGGTCAGTTTAATTTCTTCTACAATAGGCGAAGAAAATAAATCTTTTACCATATCTTTTTCTTTAGCCGAAATTTTGGTGGCCTTTTTGGCTTCCAAATCTTTTAATACTTTACGCGCACGTACCGTACACGCGGCCGGAAGTCCGGCCAGTTCGGCCACGTGAATGCCGTAGGAGCGGTCGGCCGCGCCCGGCAAAATCTGGTACAAAAACGCCAATTTACTTTTGCCGTCCGCGTCCTTATATTCTTTAGCATCTACGTGATAGTTACGCACACCTTCGTATTTATTTTCCAAATCGGTCAGTTCAAAGTAGTGTGTGGCAAAAAGTACTTTCGGCCCGCCGTGGGGTTTATACACATATTCTACAATCGCCCACGCGATAGAAATTCCGTCAAAGGTAGACGTTCCGCGTCCGACTTCGTCTAACAAAATCAAACTGCGCGGTGTCATAGAGGTTAAAATATGCGCGGTCTCGTTCATCTCCACCATAAAGGTAGAGTTGCCGCGGTTAAGCGCGTCGTGCGCGCCAATGCGCGTCATAATTTTATCCACTAGGCCAATACGCGCCTCTTGCGCCGGCACAAAACTGCCCGCTTGTGCCAAAATCACGATAAGCGCCGTCTGTTTCAAAAACACGCTTTTACCGCCCATATTCGGCCCGGTAATAAGCATAATTTGCGTAGCCGGCGCGCCGAGTTCCAACGAGTTGGGCACAAAGTTTCCGGCGGGAAGCGTGGCTTCTACGAGCGGGTGCCGTCCAGCCGTATAGGAAATTTGCGTACCGGTATCCACCACCGGACGGACGTAATTTTCTTTGAGCGCCACGAGGGCTAAGGAACGGTATACATCTAACTCCGAAATAATATGCGCAAACGCTTTAACGTGGTTAATCTGCACGGCGAGCGTTTTGCGCACCTCGTCAAAAAGTCCGCTTTCCAGCCGTAAAATACGTTGCTCGGCGTTTAAGATTTTATCTTCCAGTTGTTTTAATTCTTCGGTAATAAACCGCTCGGCGTTGACGAGCGTTTGTTTGCGTACGAACGAAAACGGTACTTTGGCTAAATTAGATTTAGACACTTCAAAATAATAACCGTAGACGGAATTGAAACCAACTTTCATATTGGCAATTCCGGTGTGTTCGCGCTCACGCGCACAAATTTCTTCCATGCGCGCATTGCCGTTTTGTTTGAGCGAACGCAGTTCATCTAACTCGGCATGGTATCCGGTGCGGATGACAAACCCGTCGGAAAGACGAAGCGGCGGATGTTCTTCTATGGCCTCATATAATAGCCGCGCCATATCGCGAAGCACCGGCTCGTGCGTGCGGAAATCTTCACACAAGTGCGGGGCAATTTGTCCGTACGAATCAAACCAACGCGCCAGCGAATCCACGTTAAGTAACGATAAACGCAACCCCGCCAAATCACGCGGCGAAGCCGTGCCCGTGGCGGTGCGCGTCATAATGCGCTCCACGTCGGAAATATTTTCCAGTAGCGCGCCCAAATCGGCCAGCGCGCTTTGGTCCTTGGTAAAATTTTCTACACAGTTTTGGCGTTGGACAATTTCGTTTACATCCATCAGCGGATGCAAAATCCACTCTTTTAATTTGCGACTACCCAGTGCGGTACGCGTATGGTCCAACTGCGCCCATAAACTGCCGCGCCGCCCACCGTCCTGACTTTTGACTAACTCCAAGGCCGCGACAGCGTTTTCATCAATTTGTAAACATTCGCTTAATTCGCGGTAAGACGGTACAAGCACTTTATTAAAACTCGGCTCGGTTAAATTTAAGTATTTCGCCACCTGTAACGCGCACGACAGCGCGTTGCGCTTATTCCCCCACGCGCGTGCGCTGGGCCACGTGTCGGGCGTATCGTAGGCGCCGTCAAATTCCTGTTCGGTCAGCGTAAGCGTACCGGGCAACATAATTTTTTGTTTAAGTGCGGCAAGCGATTTTTTATCACCCACGATTTCCGCCGGATTGATCGTCGCCAGCGCGGCGGCCAAATTAGTTAAAGAGGGATCTTTATCGTTTTGGTTGGCCCAAAACTCGCCGGTGGAAACTTCCACACACGATAGCGCCCAACCGGTGGGATAGACACTCACACTGACTAAATAGTTGGCTTGGTTAGCGTCCAACAACGAATCTTCCATGACCGTTCCGGGCGTAATAATGCGCGTCACGCGGCGCTCAAACAGTTTTGTATTTTTATCGGTGCCGGAACCGGTTTGTTCGCAAATGCCGATTTTTTTCCCGGCGGCTAACAAGCGCACAATATAGTTGTTGACGGCGTGATAGGGGATACCGCACATCGGCACGCCGTGGCGCGCGGTAAGAGTCAGGCCCAAAAGCGCGCTGACTTCTTTGGCCTGTTCATCAAACATTTCATAAAAATCGCCCAACCGGAAAAACAAAATAATTCCGGGATACTTGGCACGAACATCATAATACTGCGACATTAAAGGGGTCATTTCTTTCTTTGCCATAGTGATATTTTAGCAATTTTTCCCGTTCTGTGTGCCGACGGCGATTTAGGAAATTTTGAATTATTTTGCTACCTAGAAAAACATATAAAAAATGACAGGACGCTTATTTTTTGTTATAATGAATATACCTAGTTGTTTAAGTAAAATTAAACCGGGGCGCAAGTTCCGGTGTTTTTATGAACAGATCGGTAGGGTGGCTGAGTGGTCAAAAGCAACGGTCTGTAAAACCGTCGGGCTACGCCCTACATAGGTTCGAATCCTATCCCTACCAAAAATTTAACCTGCCAAACGGCAGGTTTTATTTTTGTAGGGAAGCGACATAAACTGCTTTATGTCGCGTTAGGATTCGAAGCTCGGAGCGATGTTTTTGTTTGAGCGTGCGATAGCCGCGAAAGGCAAAAACCGCGAGAGCCGGCCTGTAGGCATTTTGCGTCAGCAAAATGACCGGAAGGCGAATCTACCTACCAAAAATTTAACCTGCCAAACGGTAGGTTTTATTTTTGTAGGGAAACAACACCAACTGCTTTTCATACTTATTTTATGCCCTTTTTGCGCAACTAAAACATACGTCAATACCGTCGGGCCACCAAATTTTCCTTGACACATCAAAAAAAAAAACGATAATGTTTGTAGCAGGAAAAAAGCAAACAAGGAGCAAACAATATGAAAAACAAACAAGCATTTACACTCATTGAATTATTAGTTGTTGTGTTAATCATCGGCATTTTGGCGGCGGTAGCACTTCCACAATATGAAAAAGCAATTATCAAAAGTCGTTTATCTGGGCTTAAACCTATTGTGGAAAGTTTGACAAACGCCCTAGAAACATATTACTTGGCCACAAATACGTATCCTTCCAGTTTTGACGAGTTGGATATTGATATTCCCACACCGACAAGTACTGGACAAATCGGGGCTAAGTTCATAGCCTATTATCCCTGGGGGAATTGCCATATGGACGTAAGCAGTGAACAACAACTCATCGCTTGCCAGAACACCTTATCACATATCGGATATTCACGTTATCTTCATACAACTACCCAATACGCCGTATCACGCGCCTGCTATGCTTCCTCAGATAATGCAATTAAAGTATGCAAACAAGAAACCAAAACTAACACGCCCTATTTTACAGGGCTCGACGGAATCAGTAACACGCAAGTGCAAGCATTTGCCTATCAAGATGAGTAATAAACTTAGCACTTCATACAAACACGGCAGACAATTTTTTGTCTGCCGTGTTTTTTGTTTCCTTAAAAACAACGCTTATTGCAAAACCGCCAGCAAGTTTTCCATCGGCTCTTTGGCCTCGCCGCCACCTTGGGCAAAGTCCGCCCGGCCGCCCGCGCGGCCGTTTAACTGCTCGGCTAATTGTTTAGCCACGGTTACCGCGTCGGTATTAGGAAGTTTGCCTGCCGTTTTGACGACAAACGCGCGCTTGCCGTCTCTATCACACGACACAATCACAAGTGCTTGCTTGTGTTTTTGGGCAATTGTATCAGCGATGTTACGAAGTTCCTTGGGCTGTGCGTCATCGGCGTAGCGCAACACAACGGTCGTACCGTTTTTAAGTGCAAATGTCATTTCGTTGACGCCGCCCGCGGCTAACGCTTTTTGGCGGAAATCTTCGTATTGTTTTTTGACGTCTTTGAGTTCGTCCATAATGGCGTTTATGCGCACAAACACGTCTTTGGCCGGAACAACGAGCCGCGCCGCCAATTTCTCGGCTTGACGGTTGACTTCCTTTAAGTAGTCAAGCGCGGCCGGGCCGGCAATTCCTTCAATGCGGCGCACGCCCGCAGACACGGAGCCCTCTTTTAATACGAGCACCGTAATTACTTCAGACGTATTTTTCACGTGCGTTCCGCCGCAAAGTTCCAAACTGTATTTTTGCTCCGGGTGTTCAAAATCGCCCCCCATTAAAACAAAGCGGGCCGGGTCGGCATATTTTTCGCCCAGTAAAGTAACTGCGCCTAATTTTTCGGCATCTGCCAAGGGACGCGTTTGGCACGTAACGGGCAACGCATCGGCCGCGGCCTTATTGGCAATTTGCCACACGCGGTTTAGTTCTTCCGTTTTCGGTGCTTTGGAAAGGGTGTAGTCAAAACGGAAACGCTCGGGCGACACAAACGAGCCGCTTTGGTGTACCGTCGTGCCGAACACTTGGCGCAAGGCGGCGTTTACCAAGTGAATCGCGCTGTGGTTAGCGCGCAAGCGCGCGCGGCGCGGGGCATCTACCGATAATGTCACGCTATCGCCTTTGTGAAGTGTTCCCGTAAATTTATGTAAGAAAACTTTACCAAGCGGTTTTTGCACGTCTGTAATGTGGGCAATTTCTTCGCCGCCCGAAATAATCACGCCCGTATCGGCCACTTGTCCGCCGGACTCGGCATAAAAAGGCGTGGTGTCAAAAACGGCAAAACCGTCGGTTACTTGATCGGCTTGTTCAAATTGGCTGTTAAGTAACGCAAGCACTTTCCCGTTTGCTGTCAACGTATCATAGCCCACAAAATTCGTGGCGGGAAAAGCTTGCTCCAATTTTTGCATAACAATCACTTTGCCTTTTGTAAATTCGTCCGCATACGAGCGGCTTTTTTCTTGCGCGGCTTCTTTGGCTTCTTCATACCCTTTCTCGTCCACACTTACACCGCGCGCGGCGGCAATTTCGCGTGTCAGTTCCAACGGGAAGCCATACGTTTCGTGCAAGTGGAAAGCATCTGCGCCGGAAATAGTTTTTTTACCGTTGGCTAAAATTTCGGCTAATTTTTCTTCGCCCGTAACAAGCGTTTTTAAGAAAGTGGTTTCTTCTTGTTTAAGTACGTCTTGAATGTGAGCGGCGTTTTTATCAATTTCCGGGTATAAGCCCGCAAAGATTTGCTGCACAACGGGCACAAGCGTATACAGATACGGCTTGTCGTTACCCATCAGTTTGGCATACCGCGCGGCCCGGCGAATTAAACGGCGCAAAATATAACCGCGCCCTTCGTTGGACGGCAAAATACCTTCGGCAATTAAGAAACTGGAACTGCGTGCGTGATCGGCAATAATACGCAAGGCGGAATCTTCCTCTTTTGTGTTTCCGGAAATATGCAAATCTTTTTTGGCTTGTGCAATTAAAGGCGTAAACAAATCCGTGCCGAACACATTTTTTGCGTTTTGCATCGCCATGCACAAGCGTTCAAGCCCCATGCCGGTATCAATGTTGTTATGCGGCAAAGGTTTTAACGAGCCGTCTTGTTGGCGATTGTAACTTTCAAACACAATGTTCCAAATTTCCACAAACCGCCCGCAATCACACGTAATATCACAATGCGGATTTTTGCACCCTTTATCACCGAAATCATAATAGATTTCACTGCACGGGCCGCACGGTCCCGTCGGGCCCATGGTCCAAAAGTTATCGGCCTCGCCGAGTTCAAAAATGCGCTGGGCGGGGACGTATTTTTTCCACGCTTCGTACGCTTCGGCATCACGCGGGGCGATACCGCCTTTGTAAATGCTGACGTATAATTTATCTGCGGGTAAACCGAGCACTTGTGTTAAATATTCCCACGCCCACGCAATCGCTTCGTTTTTGAAATAATCGCCGAACGAAAAATTACCCAACATTTCAAAGAAAGTGAGGTGTCTTTCCGTAAAACCGACGCTATCAATGTCCGTCGTGCGCACACATTTTTGGCAGGAAATCGCGTTTTTAAGCGAATTATCAATGCCCATAAAATTTGCCTTAAATTGCACCATACCCGCCGAGGTAAATAAAAGTGTCGGGTCGGAGTGCGGAATAAGCGAACTGGACGGAATAGTCGGGAGTCCCTTTTTATTAAAAAATTCAAAAAAACTGTTTCTGATTTCGGTACTTGTTTTCATAATTCCTTCTTGTTTGGGTAAATTAAGTATATATAAAGTATATCAAATAGACGGGCGGTCCCGCCGATTTTGTTATAATAAACGGTAAGGAGATTTTATGCACAAAATTTTAGGTTATTTGTTTATCTGCATCGGCGTACTGCTGATTTTATTTTCGCTGTTAAGTATGTATAAAGTATTTGTGGACCGGCAACCCGTTGCGCCCGTAGTGCAACTGACTGATATGAATATCAATACCCAATATGGCGTAATGATGTTGCCTATGAAAAACGTCAACACGTTGGCTAATTTGGGGTTATTTGCGATACTGATGATGTTTGTACTTTCCGCCGGAAGCAAACTAGCAAGTATCGGTGTAAATATGGTTAAAACAGAGCGGTTGCGCGAGGCGTTATTAGCGCGCGGCGAAACCGTTACCCCGCAAACGGAACAGACCTTAAAGAAATTATGAAAATACGTTTTATTTTGAACCCCGTCAGCGGCAACCGCCCGGCCGACACCGAACATTTCGCCCGGTGCATACAACTTAATTTTCCGGGTGCGGATATGCGTTTAACAAAATCTGCCGGGCACGCTACCGAACTGGCGCGCGAGGCCGCGGCCAACGGCTTTGACGTAGTAGCGGCTATCGGCGGGGACGGAACGATTAACGAAACGGCGCGGGGACTGGTCGGTACGAAAACGGCGCTTGCTGTGGTGCCGCGCGGCTCGGGCAACGGCTTTGCACGCGAACTCGGTATGCCGCTTGGCTTTGAAGAAGCCGTGATGCGTTTGCAACGCGGCCGTATTGCGCCGTGTGATGTCGGGCGTGCTAACGGGGAACTTTTTTTGAACGTGTCCGGGGTCGGGTTAGAAGCACAAATTGCGTGGCAGTTTATGGAGCACGGCAAAAGCGGCGCGCGCGGCAAATGGCCGTATTTCAAACTGGGCGCAAAAACAATTTTTTCCTATCAGCCGCCCGTGTTTGACGCGGAAATAGACGGTAAAAAAACGTCATTATCCCCCCTCACGCTCGTGTTTGCTAACGGGCGCCAATACGGCAGTAATTTCAAAATCGCGCCGCGGGCTAACTTGGGCGACGGTTTATTGGATATGGTCGCTGTCAAAGACGCACCGAAATGGAAACTGGCGCTTGCACTGCCCGGATTTTTTACCGACGGTTGGCGGCCGTTTGGCGTAACGGCCGCCCAACAAGTCAAACGGGTGGTGCTTACGCGCGAAGGAAAATTTCCCTATCACATTGACGGCGAACCGCGCCAAGCGTCGGGCAAATTGGAAATTGCCGTAGAGCCACACGCACTGAACGTGTTATACCCGGAGCAATAAATGGCACGGCGAAAAACTTCTTCCCGCAAAAAAATGACGTCCACGCAAAAGCAAGTACAATTTTGGGCGTCCGTCATTATTGCGGTTATTTTATTTTTTATGCAACAACAGGGTAAGCCGCTTACCAAAACCGGCCCGATGACCGAAGATGAAACCTTTGAAGATGTGTCTATTGCGTCTGTGTACGACGGGGACACTTTCAAAATCAATTTGAATTGTTCGCTCGCGGTGTACTGCGAAAAAGTGCCCGTGCGCGTGCGCGGCGTAGATACCGCGGAAATAAAAGGAAAAACCGAGCGTGAGAAAAAACTCGCCCAAAAAGCCAAAGAGTTTACAAAAAATTTTTTAAGTGTGCGCCCGGTTTCTTTGTCTAATTGCGGACGCGATAAATACTTCCGCTTACTGTGCGACGTGCAAAACGGAAACGGCCAAGATTTAGCTCAAGAACTTATCAAACGTGACTACGGATATTCCTACCAAGGCGGCACGAAAAGCAAAAAGTATCGGTAGCTATTGATAGGTCCACGTTATTAAATTTTCGCTACGAATGCCATTAGTTGCCTTCGTCTCTTGTTGACAAACTTTGTTTCGCCAATCAGTCAAATCATCCGTACCATACACATAACACATACGCTGTTGCGAATGAGTAGCATCGGGAAGGAACCAACGCCCATAACCCAAACCAACATCCACATTGTAACAAATAGTCCGAAAAGATCCATTATTTTCCCTCGTAAAACAAAACCCCCAATTATAGTTATACCTACTTAGCATATTCGTATCTTGTGTTCCGCCGGCGGGCAAATCTATGTCCAACTCCTCAAACCTATTACTGTATTTGCCGTTAGCCAAATAATAAACTTCTTGCGCTTGCGTGATTTTATCCACAATAGTTTTAAGTTCCACATACCGTGCCTTGGCCACGGACAAACGGTACTGTGGCAGAGCCACGGCCGCCAAAATACCGATAATAAGAACAACGACTAATAATTCAATAAGCGTAAAACCTCTTGCTGTTTGACTTCCACCCTGGCGGGGGAAGTGGTTTTGTGTGCGGTAGCACTCAAAACCGATGAGGGGGCTTAAATAAGTATTTTCCTTTATATACCCCTCACCCGCCCTCCGGGCACCCTCTCCCGCAAGGGGCGAGGGATAAAAAATTTCTTCTCTCTTGCTATTATTTTTATTTACAACGCCCGTAAAACATCTTTTCTTTTCCATACGTATCCCTCCATGTAATTTATGTCTACCCAAATTAAATCAAAAAAAAAAACGATGTCAAGTAACATTTTTTATACCGACGAAAAAACGACAAAAACTGAAAAGATAGGTCCGGTTTAGGTAAAATATAAGTATGGAGAAGTTCCAACTTGTTTCCAATTTCAAGCCCGCCGGGGACCAACCCAAAGCCATTGACGCACTGACAAAGGGCGTGCTTGACGGCAAAACGCGCCAAACCTTACTGGGCGTAACCGGCTCGGGCAAAACGTTTACCATGGCTAACGTCATCGCGCGGCTTAATAAACCCACGCTGATTTTATCGCCCAACAAAGTGCTCGCCGCGCAACTCTACGCCGAGTTCAAACAATTTTTCCCGCACAACGCCGTGGAGTATTTTATTTCGTATTACGATTATTATCAGCCCGAAGCATACATCCCGCAGACGGATACGTACATTGAAAAAGATTCTGCCGTCAACGAACACATTGATAAATTGCGCTTAAAAGCTACCACGTCGCTGACTTCGCGTAAAGACGTAATTGTGGTAGCGTCGGTTTCGTGCATTTACAACATTGGCTCGCCGGACAGTTTCCGCGAAATGCGCATTTACGTCAAACAAGGTATGGAAATGACGCGCGCACAACTCTCGGGCCACCTCATTAAGATTCAATATAAAAGAAGCGATATGGAATTTTTATCCGGCCAATTTCGCACGCGCGGACCGAACATAGACGTCATGACGCCGTATAGTCAAAACGCTATCCGCATTGAAATTGCCGGGCGCACCATTTCGCACATTTACGAAATTCACCCTATTACGGGTAACGTGCTTGCCGAGTTAAAAGAAGCGTGGATCTATCCCGCTAAACACTTTGTAGCGACAGACGAAGACACCCAAAACGCCATTGAGCAAATCCGCGCCGATTTGCAAGTGCGCCACGCGGAATTATTAAAAATGGGTAAAGAAATGGAAGCGTACCGGCTCAAACAACGCACGGAGTACGATTTGGAAATGTTACAACAAGCCGGATTTTGCAGCGGCATAGAAAATTATTCGCGCTATATGGACGGGCGCCAGCCCGGCGAGCGACCTTCTACGCTGATAGATTATTTCAAACGCTACGACGATTTTTTGTTAATGGTGGATGAATCGCACGTCGCCCTGCCGCAAGTGCGCGGCATGTTCAACGGCGACAGAGCCCGTAAGCAAATGCTTATTGATTTTGGATTTCGGTTGCCGTCTGCGCTGGATAACCGCCCGCTTAAATTTGAAGAATTTGAAAGTTTAATGCCGTCCACCGTTTTTGTATCCGCCACGCCCGGGCCGTATGAACTGACCGTCTGCGGAAATAACATCGTGGAGCAAGTGATCCGTCCAACGGGGCTCGTGGATCCGAAAGTAGAAATACACCCCACCGCCGGACAAATTGACCATTTGGTTGAAAAAATTAAAGAACATACCGCCAAAAACGAACGTACGTTAGTACTTGCTCTTACCAAAAAAACCGCGGAAGATTTAAGTACGTATTTTACCGAACACAATATCAAAACGCGTTATTTACACTCAGACATTGAGGCATTAGACCGCGTGGAAATTTTGAAAGAGTTTCGGCAAGGAAAATTTGATGTGCTTGTCGGCATCAATCTACTGCGTGAAGGAATTGATATTCCGCAAGTGGGCTTGGTGGCGATTTTAGGTGCGGACAACGAGGGATTTTTGCGTAACACTACCACCTTAATTCAAATATCGGGCCGCGCGGCACGTAACGCGGGCGGCGAAGTGATTTTATACGCCGACCGCAAAACCGATTCTATCAAATACGCGCTGAACGAAATGAACCGCCGCCGCGAGTTGCAAGAAGCGTATAATAAAGAGCACCACATCACGCCTAAAACGATACAAAAAGCGGAAGTGGAGTTAAAAGAATTTGAACAGCAAGCCAAAACCAGTGCGTTTGGTATTTTGGCAGATTCTCTGCCTGTACCGACGGTCAAAAACATTAAAGCGGTGGAAAAAGATATTGAGAAGCAAATGCGAGACGCCGCCGACGCACTTAACTTTGAACTGGCCGCCGAACTGCGCGACAGGTTGTTTGAACTGCGGCAGATGAAATTAAAATAAAAGGAAAAATTTATGCAAGATACATTAACCGTAAAAACAGTAACAAAAGTGATTGGACTTGAAAAAATAGACAGTACGCAAAACATCGCCAAAGAACTGGCCTTACACGGCGAGCCGGAAGGAACGATGGTACTGGCGTGCACTCAAACCGCCGGGCGCGGACGCTACGAGCGGAGTTTTGATTCCGGCGAGGGCGGCGTCTATTTTACCTTGATTTTACGCCCGCAAAAACCAGCCGCGTGTAATGCGTCGTTAAGCGTGCGCGTGGGGGAAGCCGTAGCCAAAACCTTGACGGAAATGTTTGGTTTCAAAACGAAAATCAAAGAGCCCAACGACGTGCTTGCGTGGGATAATCAGGCGCGCAAATGGAAAAAGATTTGCGGCATTTTGATTGAAACTTCCGCCGGAGAAAACGCCGACCATTGGGTACTTGTCGGCGTGGGTGTGAACGTCAATAACCGCTTGCCCGCTTCGTTAAAAGACAGTGCGGTCAGCGTCAAACAGTTGATAGGCGAAGAAGTGCTTAAAGAAATTTTCTTGGAAGAACTCTTGGATAATTTCTGGCGCGAATATGCCTGTTGGCTGGCTTCGGTAAGATAGATTTATAACAAGGGGCCAAATGCGCTATATCCGGAACTCATTCCTTGCGGAGTGGGAACGCCGGAAGTGTTTCCTACCGTTTGGCCCGTTACAGCACGACATAAAGCCACTGCCTGTGCGCTAGTGCTTTTGGCATAGCATCGATCCCGAATATTATCTAATTGATATTGATAGATGATAGATAAGTCAATTTGTCCGCAGGTAATACTGGCCCATTGACCGGGTCGCTGCTGGTTTATACAACAAAAGGTTTTTGTGTCTTGGACGCAAATGGAATCTGTATCCAAACGGCTGACGCTCATCCCCGATGGAATATCAACAGATAATTCATCAAAACTTGTCGGCCAGGCGTCATTTGCCAAACGGTAAGTTTCATGTGCTTGAATATAAGGGCGCGCCATAGCACGTAGATTGGCAAAACGCGCCTTATTGACGGCTAATTGGTACTGCGGCAACGCCACCGCGGCAAGTATGCCGATGATAAGCACCACGACCAAAAGTTCAATCAGTGTGAAACCCTTATTAGATGTCGGGTTAACACCCGACCTATAAGGGCTGCAACGAAGATTAGCATATAGGTCGGGCGTGAGCCCGACAATGGCCCGGCAGGGCCATACTTTGTTTGACGTCAGGTTATCACCTGACCTACAAACAACTAAACGGCTTAACATTTTATTTTTCATATATCTACCTCTACTTGAATAATTTTGTCCAACAAATAAAATCTATCAAAAAAAAAAACGATGTCAAGTAGAATTTTTTTCCGACGAAAAACCGGCAAAAAGGCCGCCCCGATTTTCTCGGAGCGGCCTTTTTTACTGCAAATAATTCTTTATTTTACTTCGGCCTGCGCGGCAGCTTTGCGCGCGGCTACGCGTTCTTTATGGCGCGCAAACTTTTCCACATACGTCTGCACAAGCAGATAAAATAGCGGAATTAAACACAAGCCCGCCAGCGTACCAATGAGCATTCCGTAAAACACCGGCACGCCCAGCGCACGGCGGCTGGCCGCACCCGCGCCAGTGGCAATTACCATGGGCAACATCCCTAAAATAAAGGTAAATGCCGTCATCAGCACGGGGCGGAACCGTTGCGTGAGTCCGTCCATGGCCGATAAGAAAATGGACGTGCCGTGCTCGTGTTCGTCTTTAGCAAACTCCACAATTAAAATGGCGTTCTTCGCGGCAAGACCGACCAGCAACACCAACCCCAATTGCGCATAAATACTCATGGGGAGACCGGTAATCCACAAGCCGAACAATCCGCCCCCTACGGCCGCTACTACTGACATGAGCACCGGTATCGGGATAGTCCAACTTTCATATTGCGCTACCAAAAATAAATACGCAAACAGAACCGCTAATATAATAAGCGTATTGATTTGCCCTTTGTTCTGTTTTTCCTGATAACTCATCCCCGTCCATTCATAGGAATAACCGGACGGTAAGTTTTTCATAATGCGTTCGGTGGCTTCCATGGCCTCTCCGGTACTCGTTGTAACGGCAGGTACCATAATGGTAGCAGCAGGATATTGGTTATAGCGCGAAATTTGACGCGGCGACAAAATGTTTTTCATATCCACCAGCGCCATTAACGGCACGAGTTCACCCGTGGCACTGGTTACATACATCTTGTTAATGTCCTCGGGCGTCATGCGGTATTTACTGTCGGACTGCATAATCACTTTGTTAATTTGCGTGCCGAAGTTCACGTCGCCCACGTAGGCCGAGCCGAGGTAGTTTTCCAAAATACCGAAGATGCTGGAAACGGGTACTTTCATGGCTTCGGCCTTCGTACGGTTGACTTCCAAATACAAGTTGGGCGTATCTGCGCGGAACGTAGGATACGCAATTTGCATAGACGGATCTGCCATCATTTGCCCGCTCATCATATAAGATACATTGGCAAGTTTTTGATAGTCAAAGTCATTCAATGTTTGCAAACGCAAATCAAGCCCGCCGGATGTACCTAACCCCGGAATAGACGGCAATTCAATGGCACGTACCGTAGCATCGGCAATGGTACTAAACCGTTGGGTAAATTGTTGGGCAATACTGCTTTGCAACAAATCTTTTGATTTGCGGGTATTCCACGGTTTTAACGCCACGAAAGCCACACCGACGTTTTCTCCCGCACCGCCCATTAAACTAAACCCGATAACGTTTGTAACGTGTTTGACCCCGGGTGTTTGTTTGATTTCTTCAACGATTTGTTTCATCACGGTTTGCGTACGTGCAAAGGTGGCCCCTTCGGGCAATTGCACGTCCACCAATACAATACCTTGGTCTTCTACCGGAATAAATGAAGTTTGTGCAAAATTCAAGAACACAAAATCTACAAGCACAAACCCGACAAATAAGGCCAAAATAACTATTTTGCGGGCCAGGCGGCGCACCAATTTGCGGTATCCGCGGGCCCCTTGAAGCACAAGTACGTTAAACCAACGGAGTACGAAAATTTTAGTTTCCGCAACCGGGCGCAACATGGTAGAACAAATCGCCGGAGAAAGCGACAGTGCATTAAGCGTAGAAAAACATACCGCCACCGAAATCGTTACCGCAAACTGCGTATAGATTTTCCCGGTAATTCCCCCCATAAACGTAATAGGCACGAAAATAGCGAGTAACACGAGCGTCGTGGCAATTAACGCGCCGGATAATTCTTCCATGGCTTGTGTAGTGGCTTCTACCGGCGTTTTATTTTCCCGGTTCATTAACACAATCACACGTTCTACCACACAAATAGCATCGTCCACCACCAGCCCGATAGCAAGTACCAAGGCAAACAACGTGAACATATTGATAGAGTAGCCCAAGCCCATCATGACTGCAAATGTGCCGAGTAACGAAACGGGAATCGTGGCCGCTGGAACGAGCGTGGCGCGCCAGTCCTGCAAGAACACATAACACACAATAACAACAAGAATAAACGTAATCAGTAGGGTAAATAATACTTCTTCTACGGAAGCGTTAATAAAGTCCGTTGTATCCACCGAAAATTCATACGTAAGCCCGGGCGGGAAAAACGCTTCCAAACGTTTTAATTCGGCGCGAACTTCTTTAACAGTTTGTAAGGCGTTAGCGCCGGAAGACAAGTTGAGCATAATCGGCACAGACGGGTGACCGTCAAACCCGGCCGCAAAACTGTAATTTTCTTGTCCTTCTTCCACTTTGGCAATTTCATTCAAATGGACCAGCCCGCCTTGTTCATCGGTGCGGACAATAATGTTGCCAAATTCTTCAGCCGAGTTTAAGCGGCCCTGCGTTTGCAACGCATACACCGTTAGCACCGAACCGTCGTTAGGCCGTGCCCCGATTTTACCCAAAGACGGCTGATAGTTTTGGCTGGCGATAGCCGATTTTACGTTCGCCGCCGAAATATTCATAGCGGCCATTTTATCGGAATCTAACCATACGCGCATACTTTTGGCAGCACCGAATACGCGCGCTTCACCTACCCCGGTAATACGGCTCAAATTTTTTTGGACGTTATTGTTAAGATAATCACTAATATCCAACGTGCTCATTTTGCCGCTAGGGTCGCTAAATGATACGAGCCCTAAAATGTTAGACGAACGGCGAAATACCGTAATCCCTTGGGCCGTTACAGCCGCGGGCAACAGCGGGGTGGCTTGCGAAACGCGGTTTTGTACTTTTACTTGTGCGATATCGGGGTCCACGCCGGTTTTGAACGTAACTGTAAGCATATACGAGCCGTCGGCAGAATCGGAGGACATGTAAATCATATCTTCCACGCCGTTGACGCTGGACTCCAGCGGGATACCTACCGTTTTGGCAATTACTTCCGCACTCGCGCCGGGGTACGTAGCACGCACCACCACTTCGGGGGGCGTAATTTCCGGATACAGCGCAATCGGCAACGATTTAAGTGCGATAATACCGGCTAAACACAAAATGAGCGAAATGACGATAGCAAAACGCGGACGTTTAATAAAAAATTTAGCAAACATCTATTTCTCCTCAGCGTCTTGAACGGATTGCGTTTCCGGTTGCGGGACTTCCCCTACCGTACTCACGTTGACTTTCAACCCGTTTTGTAATTTTTGCTGGCCCACCGGAACCACACGGTCGCCATCTTCCAAACCGGATACCACAATATATTGTCCGTTCACCACATCCCCTAAAGTAACGTACTTTTGGACAACTACATTGTCATTATTTACCGTCATCACAAATTGGCCGCTCGCGTCTTGCGATACCGCCGTTTGCGGAATTAAAATGACAGGACGTAATTTATCCATACTGACCGTAGCATTAACGTAGTTGCCGGGAATCAACTTATTATCTTTATTATCCGTTTCGGCATACACAGCCACCGTAGCGGTTTGCGCATTGATTTCGTTATCGGCAAATATTTTGGCTTGCGGCATTTCAATCGTTTGTCCGTTAGGCAAGGCAATTTGAATATCGGGGCGTTGGTGTGTAAGTTGATCCATGCCGGATAAACGCTCCTTATCGGTAATGGAAAATACCACACGGATCGGATCCATCTGAATAACACGGGCCAATTTATCTACTCCGGCAGTTGCCAAATTCCCTTTTGTTTTTAAGGCTTTACCGATATAACCGCTAATCGGAGAACGCACTTCGGTATATTGCAAATCTAATTTAGCAAGATCCAAACTGGCTTGTGCCGCTTTGACGTTGGCTTTAGCCGTAGAGAGATTACTCTCGGCCACTTCCAAATCGGCCTTAGAAAGCATTTCATCGTCAAAGAGTGATTTTTCACGGTTGTAGTTACTTTGAATTTGTTTCAAACTGGCTTTGGCTTTTTCTAACGTGGCTTCCGCAGCCGATACGGCGGCTTGGTAGCGCGATTGATCAATCACAAAAAGAACGTCGCCTTCTTGCACAAACGAACCGTCTTCAAAAAGAACTTTATCAATATAGCCCGACACTTGCGGCGTTACATCGGATGCGTTAATGGCTTCTACGCGGGCAATAAAAGTTTTTCCCAAGGCAACGGGCTGTTTGTTGACCGTTTTTACAATCACACTGGCCGCGCCACCCGCTCCGTGCATACCTGCCGGCGCGCTAAAAAACCGCGCTTTTACAAAAAACCCAATCACTGCTCCGACGAGCAAGATGAGTGCATATTTTCCATATCGTTTTACTGTTTTTTTATTCATAATGATTATTCCCCAATACTTCTATATAAATTGGCCTTGCTTAAGAGCAGGCTGTAAAAAGCCGTAATTTTATTTTGGCGCGCATCAGCCAGTTGCGCCACCGCCGAAAGTAAATTCAAAATATCCGTCTTTCCCACTTCGTAGTAGCGGAAAGCAACACGGTGGTTTTCTTCGGCACTTTCCAATACCGTTTTACTGATTTCGTAAGAACGTTGGGCTGTTTTGTAATTTTGATACGAACTCCACACTTCGTTTTCCACTTGACGTTTTGTATTTTCCGTTTGGTTTTGCGTTTGTTTATATAAGTAAGACGCCTGCTCGGCCGCATACATATTGGAAAACCCGGAGAAAATCGGCCACGACACGACAAGCCCCGCCACGGTGTTCACGCCGTAGGGCGAAGTGCGTTTCCAGTTATCGCCGATACCCGCCGAGGCGGCCGCGCTGACACTGGGTAACATGCGCGTACGCGCCGAGTGTAAATTGGCTTTAGCGGCTTGTTGCGTGCTTTCTTGCGCAAGCAGTTCGGGGCGCTTTTCAAGAGCTTGCGCCATAAGCGCTTGCACATCATCAGTTTCAATTTGGATGACTTTTTCGTCAAACACCGGTTCTTTAAGTTGGATATCCGTATCCGGGCGCAAATTGATAAGCACGGCTAGCGCGCCGCTGTATTGTTTGACGCGGTTTTCCTGTTGCACGACCGCCAAAAGCGATTGCTCGTAACGCGTTTTGGCCTGTAATTTATCGCTTAAGGACACCATGCCTAATTTGTAGCGTTTTTGCGCCTCTTCGTACGATTGTTTATACGTATCTAAACTGGCTTTGGCACTAACGAGTGATTCTTTCGCGGCGAGCAAATTCAAATAAGCCGTTTGCACCGATAAAAGCAAATTGTGCACGGCGGCGTTATAGGTAGCCGTGGCCGCTTTTACATAGGCCTTGGTACTGCTGGTGCGCGCTTCGCGCCCGCCGAAATCAAAGAGTAGCCACGACGCTTCGGCCTTGCCGGAGAGCGGCTCGTCTTGGACGTAATTTGTTCCCTCTATTTTCTCGCCGGTAATTTGCCCTGCGCCGGTAACGGTCACGGACGGCAAATACTGCGCGCGCGACACGCCGAGCGTGGCTTCTTGCGCTTTTACTCCCATATATTGGGCGGCCAACGACGGATTAGTGCAGATACTGATTTGGACCAAATCTTCCAACGTTAGCGCTTGCGTACTTACATCTTTATCCACACACCCTTGGGGTGGACGCACTTGATATGCGCCCATCGGGTCAAATGCCCACGCCGGAAGTGTAAAGGCCCCAAGCGCGGCTAATAATACATATTTTTTCATTTCTTTTTATTTCCTTTTTGATACGAATCTAAAATCGCTTTTGTATGACGCCATACAATATCTTTAATTTGCTCACGCAGTTGCGGGGAAATGTGTTTCACCCCCAACCGGTATAAAATACCCAAACGGTGACATTCCGATAACATCACTTGCCCGAAAATACTGTGCGCCACCACTACTAACTCCGGCGACTTGGCAGGAAGCCCGGTCAATTTTTCAAGCAACTGGTAAGGGAGTTCCTGGTACGGGGGCAAATATGATAAAAGCATTTTGCGCATCGGGGCCGACTCCAACTCCACCCGCGTAAAAATACGCTCTAACGGCAAACTGTGGTTGCTCAGCCCGCACTCTAGCAGATAATCTAACATGTGCCGCAATAATTGCAACGCCTGTTCGTAGGAATAGGCAGCAATATCTTGAGCCGTCGGCAACGGATTTTTCGTTCCCCACGACTCGCGGCGGTGTTCTTCGGCTAAATACTGCAAGGTTTCTTTATACAGTTTACGTTTATCGCCAAAGTAATAATGAATGGCCGACACGTTGACCTCGGCCGCTTGCACAATATCGCGCACCGACGTGCCGGAAAACCCTTTTTGGGCAAACAAACGCGTAGCGGTGCGCAAGATTTTTTGGCGGGTATCTTTCATAATTTAATTATATAAAAAACACGACTTACCATTCAAACAACTGTTTGAATTTTAACCCTTTTTTGCGGTTAGAAAGCGGCAAAGGGCCGGAACTCTTTTAATATCTCTTTTCAGCATTTAGCCGCTCTTATCCCCCTTTTTGCGCCAATAAAGCAAGTTTTATTTTCGTCGGGCAACAAAAATTTCCTTGACACATCAAAAAAAAAAACAATAATGTTTGTAGCAGTAAAAATTACATAAGGAGAAACAACATGAAAAACACAAAAGCATTCACGCTTATTGAGTTGTTAGTAGTAGTTTTAATCATCGGTATTTTGGCAAGTGTCGCTCTGC
>Ga0310694_10001812_pt1 | contig 23349 bp, 22 predicted proteins | sample 174DNAGHGhighgp2_FD_203884 | JGI IMG/M metagenome (GOLD analysis project Ga0310694, IMG submission 203884) | Sheep rumen microbial communities from Palmerston North, Manawatu-Wanganui, New Zealand - 1742 DNA GHGhigh gp2 (v2) (version 2) | ecosystem: Host-associated > Mammals > Digestive system... | reverse complement strand
GGACTGTTGACCATTAGCGATATGTTTAACTTCTAAATCTGAACAAGAAAAGTTAAAAACACTTTCTTTTGCAACGTCTCTTTGCCTTGTTGCGTCTAACCTATTGTAAACGAATTGAAAGAAAGCAATGGAAAATAGAAAAAAGAAGAAGTTGAACATGAAGAAGCAGTGGGCGAAGTTCCTCGTAGTGCTGATACTCTACCTTTTGTTCCTCTACTGGGTAGGCTCATGGTGGGGGCTGCTCGTCATACCGTTTATTTATGACGTCTATATTACAAAAAAAATCAACTGGCAGTGGTGGAAAGAGAAGGAAGGCCCGGTGCGCTGGGTCATGTCGTGGGTTGATGCCCTTGTCTTTGCCCTCGTTGCCGTCTACTTCATCAACCTGTTCTTCTTCCAGAATTACGTGATTCCATCGAGCTCTTTGGAGAAATCGCTGCTGACAGGTGACTACCTGTTCGTATCGAAGGTGAGCTATGGCCCCCGTATTCCCGAGACCCCGCTGACGATGCCGTTGACGCAGCATACGCTGCCTGTCTTCGAGTGCAAGAGCTACATTGAGTGGCCTCATTGGGATTACCGCCGTGTAAAGGGTCTCGGCAAGGTGGAACTGAATGATATCGTTGTCTTTAACTATCCTGCTGGCGATACCATCTGTATGAACCTGCCATATCAGACAGAGTACTACCACTTATGTTATATGCTGGGTTACCAGATGTTCCCACAACGGCCAGACTTAGACAGCCTTTCGGCCGATCAGCGCTATCACTTCTTCCAGACACTATACAATGTCGGTCGTCAACAGATACTCGACCACTTCGGCGATTTCGGTGGTGTCGGTACACGGCCGACGGACCGTCGTGAAAACTATGTCAAGCGTTGTGTCGGATTGCCAGGTCAGACCTTGCAGATAAAAGATCACGTAGTCTATCTTGACGGAAAGGCAAACAAAGAGCCCGATAATGTGCAATATAGTTATAAGGTAAAGTTGAAACGGCACTTTACCGATGAAGAGATGCAACAATGGGGTATTACCATGGAGGAGTTGCGCGACTTGAACAACTACGGTTTTATGCCCATGACCAATCAGACGGTGACCGACCTGAAGAAACGCACCGACATTGTTGAGAGTATAGAACCGAATATTGACGCCAGCGAATGGGATATCTACCCACAGAATGGCAATCTGCACTGGACGCGCGACAACTATGGTCCCATCTGGATTCCTGCCAAGGGTAAGAGTATTGAGCTGACTCTTGATAACCTGCCAATCTATGAGCGCTGCATCCGTGCCTATGAGGGCAATGAGTTGGAGGTACGCGATGGCAAAATCATCGTTAATGGAAAAGAAGCCAAGAGCTATACTTTCAAATTGGACTATTACTGGATGATGGGCGACAACCGTCATAACTCGGCAGACTCCCGCTACTGGGGCTTCGTGCCCGAGGATCATATTGTCGGCAAACCCATCTTCATTTGGTGGTCGAGCGATCCTGATCGTGGCGGACTGAGTGGCATACGTTGGAGCCGCCTGTTCCGTTTCGTTGACAATATCAAGTAGAGATGTACCGTCTGCCGCTGTGCTACGGTGGCATACAGAACCTATGCGTGGGACACTAAAATTCCTGTTGGCGCTATCTGTTTCATTACTTGTGATGCTGGTTTTCAGAGCGCTGTTTTTTACCATCTATGCCATTGGCGGGCCGGGGTTGGAACCGGTCTTCAGAGCTGGCGACAGAGTGATGGTGAACCGCTGGTCGTATGGCTTGCGAACAGGTGGCGAGGGTCTTTTTAATTATGGGCGACTGTGTCGTCAATCGCCGGCTGTGGGCGATTATGTGGCGTTTGAGGATTCTCTCGGCGAAGTGATGATAGGACGGTGTACCGCCCTGCCTGGTGATACTGTCCAAATGAAGGGTAAAGGCCGTGTCGTTTTGGCCAGCAAGGCGCAGTGTGCCACCTACGATTGTTACTTTGTCGACCGCGGGGGTATGGTGGCTGAGAACCGTATTATCGGCCGTGTCGTCATGGTGCTCTATCACCATCAGAGCGACAGTCCATTTTGGCGTGGATATAGTAAGGGACGTTTTCTGACAGGCCAATGAACGTACTGCTCTCTACAACGTATTTTGGTCCCATACAGTGGTATCAGAAACTGTATCGGGCTCATGCTGTTACGATAGACACCAACGAATTCTTTCTGAAGCAGACCTACCGTAATCGCTGTTATATTGCGGCGGCCAACGGTGTACAGGCGCTTTCTGTGCCGATAGAGCGCGCCAGACTGACACACGATGTGCGCATTAGCGACCATGGCGACTGGCGGCGCGTTCACTGGAACGCTATACAATCAGCTTATGGAGAGTCTCCCTTCTTCGAGTACTACCAAGACGACTTGCGCCCTTTTTTCGAGCGTCGCTGGGAGTTCCTTGTTGATTTCAATGAGGCTATCCGCCAGACTGTCTGCGAGCTAATCGATATCCATCCGCTCTTCTCCTCAGTCAAGCCACAGGAGGATTTTCGTACCGCCATCAATCCCAAGCATCCTGCCGAGGACCCTGACTTTCTTCCGCGTCCTTACTATCAGGTCTATGCAGAGCGTTACGGCTTCCAGCCCAACCTCTCTGTGCTTGACTTGTTGCTGAACATGGGACCTGAGAGCATTTTTTATCTGTGACATTTGGCGGTTTGCCAGCATATTCGTATCTTTGCACACCAAAAAGATAAAACCAACAAATATGAATAAGATAGTAAAAGCATCTTTGGCAGCATTAGTCATTCTTGCCATGACAGCCTGCCAGCAAAATAAGTTCCAAGTCAAGGGACAGATTGCCAACGCTCAGGACTCCGTACTTTATTTCGAAAACGTCGGACTGACTGGCATAGAAGTTCTCGACTCAACTAAACTTGGTGCTGACGGTAGTTTTTCCTTCAGCCATGAGGCCCCCGGGGCTCCAGAGTTCTACCGTCTGCGTATTCATGACCAGATTATCAACATCGCCATTGACTCGACAGAGACAGTCTCCGTGAAGGCGCAGGCACCAGCCATTGCCACCCAGTACGAGGTGGAAGGCTCAGAAAACTGCCAGAAGATCAGGGAACTGGCTTTGAAACAGATAGCCCTGCAGGAACAGGCCTTCGCCCTGGAACGTAACACGCTGCTTGACCGTGCTCAGGTGAGAGACTCCATCATGCGGTTACTCAATGCCTATAAGGAAGATGTCAAGCTGAACTACATCTTTAAGGAGCCAAACAAGTCGTATGCTTATTTCGCCCTCTTCCAGACGTTAGGTCCCTGGCTCATCTTTGACCCGAAGTCAAATCGCGACGACGTGAAGGTCTTTGCTGCTGTGGCCACCAGTTGGGACACCTACTATCCTGGTGCCTTGCGCGGTGAGAATCTCCATAATATTGCTATTGAAGGCATGAAGAATGTGCGTATTGTGGACAATGCCAATCAGCAGACTGTGGAGGAGAATAAGGTTGTTGAGGCTGGTATTATTGATATCGAATTGATGGACAATAAAGGAGCCATGCGCCAGTTGAGCAGCCTGAAGGGACAGGTGGTGCTACTCGATTTCCACGTCTTTGCTATGGAAGACTCTCCCAAGCGTATCCTGATGTTGCGTGAGCTATATAATAAGTTCCATGCGCAGGGACTGGAGATTTTCCAGGTGTCGTTTGACAGCGATGAGCATTTCTGGAAGCAGCAAACGGCAGAGCTGCCGTGGATTAGTGTTCGCGATGCTGACGCTCTGCAGTCACAGCGGCTCATCTATTATAACATTCAGGCATTACCCGAATTCTTCCTTGTCGACCGCCAGAATAACCTTGTAAAACGGTCGGAACAGATGAAGGATGTCGAGGCAGAAATAAAGGCGCTGTTGTAACACAGCGCCTTTATTTCTTTAACGGCCATAGGCATCGAGTTTCTTCAAATAGAAATCGCGGAAGTCTTTCCATCGGTAGTAGGGAGCCAGTTCGTCTGGTAGTGGCAGCGTGGCCTCTTCCTCATTGAGTAGCACCTTGAAGAGCACGTCTTTGTCATTTTTGTCCTTGCGGTAGAAAATAAACTGCAGGTTAGCGCCCATGGGGAATATCTTGCAGGCCCACCAGCCACGAGGTTCTACCTCGTTGAGGTCCATGGTCTGGAAATCATAACCGTTGAGGTTGAGCAGACAGACCAGTGGTAACAACACCGTCTCATGGCCAAAGCGTAGGGTAGCACCAGGGCGTTCTATCTGCAGACAACTGTCCGTATCGGCAATGATGCGGCGCAACAGATAGCGTTGGGTGTAAGGCTGGCATCCGCCATTGAGCAGTGATGGTCCGTATGAGATATACCACCATACATTCTCCATCTGCCAGAAGTGGTGTATCTCCTCGTTAGTGAATAGTGCCACCAGCGGATCGCCCTGTCCCTTGGTATTCTGTTGCATGAGTCCCGTCTTTAGCAGATAGTAGGGTAGCCAGTAGTCGCTAACGTGTTCGTTGACATAGGCCGTGTCATTAAACAGCAGATTGATGACACGTAGATTGTGTTTGATAGGCTCGCAATAGGCATCGAACGCTTGCTGGGCTGCCTGAGTCATCATGGAGTCTCGCAGTTGCTTGTCCTGGTGGTTCATGTAGAACATGTCGCGATCCGACGCATCCATCATGATTTCCAGCTGTGGGTTCAAGGCTGCCATCTGTGTCAGCGCGGCTGCCATGGAGACAATACAGCGATTGACAACGGTGCTATGGGCGTCAATAGAGACGGTGCCTTCGAAAACTTCCGGGAAACGCTCCACCATACGACGTGCTATGTCGCGGAGTTGCAGCTGCCCCAAAGGCGACAGTGTTCCCCAATAGCCCTCGGCATCTTCAATGATGGCTGCCATTCGCTGTAGCATCTCCTTGCCTAATGGTGTCAGTTTTCCCAAAGAGTCGCCTTTGTGTAAATAGTTGTAAGGGATGTCATAGGCTTTGCGCTTGTTCAGGTAGCGTGATCCGTGGCGGCCATAGTGGCTGATATAGAACGGCCGCTTTCCTGCAGGTGCCGGCGTCAGCTTCCTGACCGGTTCGGGGTAGGCATAATAGTTGCTGGCAGCAATGCGTGGATTCTCCTTGATGGTATGGTAGGCGTGTTGAGCATAGCTTGTTGCAAAAACGACCAGTGATACCAGTAGGCAGTTGATTCTTATCTTCATATCAACAATAATTATTGTTATATTAGAAGTTTTGGAGCCATGCTTTGAGCTCCATCATCATTTCGGCATGGAATGGGAACGAAGAGCGTAATCCCCAGCCGTGCCCTCCTGAGGGGTAGACGTGCAGCACGGCTGGCACGTCGTGGCGGTAGCATTCCTGATAGAAGCTGACGCCGTTCATCGGCAGCACTCCGGAATCATCATCGCTCAGGGCGATAAAGGTACGGGGTGTGGCTCGTGTCACCTGCTGGTCGTTGCTGTATTGTTGCTCCAGTTTCTTCAGCTCACGTTTGGAGTGGCCTTTGCCAAACAGGTTGTCGTGCGAGCCGCGGTGTGTAAAACTGGGATCCATCGTGATGACGGGGTAGAAGAGAATCATAAAGTCGGGCTTTGTCTCTCCTTTGGCGTGCGTAGCGATGGTTGAGGCGAGATGGCCGCCAGCCGAGAACCCCATGATACCTACTTGTTCGGTATCGATGTGCCACTGCTTGGCGTTGTGGCGTACCATGCGTATGGCCTCTTCGGCATCGCTGATGGGCACTCTGTAGTTGCCGCGTGGCATCCTGTATTTCAGGACAATGAGGGCTATGCCTTGCTGGTTGAAGAATGGTGCCCAGTCAGTGCCTTCGTGCTGCATGGCCAGGTGTCCGTATCCGCCACCAGGACATACGATGATGGCTCTTCCCGTCGCCCTTTTGGCATCGGGCAGGAACACGGAAACCTGTGCTGTGTCTGTCGGGTCACCGTTGTTGTTTGGTGCACCGTCCGTCCACAGGTTGTAAGTCTTGCCTTGCTGTGCCTCTGCTATTACCGTTACCATGATTAGACCTCCTATAAGCAGGAGTTTTGTGATTGTTCTCATTTTTTTGATGCTATTTGTGTGCAAAGATACAAAAAATTATGTAATTTTGCAAGCAGAATCTAAAACTATCTGTATGAAAAGACAATTATTCGTATTGCTGCTGACGTTGTTCGCTGGCAGTTCTTTTGCAAAAGTAAGATTGCCACATATCATTTGCGACAATATGGTTCTCCAGCAGCAGAGCGAGGCCCGACTGTGGGGCTGGGCCAAGCCGAAGGCCACGGTGAAAGTCAGTACGTCGTGGAACCAGATGGCAGAGACCAAGGCCGGTAAGGATGGTCGCTGGCTACTGAAGGTACAGACGCCTGCTGCGTCGTATGCACCGCAGACCATCAGTTTCGACGATGGCGACGGACAGGTGACCGTCAGCAATGTGGTAATGGGCGAGGTGTGGGTCTGTGCCGGACAGTCCAATATGGAGATGCCCGTCCGTGGTTTCGGCAACTGTCCTGTCGACAACTTCCCGCAGGTGGTGCTTGATGCCGCCCAGTCGCGTGGTGTGCGCAGTGTGAAGATTCCCAGTACGATGTCAATGACTCCACAGGAGGATGCTCAGTGCGCGTGGCGCCAGTGCTCGCCGAAGACCGTCGCCGACTTCTCAGCAACGGGTTATTTCTTTGCCCGTCTGGTCAGTCGTACGCTCGATATCCCCGTAGGCATTATCGAAGCCAACAAAGGCGGAAGTCGTGTTGAGAGCTGGTTGACGAAGGAGAATTTGGAGAAGTACACCGATGAGCCGACTGACACGATGGGTATAGTCAACTTCAAACCCCAGTGGGACTACCATCGCGCCTTGGTCTGGGGCAATGGCACCTTCAACCCCATTCTGAACTATACGGTGAAAGGCATTATCTTCTATCAGGGCTGCTCTAACGTCGGTGATCCTGGCAATCAGTATTCCGAGCGCCTGAAACTGCTTGTTGAACAGTGGCGGCAGCAATTTGCTCAGGGCGACATACCTTTCTACTTCGTACAGATAGCCCCTTATGACAGCGGCGACAAACAGGGCGACTGGAATGCCCGTCTGCAGGAGCAGCAGTTCCGCGCTGCACAGATTATTCCCAACAGTGCCTTGGTGTGTACCAACGATGCCGTCTATCCCTACGAAGGGACACAGATACACCCTGCGCAGAAACAGAAGGTGGGCGAGCGACTGGCCTTCCTGGCCTTGAACAAGACCTACGGCCATGACGAGTTGTGGTGCCAGAGCCCTTCGTTCAAGGATATGGACATTAAGGGCGACACTGTGCGCATCCACCTAAAGGACGATTATGGTGCTTTTGCACCCTTTGAGGATATCCGAGGCTTTGAGGTTGCTGGCGCCGACCGCGTGTTCCACCCGGCACAGGCTAGCCATTACTGGCGTCCTGGCGGCGGCTATTGGGATGAGGGTATTGCGATTGTCTGTCCTGATGTGTCCCAGCCCGTGGCCGTGCGCTACTGTTTCCGCAACTGGCAGCTTGGCAATGTCAAGAACGGCGCCGGTCTGCCCCTGTTCCCTTTCCGTACTGACAATTGGTAAGCCATGAGCCATCCTTTGGAAGTATTCAGCTATTGTCCGCGGTGTGGCAGCTCCCAGTGGGCTGTCAACAACGTCAAAAGCAAGCATTGTGCAGCCTGCGGCTTCACTTATTATGCCAACCCCTCGTCGGCCACCGCAGCATTCATCCTGCGCCGTGGTGCCGACGGGCAGCGTGAGCTACTTATCGTGCGCCGGGCTAAAGAGCCGGCCAAAGGAACGCTTGACCTGCCTGGCGGGTTTGTTGATATGGATGAAACCGCCGAGGAGGGAATGTTGCGCGAAATCCGCGAAGAGACAGGCCTCACCATGACGGCGTGTCGCTATCTGTTCTCCCTGCCTAATCTCTATACCTATTCAGGCATGGATATCCATACCCTTGACATGTTCTACCTCTGCGAAGCTGGGGAGGAAGCACAGCCACAGGCCGCCGACGACGCCGAGGCTTGTCGGTGGGTGAATCTTCAGGATTTGCGTCCTGAGGACTTCGGTCTACGGAGCATTCGCAACGCCGTCCGTCGCTTCATCGAAAATTGTTAAAATCTTAAAAAATCAAAAAACTTTCTTATATAATAAGGTATATGGGAAAGTTTTATGTACTTTTGCGCCCCAAAAGAAAACAATAAGCGACAAAAGTATGCAAAAGAATCTGGTTATCGTAGAGTCTCCGGCCAAGGCCAAGACCATAGAGAAGTTCTTAGGCAAGGACTTTAAGGTATTGTCAAGTTATGGTCATATCCGCGACCTGAAGAAGAAGGAACTGAGTATTGATGAAGGCTCGCTCGAACCCGAATATGAGATTCCCGAGGAGAAGAAGAAACTGGTCAGTGAACTGAAGAAACAAGCCAAGGACGCCGAGAAGGTGTGGCTGGCATCCGATGAAGACCGCGAGGGAGAAGCTATCTCGTGGCATCTTTGCGAGGTGTTGGGACTTGACGAGAAGAACACTAACCGTATCGTGTTCCATGAAATAACCAAGCCCGCCATCCTGGCAGCCATCGAGAGTCCCCGTCATATCGACATGAACCTGGTGAACGCCCAGCAGGCCCGTCGTGTGCTGGACCGTCTGGTAGGCTTTAAGGTGTCGCCCGTCCTGTGGCGCAAGGTGAAGCCCGCCCTGTCGGCAGGACGTGTGCAGAGCGTTGCCGTCCGACTGATTGTCGAGCGCGAGCGCGAGATCCAGGCTTTCAAGAGCGAGCCTTACTATAGCGTCAGTGCCATCTTCGGTGTGACCAATGCCGATGGTTCTCAGAGCGAGGTGAAGGCGTTGCTTAACAACCATCTGAAGACTCACGATGAGGTCGTAGCCTTCCTCGAGGCTTGCAAGGATGCTACGTTCACTATCGAAGACGTGCAGAAGAAGCCCATGCGGCGCACGCCCGCACCTCCTTTCACCACGTCGACGCTGCAGCAGGAGGCCGCCCGTAAGCTCGGCTTCACCGTCAGCCAGACCATGATGGTGGCCCAGCGCCTGTATGAGAGTGGTCGCATCACTTATATGCGTACCGACTCGGTCAACCTGTCGCAGCTCTGTCTGGGTGCCACCAAGGGTGAAATCACGACACTCTACGGCGAGAACTATTCCAAGCCTCGTCAGTATCATACCAGTTCCAAGGGCGCCCAGGAGGCTCACGAGGCCATCCGTCCCACCTATATGGATCAGACAACGGTTGACGGCACGGTACAGGAGAAACGTCTCTACGACCTTATCTGGAAGCGTACCGTCGCCTCTCAGATGGCTGACGCCGAACTGGAGAAGACGACCGTGGAGATTAAGATAGGCGGTGAGTCCATATCCGAAAACAATAATCAGTTCATTGCCACTGGCGAGGTCGTCAAGTTCGACGGTTTTCTGAAAGTCTATCGTGAGTCAACCGACGACGATGAGCAGGAGAGCGAGCTGGGTCACATGTTGCCACCGCTGAAGAAGGGTCAGGAACTGACACGTCGCGAGATACAGGCTACCGAGCGTTTCAGTCAGGGTCCGCAGCGCTTTACCGAAGCATCGCTGGTCCGCAAGCTTGAGGAGCTGGGTATCGGCCGTCCGTCTACCTATGCGCCCACTATCTCCACCATCCAGCAGCGCGAGTACGTGCAGAAAGGCGACAAGAAAGGTGAGGAGCGCCAGTACACCATCGACACCCTGAAAGGAAAGCTCATCACGCAGAAGGTGCGCAAGGAGACGACCGGCTCAGAGAAGGGCAAGTTGCTGCCCACCGACGTAGGCGTGGTCGTCAATGATTTCCTGATGGAGAATTTCACGGATATTATGGACTACAACTTCACCGCTAAGGTGGAGCAGGACTTCGATAAGATAGCTGAGGGTGGCGAGACATGGACGAAGATGCTTCACACCTTCGACAAGACATTTGAGCCGACTGTCGACAAGGCCATGAACAGCCGCCACCAGCATAAGGCTGGCGAGCGCCAGATAGGCGTCGACCCCAAGAGCGGCAAGCCCGTCTTCGTCAAGATTGGCCGCTTCGGTCCTGTTGTCCAGATTGGTTCTGCCGAAGACAAGGACAAGCCTCGTTTTGCCCAGCTTCCCAAACACTTCAGCATTGAGAGCATCACGCTCGACGAGGCACTGGAGCTCTTCAAGCTGCCGCGCGAGATTGGCGACTACGAAGGAAAGAGTGTCACCATCGGTGCCGGTCGTTTCGGTCCTTACGTGCTCCACGACGGCAAGTACACCTCGCTGCCCAAGGGTGCCGACCCCATGGCCTTCACGCTCGAGGAGGCGATAGCCCTCATTGAGGAGAAGCGTCAGCAGGAGGTGAAACGCCACCTGAAGGTCTTTGCTGAGGACGAGAAGCTGCAGGTACTCAACGGTCGCTACGGTCCCTATCTGGTCTACGACGGCAAGAACTACCGCCTGCCAAAGACAATGCACCAGCGTGCCGAGAAACTGGGCTACGAGGAGTGCATGGAGATTATCAGGAAGAGCGAGAAATAACCATTCTCATTTCTCATCTAATAAGTGATGCGCAGAATAGTATTGATTGGCTATATGGGCTCAGGCAAGACTACCGTCGGCCGGTTTCTGGCAAAGGATCTGGACATGCCTTTCTACGACCTCGACTGGTATATCGAGAGTCGTATGCGTAAGAAGGTGTCCCAGATTTTTGCCGAGCGCGGAGAGGAGGGCTTCCGCCAGATAGAGCGTAATATGCTGCACGAGGTGGCTGAGTTCGAGGATGTCGTCATCAGCTGTGGTGGCGGCACTCCCTGTTTCTTCGACAACATGGACTACCTCAACCAGCAGTCGCAGGTTGTCTGGCTCAGCTGCCAGCCCGAGGTGTTGCAGAAGCATCTGCTTATGGGCAAGGGCGACCGTCCGCTGCTCAAGGGGAAGAACCCCGACGAGCTGATAGCCTATATCCGCGAGCAGCTGGAGTATCGTGAGCAGTTCTATTCGAAAGCGCGCTACAAGCTCGACGTGAGCTTGATGGATAACTACGACAAAATCAAGATTACGGTAGCGAAGCTGCGTGAGTTGCTGGGCATCTGACGTCCCGCTGCTTACGCCGCTTATCCCAGTGTGATGTTTTCCACGTTGACGTCTTCGTGGAGGAATATCTGTGCCTGTTCCTTGAACTTCTCGGGGTTCTCGGTGGTCAGGTAGCGCACGCCAGCCCCTCGTGAGCAGCGCTCTTCTATCTCGGGGTGCTTTTCGAAGTATTGCTTCAGACTCTCGGCCACGTATTCGCCCTGCGGCACGACACGGACACCCGAGGGCAGGTATTTCAGTATCTTGGGCATCAGCAGCGGGTAGTGTGTACAGCCCAGGATGATAGCGTCGATTTCCGGATCCTTGCGCATCACCTCGTCAATGCGTTTCTTGACGAAGTAGTCTGCGCCCGGCGAGTCAGCCTCGTTATATTCCACCAGCGGCACCCAGAAGGGACAGGCCACGCCGCTGACCTTAATGTCAGGAAACTGTTTCTGTATCTCCAGCGTGTAACTCTCACTCTTGATGGTTCCTTCGGTGGCCAGCACGCCTACATGGCGGCTCTGTGTCAACTGTCCGATGACCTCCGCCGTGGGGCGTATGATGCCTAACACGCGGCGTGTGGGGTCTATCTTGGGCAGGTCCTGCTGTTGGATGGTGCGCAGCGCCTTCGCTGAGGCTGTATTGCAGCCAAGGATAACGAGGTGACAACCCATGTCAAACAGTTTCATGACGGCCTGGCGCGTGAACTCATAGACAACGTCGAAGGAGCGTGGTCCGTAGGGCGCACGGGCATTGTCGCCGAGGTACAGGTAGTCGTACTCGGGCAGCAGCTGGCGTATGCCGTGCAGGATGGTCAGTCCGCCGTAGCCGCTATCGAAAATGCCAATGGGTCCTTTCACTTCTTAATTCTTAACTCCTTCAATTCTTAACTCCTTCAATTCTTCAATTCTTCAATTCTTCAATTCTTCAATTCTTCCATCACCATTGGCATGGCATCCACGCTCAGCGACGGGGCGATGTAGGGGCAGGCATCGCCGTCGGTGTTGACAATCATGATGAGGCCGTTCTCTGCAGCCACCTTGGCCAGCACTTTGTTCAGCTGTTCCTTCAGCGGCAGCAGGGCAGCCGCCTCGGCCTCGGCCAGCTCGCGCCGACTGTTGGCTTTGAAGGCCATGTTACGTTCCATGAGCTCCTTCAGCTCCGCCTGCCGTTTCAGCAGGATGGTCTTCGGGAAGTCCTTCTGTCCGTCGAGGAACTCCTCGTACTTACGGTTGAAGTCGTCCTCGACGCGCTTCAGTTCCTTCTCATACTGTGCCCGCTGTTCGGCCAGTTGCTGCTGCGCCAGCGCGTATTCGGGCATGGCCTGCAGGGCTTTTGTGTAGCTCAGAAAGCCGATCTTTACCAGCGAGAAACTCTCTTGTGCCTGAGCCGTCAGGGCCAGGCAGGCGAATATCAGCAAAAGGACTCTTTTCATGTTCTTAGTGTGTTGTTACTGTTACTGACTGATGCTTTCGATGCGGAGCCTCAAGGTGCCGGCGGGCACACGGACTTCGACGATGTCGCCGACCTTCTTGTTCAGCAGGGCCTGGGCGATGGGCGACTTGATGGAGATTTTTCCCTCACGGAGGTTGGCCTCGTGGGGACTGGCGATGGTGTAGGTCATGCGGGCGTTGTTCGTGAGGTTAGTCATTTCCACACGGCTCAGCAGGATGACGCTGTCAGTGGCCAGGAGCGACTTGTCGATGACGCGTGCGTTCTCCAGCACACGCTGCTTGAAGCGTATGCGCCCCAGCAACCGTCCCTGCTCGCGCTTGGCGGCATGGTATTCGAAGTTCTCGCTGAGGTCGCCCTTGTCGCGTGCCTCGGCGATGGCATCCTTCACCTGCGGTAGCTCCACGTTCACCATGTGCTGGAGCTCGGCTACGAGCTTGTCGTAGCCTTCCTGAGACATATATTCCATCGTCATAAAAGTACACAAAAGGGACGGTTCTTTGCAAGCAAAGCGAGCAAGCTCGAGCGCCTTTTGTGTACTTTCTGTTAGTGAGTGATTTTTACTTAATACCGAGTTTGGTCTTCACCTGAGCGGTGACATCGGTCGAGAGGGTGGTGCTGATGTAGGGGATGCCGGCACCCATCTCCATGATGTAGACGTAGCCGCCAGCCTGGCCGACAGCCTTGATGGCTTCGAGCACCTTGTTGGTGATAGTCTGCATCTTCTCCGACGAAGCTTTCTGCAGGGCCTGCTGGTTGTCCTGGAAGCTCTGCTGGATCTTGGTGTACATATCCTGGAGCTCCTGCTGACGGCGGGTCTTGATGTTCTCGGGCAGGGTGGCCTGCTCCTTCTCGAAGGCCTCACCCTTCTTCTGCAGTTCGTCCTGCATCGACTTCAGGTCGGCCTCGTACTGAGCCTGCAGAGCGTCGATCTCGCCCTTGGCCTTGGTGTACTCAGGCATGGCCTGGATAATCTCCTGGGTGTTCACGTGGCCGAACTTGGCCTGTGCGTTAGCGGTGGTGAAACCGCAGATGGCGCAGAGTGCGCAGATGATAAACTTTTTCATTGTTCTTTATTGTTTCGTTTAATTGTTTAATCGTTTTTTCGTTTGATCGTTTAATCGATTGATCGTTATGTCGATATTATGACGTTGAAGCGGGCTGACGGTTTAATAGCTGTAGCCTAACTTCTGCAGTACTTCCGTGGAGATGTCGATCTTGGGTGAGCCGAAGATGATGCCGGCATCGCTGGCACGGTCGAGCACGAGCTGGTAGCCGCGCTGGTCGGCAATGTCCTTGACGGCGTTGTAGATTTCGTCCTGGATGGGCGTCATCAGGGCATTACGCTTCTTGAAGAGCTCGCCCTCGGGACCGAAGTACTTACGCTTCAGCTCTGCGGCCTGCTTCTCCTTTTCCATGATGGCGTCCTGACGGGCTTTCTTCTGCTCTGCCGAGAGGAAGACCACCTCGTTCTGGTAGGTCTTGTACATGGTCTGTGCCTCTGTTGTGAGTGCGTCGACCTCTGCCTGCCACTTCTTCGATACCTGTGCCAGCTGCTCGTTGGCGCGCTCGTAGGCAGGGATATTCTTCAGGATATACTCCATGTCCATCAGGGCAAACTTCTGCGCCTGCATCGATAGCGTCGATGCACATAAGATAATGAATAATACAACTTTCTTCATAATTCTTAGTTCTTAATTCTTAATCGCGAAGCGACAACTCTTAACTCTTAATTCTTAACTCCTAACTCTTAATTCTTAACTCCTAACTCTTAACTCTTAATTCTTAACTCCTAACTCTTAACTCCTTAGAACTCCTGTCCGAGAATGAAGTGGAACTGTGAGCCACCGCGTGTCTGCGAGCTGGAGTAGTGGGGTTTGTCGAAGCCGTAGGCCCAGTCGATACCCATCAGACCCACCATCGGGAGGAAGATGCGTACGCCGACGCCGGCGGAGCGCTTGATGTCGAAGGGGTTGAACTTCTTGGTCTCTGACCATGCATTACCGCCTTCGAGGAATGTCAGTGCGTAGATGGTGGTGTTGCCCATCATGAGGGGGTAGCGCAGCTCGAGCGTCATGCGGTCGTAGGCGTAGCCGGCAGCACCGCGCGGTGTCAGGGCACCGTTCTCGTAGCCTCGCAGTCCGATGGTCTCCTCGGCGTAGCCGTAGCTGTAGCCGCTCATGCCGTCGCCGCCCATGTAGAAGGTTTCGAAGGGCGACTTCTTGTCGCTGTTGAACGAGCCGAGCAGTCCCAGCTCGAAGCGTGTCATGAGCACGAAGCACTTCAGTCCACCGGTCAGTGCGGTGAACGTGCGCAGCTTCATCTTCCACTTGTGGTACTCAATCCAGCGGTAGACGTCCTGCAGCTCGTCCTCGTAGGTGGCCGACGTGTAGTCCTTGGCCAGGTGGGCGTAGTCCTTGCCGTCAAAGAGCGACCAGGGCGGCGTGACGGTCAGCGAGGCCATGAACTCCGTGCCGCGGCGCGGGAAGAGTGGATGGTCTGTCGATGTACGCGACAGTGTGACGCCGAGGTTCAGGTTGTTACAGTTGCCGTTGGCGATGTAGAAGTAGCTCCAGTCGCGCAGCATGTAGCGTGTGAAGCCCAGTGTGGCCGACAGCTGGAAGTAGTCGTCGGGCCAGCGCAGGCGCTTACCCCAACCGATCGATGCGCCCAGCATACTGATGGTCTTGTCGTCGTCGAGCAGCGCGTCGTAGTTGTAGGCGTAGTTGTTGTACGTGCCGTAGCCGCTGTAGTAGTTGTACATGGAGTTCATCCAGCTGCTGTTGCGGTAGGTGCTGGAGATGTCCGACTGTTTCGAGTAGAACACGCCGACGTTGAAGGCGTTGGGTCGCTTGCCGCCGAACCAGTTGGTGGAGTAGCTGGCGGAGCCTGAGTAGTAGTAGGAGCCGTTCGACTGGAAGTTGATGCCGAGCTGCTCACCGTCGCCGATGGGCATGATTCCGCGGTGCATCTTGTTCTTGCCGAAGAGGTTGCGCATGGAGAAGTTGTTCAGCTTCAGTCCGATACGTCCGATGACGCCCGTCTGTCCCCATCCGAGTGAGAACTCCACCTGGTCGTTCGACTTCTGTTCGAGCATCCAGTTCAGGTCGACGGTGCCGTCCTCGTAGTTGGGCTTCACGTCGGGCGACACCTTGTCGGCCTCGAAGTAGCCCATGGCTGCAATCTCGCGGATGGAGCGCATGATGGCCTCCTTGTTGAACAGGTCGCCGGGCTTCGTGCGCAGTTCGCGTCGCACCACCTCCTCGTAGAGTCGGTCGTTGCCGTAGATGCGCACGTGGTTCAGGTGGGCCTGCGGTCCCTCGGTGATGCGCATCTCCACGTCGATGGAGTCGCCGTCGATGTTCACCTCCACGGGGTCGATGTTCGAGAACACGTAGCCGTTGTTATAGTAGTAGTTGCCGATGGCGTCCTCGTCCTCCTTCAGTCGCTTGTTGATGTGCTTCTGGTTGTAGACGTCGCCGCGCTTCATGTTCAGCGTGCGGTCCAGTCCCTCGGTGGTGACGACGGTGTTGCCCACCCACGTGACGTTGCGCAGGTAGTATTTCTGTCCCTCGTTCACGTGGACGTAGATGTTGACGTGCTTGTCGTCAACGTTCCAGACGGAGTCCTCCGTGATTTCCATGTCGCGGAATCCCATCTCGTTGTACTTCTCGATGAGCTGTTCCTTAGCCTCGCGGTAGCGCTCGTCGGTGAATTTCTTCGCCTTGAAGAAGTTGCTCAGCTTGCCAGCCTCGTGAATCTTGCCGAAGGCGCCCTTTGTGAAGAGCGATCCTTTGATCTTCTTGGCTGCCAGTGCGCCGTTGCCGTCGAAGATGATGTTGCGCACCTTCATCTTGTCCTTCTTGTCGATGTCGACGTCGAGGATGACCTGGTTCTTGCCGGTGACGTCGTCGCGCTGCGAGATGTTGATCTCGGCGTTCTTATAGCCTTTCTCGTCGAAGTATTTCTTGGCCAGTATCTTGGCGCGGTCAATCATGTTGGGTGTTATCTGCGAGCCCTTCATGATGCCGAGCTTCGCCTCCATGTCCTCGCGCTCCGACTTCTTCAGTCCCGTGTAGTTGATGGTGCTGACGCGCGGGCGCAGGGCCAGATGTATGCAGAGGTAGACCTTCGACCCGACGATGGAGTCGGCGGTGATGGCCACCTTCGAGAACAGACCGTGGCGCCAGTAGCGCTTGATGGCTTCGGTGACGGCCTGTCCCGGCACTTCTATCTGCTGGCCTACCTGCAGGCCCGACAGTCCGGTGAGCACGTAGTCCTCGTAGCCCTCGACGCCTTCGACGCTGATGCCGCCGATTTCACACTGTCTGGGTGTGCCGGCATAGCTGATGTCGGGGTTGATAATCTTATCTTGCGCAAAAGCCTGACGGGCTGTGCCTGTCAGCACAGCCAGCATCATGACTATTCGATAGGTGAGTTTCATCTTTATTCTTCGTTTTCCACTTGTTCTTCGGTTTTGCCGTAGCGGCGCTGGCGGCTTTGGTAGCTCTCGATGGCCTGGCGGAGTGCGGCCTCGTCGAAGTCGGGCCAGTAGGTGTCGCAGAAGTACAGCTCCGTGTAGGCTATCTGCCAGAGCAGGTAGTTCGATACGCGCAGCTCGCCGCCCGTGCGTATCAGCAGGTCGGGGTCGGGCATGAAGTTGGTCTCCAGGCGCTCGCTGATGAGCTGTTCGTTGACGGCGCTGACCTTCAGTCGTCCGTCGTGAACGTCGGCGGCGATGTCCTGCACGGTCTTCGTGATTTCCCATCGCGACGAGTAGCTCAGTGCCACGACCATGGTCATGGCGCTGTTCTTCTCGGTGTGTACCTCGGTCTCGCGCAGTTTGCGCTGCACCTTGGTGGGTATGCGCGACAGGTCGCCGATGACGCGGAATCGCACGTTGTTCTTCATGAATATCTCGTCCTCCAGCGATGTGAGCACCAGTCCCATGAGTGCCGCCACCTCGTCGGCGGGGCGGTTCCAGTTCTCTGTCGAGAAGGTGTAGAGCGTCAGGTACTTCACGCCCAGTCGCACACACTCCGAGGTGATGCGGCGCACCGCCTCGACGCCGGCCTGGTGGCCGTAGCTGCGGTCCTTGCCGCGCTCTGTGGCCCAGCGCCCGTTGCCGTCCATGATGATGGCTATGTGGCGGGGTATGTTGTTGTTATCTGTCATTATTGCACGTTTTACATTTTTCCCAAATATCGTAGGTAAGCGCCAGGCTGAAGGCGCTGTAGCAGTCGGTGTTCTTCAGCATTCCGCTGCTCTTGATGCCGTAGGGGTCGCTCACGCCGTCCAGCTTGTCGCTGCCGCTGAAGTGCATGGTCCACTCGGCCGTCAGGTTCAGCCTCTCGGCTATCTTGCATTTCACGCCGGCGCCTATCGGCAGGTTGCCCGCCAAGACACCGTGGTGTCCGTCGACGTAGGTCAGTCCCAGTCCGAAGGCTATGAACGGTGCCACGCGTCGTGCGCCGTAGTATTCGCGTCCTGTGCCGTAGGCCCAGAAGTTGTATTCGTAGCGCAGCGTCAGGTCTATCAGCGGGTGGCTGAAGCTGTAGGGAGCCATCTGCTCCGTGCCCTGGCCGTCGGGATACCAGGTTTTCGTGTCGCCGCTGCTGCCTTTCAGCTTGCCGTAGCTCAGCTGTGCGGCCCACGCCATGCGCGGGTTCTCGCGGTATTTGGCGACGAGGGTGGCCAGTGGCTGCATGTTCTTCAGCACGTTGCCATTGAAGTCGCCCTCGTAGCTTACCATTCCCAAGGCGCCGCCCACCTCCATGCGGTATTCGGGGTCGTCCTGGGCCCTTGCTGGGCAAATGAGAAGTGAGAAATGAGAAATGAGCAATGCCGTCAGCAACCAGTGCCGACAGCCTCTCGCCATCCCTCCTTGATATCTCTCATCTTTCATCTTTCATCTCTCATATAGAAATGCTCCCAGACCATTTCTTCCCCGTTCCGTCCGTCAGCAGCAGGCGGTCGCCGAGCGAGATGACCGTCATCGGCGCGCCGCCGAAGTCGTCGGGCATCTGCAGGTTGTCGCTGGTCTTCCAGGTGATGCCCTGGTCCTGACTGCGGTAGATGGTGCCGTCGGCCGACAGCGCCAGCAGGTAGCCCTGCACGTAGGCCAGCACCGTCTGCTGGCTGGCCGGCAGGTAGTAGGGGTTGTCCTCGGCCTGCGTCATCAGCACCCACAGTCCCTCGTGCTTGGTGTCCTTCAGGCGGCGCCACAGCGTCATGGCTGTGTCGGTCTCGGCCTTCAGGCCAGCCCAGAGCGTGTACTCCATGCCTGCCTTAGTCTGCCATGTCACGCCCGTCAGCGCCAGCGTGGGCACCAGCGATGCGTCGTCGTCGAGGCGTGATGTGTCTATGCTGTCAGCCGGTGCGTAGGCTGTGCTCTCGTCGATCTGCTCCTCTGTCCTCGTCCAGCGCAGTACGCCGGCCTCCTGCTGTCGCACGCTGAGCGTCACCGTGTAGTCGCGCCAGTGTTCGCCGTCGGTCGAGAAGACGCGGACGGTGCGTGGCTGACTGAAGTCCAGCGAGTCGGTCGAGGAAATGGCGAAGAGCGAGTCGCTCCTCGTCGACTTGATGGTTGCCAGGGCGTTGTTCTTCGTTGCCAGTGTGCAGACCACGTGTTTCAGGTCGGTGCCTATGGGCAGCGAGTCGCTGTTGAAGATGCGGCCACCCAGATGGTCGATGTGCATCTTCACTCTCGAGGCGTTGTAGCTCTTCTTATAGGTCGAGTCGGAGCCGTCGGCCGCCGTTGCTGTCAGGTAGCGGTTCAGCGTGCCGAGGGTGAACGAGGTGACGGACACGTTGTCGTAGTACGTCACGTCGTCGTCATCGCCCAGGCACGAGGGCAGCAGCACGCTCGTCATGAGCATGACGCAGCAGGCCATCATCACCTTTTTCATGCTATTTTTATTGTCATTTATCATTGATTCGTTATCATTTAGGCACGTAGTGCCGCAAGTTTTGGCTGCAAAGGTACGCAAAAATCCCTAAACACCGCGTTTTTCTCACCTTTATTAAATTAAATTATATGATAAAATGCAAAAAAGAGTGCGGTATGAGTCACTCACTCCGCACTCTTTTCAATGAACGCTGGTCTTCGTCAGTGTAACAATACTCAAGACCGTGGCAAGGACCACGCAGGCCAGCATCACTGTTGTTTGAAAATCAAATAACATAACTTTTACCTTAAATTTAAAACCTTTGCGATGATGCAAAGAAGTACTAACCTAATGAATATGGGGGAACAATCGTCACGATTGCGGTGCAAAGGTAATAGTTTCTGTGGTCGCGCACAAGAGAATGGCGCCCTTTCCTCAGAAACGGCGCCATTTGTTGACTTATGTCAATCTGAAGCGATTATTCTTCACCTGAGTCGTCATCGTCCCAGAAGCCGCGGCGACGGGAAAGCAGGAGTTTTCGCGACGGCGGGCGTACCAGCCGCGTTGGTCCTTATAGCTGCCGTGGTGGAAGCCACACGCTTTCAGCGCCATCGTCAGCTTCTTCAGGTTGGGTACGTCGACGGCTCGGGCGTGCTGTTCCAGCTCGTGCTGGATGTCGACGGCTCGCATAAAGTTGTCCTTGCCGCGCTCGGCGGGCTCGAAGTAGGCCAGCAGCAGTGCCTCCGGCGACGTCTGGCAGCGGTACGGTTTGTTATGCTCCTCGATGGCCTGCTCCTCAGCCTTGGTGAAGTGGTAGGGGGCGCCGCGGCGCAGTTCGTCGACGGCCTGGGCGTAGAGCTGGCGGTAGTCGATGGGTGTCGTGGTGTCGATGATGCCGTCGATCTCGCAGCACAGGTAGCGGCGCGAGCCCGTGGGGTCGCAGAGTGGCTGGCGGTCGTTGGTGGTGGCCACGAACGACGCCATGCGCGGCAGCAGCTGGTACTGGTCGGAGCGCATACGGCGCGTCTGCACGTCCTTCTCGGTGAGCACGCGTTTGATCTTCGCCTGCTCGCGCTCGGTCTTGGCGTTGTACTCGTCGACGTTGACCAGCAGCATCCGGCTCAGCATCCGCTCCACCTGCTCGGCATTGTCGAGCTTGATGTCGTCGATGTAGTACGCCCGCAGCTCCGGCGGCAGCAGCCGGCGGCAGAACGTCGACTTGCGGCAGCCCTGCGGTCCGATGAGCAGCGGCACGAGGGCGTTGCCGTAGTCGCGGCTGAGCTGCTGCCACTGTGCCACCATGGCCAGGAACCAGCGGTGGAACACGTCGGGCCACTCGGCGTACGCCGTCGGCACGCGCCGTGCCAGGGCGCGGATGTGGTCGGTCTGTCCGTCCCATGCTCCGCAGCGGCCGAGGAAGTCGGCGACGGGGTTGTAGTCGGGCGTCAGCGAGGAGCGCACGTAGAGTTCGACGTCGATGCTCCAGGCCACGCCCACCTGCTCCATCTGTTCGTAGGCGATGCGGCGCAGATGGCGGTCGGTCAGTTGCTGCCAGTCAGTTGGCTCTACCACTTTCTCCGAACCGTCGTCACAGAGCGGCCCTTTAGCGTCACAGAGTGGCGCTTTACGTTTGTAGAGTGGCGCTTTACGATCGTAGAGTGGCCCTTTAGAATCGTAGAGTGGCGCTTTAGAAATGTAGAGTGCCGCCTGGCGACGATGGCGCGGTCGGAACTCCTCATACTGTTTAAGAACGTTAAAACGAAGCTCATAATTCTTCTCGAAGAACTTTTTGACGCCTCGTGCGATGCGTTTTCTGTTTTTTACCGATTCAATTTCGATTTTCTTCTTTCGTGGGCTGAACAGCTTGGTCAGCCACCGTTTGATAATTTGCAAAGTTTTCATGTATATATATGATTGTTTAAACCAAAAATAACCTACCTATCCTACCTATCCTACAGTATGACCTACCCGCAGATAGGTAGGATAGGTAGGATGTTTTCCTGTTTCACTACTATATACGTAATGCGCGTGCGCGTTGCTTCTGCCACCAGCGTAGCCATGCGCGGCGCCCGTAGAGTTCGTACTTGCACTGGCGGCAGACGCGCCGCCGCGTTCCTGAGGGGTAGAGCTCGAACTGCTCGTCGGGCAGCTCGAGCCCGCAGTGTCTACACTTCATCATATTTGCATTACTCTTGCCCCATGCCCCACGCCCCTTTCTCCTATAGAATGTAGTTTGGGAATGCCTGGTGGCGGTTCTCGCGCGGATCGAGACACACGGAGCAGTGGAGCCACATGGAACCGTCGTGGCGGTACTCAAAGAACACCTGGTCGTAGTCCACATGGGCCACGATGAAACGGAAGTAGGCGCGTAGCGTCTCCAGGTCGGGGGCTGCCAGGTCGACGGCCTCGCCCGTGAGGTGGCGCGAGCAGCCCACCTCGTGGAGTGCCTCGTTGACCAGCGGCGAGTGGAACGCTCCGCGGATGGTCAGCGGCCCGAAGCGGCCGTAGAGCGGTTCGAGCAGCACGCGGCAGAGGTTGGCCAGTGCCGCCGTCTGCAGGCTGTCCGGGGTGTTGTCACGGTGGAATCGCTCAGCCCACGCCGAGTGTGTCAGGTCGTAGTAGCTGAAATGGTCGGTCAGTTGGAAATTTTTCCTTTTCATAAGTCTTGTCGCTTTTTAGGGTTCAACGTTTCTGTTATCACTCACTGAAGCGAATACCGGTATCGCAGCCACAAAGTTAGCGCACGGGGAGATACGCTCCAACTTTCCGGGTTGGAAGGAGCGGAAAAGGAAGTGGTGGAAGAATGATGGAAGCGGCGCTGGAAGTTGCGCGCGCTGGAACGGGTGGTTTGGTTAGTCGGTGAGCACCCCGGCCTCGACCAACAAGGTAACCACCTTTATACACAGGTTCTTGTCGGCGTTGTTGTCGAGCCACGAGCGGTAATCGCCCCTCGGGAAGTCGTAATCGGTGGCTGCCTTGCGTATGTTTTCGCCCTTCAGACCGTTGCCAACAACCAGGGCAATGGCGCGGCCGAACTGCTTCATGGAGACGTTCTCGATGATGAGCTGGTGGTCCATCAGCACCTTCCAGACGTGGCACCAGCGGAACGTGTTTCGCTCGCGGCTGTTGGCCTCGGGCAGCACCCGTTCGCGCAGTACGCGCACCAGCCGGTTGGCCCGCGGCGTGTCGTGGCGCAGGCTGAACACGAAGGCGTCGGGCAGCTCCACCAGCAGCGGCTCAGCCCCCTCGCCGGCCTTGGCGGCAGGTGGCGCGGACGTGGGCTGCTGCTGCGCCGTAGTCGTTGATACATAAGGACTTAGCTGGTTCTGCGGGAAATAGTTGTCGGGCTCCGGCTGTTGCTGACTCTGCTTCAGCACCTCCTGCTCCTGGCGCAGTTCGGTCAGCTCCTGGCGCATCTCAGCCACCTGCTGAGTCAGCGTGGCTACCGTCTGCAGGAGCTCATGCAACAGCTGCTCTGACGGACGGTCAGCAGCCACTGGGGGCAGGGGGGAATGACTCCCCGTGCCCGGCAGCGTAGGGCCGGAATCCGTCCGTCTATCCATAGAAGATGGCGTTTAGAGTTCTGATGATTGAGTCTGCGCAAATACATTCGTTGAGAGGGGAAGGGCAGACTACTCATGTTGTCGTGGTTGTCGCTGCCCATAGTTCAGTTCTATACTATTGCAAAAATACATTTTTTTCCTGTCACCACCAAATTTTTAACGAGAAAAAATCAAAAACTCTTGATTTAAATCAATTATTGTAGGAAAAACACTTAACAAGCACAAAGTGCACAGCGGAACCGACCCTACTGTGCACTTTTGTCTCAACAGAGAGGGGTCAGCGTACTACTTTCTTGCCATCCACGATGTAAATGCCGCGCGGAAGCCCATATAAGGTTGTCGAGGATTGGGATTTTACTTGCTGGCCAGCCAAATTGTAGA
>Ga0310694_10001811_pt1 | contig 23379 bp, 17 predicted proteins | sample 174DNAGHGhighgp2_FD_203884 | JGI IMG/M metagenome (GOLD analysis project Ga0310694, IMG submission 203884) | Sheep rumen microbial communities from Palmerston North, Manawatu-Wanganui, New Zealand - 1742 DNA GHGhigh gp2 (v2) (version 2) | ecosystem: Host-associated > Mammals > Digestive system... | reverse complement strand
AAACATGATCTGCACTGTGCCCTCTTTGGCACATCCTGACGGCTTGTATCCGTTCCTCTATCGTGTGTCTTTTCCTCATAATAAAACCCCGAAAGTTTTTTGTCCAACTTTCGGGGTTCATTACATTTCCCGGGCCTCTTTCCTTATTCCCCGTAGGGGTTTCCTCTTAATCTAAAGTTATTCCACGTTGAGGAGGTAGTAGTTCTTCTTGCCTTTCTGGACGAGGATGCAGCCGCTGGCGAGGATGTCGGCGGCGGAGAGGGTGCAGTCCTCCCCTACCTTCTGCTTGTTGACGCTGATGGAGTTCTGTTTCAGCTCGCGGCGGATAGCGCCCTTGCTCTCGAACATGCCCACCTCGGCAGCGAGGTCGACCAGCGAGGGGTTGGCCTCGATGGCGGCACGGCTGACGGTGAACTGGGGCACACCTTCGAAGACACTCAGAAGGGTGTCGCGGTCGAGGGCGTTGAGCTGCTCGGTGGTTGCCTTGCCGAAGAGGAGCTCGGAGGCGGCGATGGCGGTATTGTAAGCCTCTTCGCCGTGGACGCGGACGGTGATGTCTTTGGCCAGGGCTTTCTGGAGGATGCGCTGCTCGGGAGCCTCAGCGTGCTGTTTCTCGAGGGCCTCAATCTCTTCCTTCGAGAAGAGGGTGAAGATGCGGATATACTTGGCGGTATCGACATCGGAGCAGTTGAGCCAGAACTGGTAGAACTTATAGGGGCTGGTCTTGGCGGGGTCGAGCCACACGTTGCCGCCTTCGGTCTTGCCGAACTTTGTGCCGTCGGCCTTGGTGATGAGGGGGCAGGTGAGGGCGAACGCCTCGCCGCCTTCCATGCGGCGGATAAGCTCGGTGCCGGTGGTGATGTTACCCCACTGGTCGCTGCCACCCATCTGGAGCTTGCAGCCCTTGGTGCGGTAGAGGGTGAGGAAGTCGTAGCCCTGGAGGAGCTGGTAGCTGAACTCGGTGAACGAGATGCCGGTCTCCATGCGCTTCTTCACGCTGTCCTTGGTCATCATGTAGTTGACAGTGATATGCTTACCCACGTCGCGGATGAAGTCGAGGAAGAGGTAGTCCTTCATCCAGTCGTAGTTGTTGCAGATCTCGGCGCCATTGACGGGGTTGTCGAAGTCAAGGAAGCGCTCGAGCTGGTGGCGGATGCACTGCACGTTGTGCTGGATTTCCTCGACGGTGAGGAGTTTGCGTTCCTGGGCCTTAAAGGAGGGGTCGCCGATCATGCCTGTGGCGCCGCCGACGACGGCGAGGGGCTTGTGGCCTGCCATCTGGAGGTGTTTGAGGAGCATGATAGAGACGAGGTGGCCGATATGGAGGGAGTCGGCGGTGGGGTCGATACCCACGTAAGCCGTGGTAACTTCTTTATTGAGTTGCTCTTCGGTGCCGGGCATGATGTCGTGAATCATGCCGCGCCATTTGAGTTCTTGGACGAGGTTAGTATTCATAGGGTTAATGGATCTATATATATAATATTATATGTATTCATTATTTAATAAAAGAGGTGCTGCTCTTTCGGGCGGCACCTCTTTTTGTGTGTTATCGTGCCCGATTAGCGAACCATCATCTTGGCGGTGGCGGTGTGGCCACTGATGATGACGTTGATCAGATACATACCCTTAGCCATACCGTCGGTATTGAGGGTGATGAGCTGCTCGCCTTCGGCGATGTGGCCGAGGTTACGGCTGATGACGCAGCGGCCGTTGAGGTCGTAGACACGGAGGATACCGTTGCCGGCGACGGCGGCGTTGATGGCGATGTTGGCTTCACCGTAGACGGGGTTGGGGAAGAGGTTGAGGCTGTTGATGCCGTTGTTGCGGACGACGGGGATGTCGACGACGGGCTCGTAGTCCTGAGGATCGGAGACCTCGTTGACGGTGTCGGTGACATAGGTCATATCCATGAAGATACCGCGGCCATAGGTGCCGAAGTAGAGGGCACGGGGCCATTTGGTCTTAGCGAAGACCATGTTGTTGGCATTGACGCCGGTGTGGGTGAGGGTGCGGCGGACAGGCAGCTTGCCGGTCTGCTGGACGATAGCGGTCACGGGAACGCCGGTGATGTTGTTGTAGACGTTCCAGGAAGTGCCGTTGGTGGAGGTGAAGACACCGTTCTCGGTACCGACATAGATGGTGCCGGTGCTATCCTCGACGAGGGCGCAGTAGGCGGGGATATTGGCGTAGCCGTTGATGGCGGCGGGGGTCAGGGTAGTGAGGTTGGTGGAGGCGTTGTTGATGATAGCCACATTGGGCATGGTGTCGCAGAAGTCCTCGAAGGTGAGGATGAGGCGATCCTGGCCGGCGCGGTTGTCGACGGCGATGGAGCTGATGGGACGGTTGATCCACTTGCTGCCGTTGAAGGCGAAGGTGTCGATGTGGATGATGGGATTGGTGTTACCCGGGTCGAGCATCAGGTCTTCGTAGACGTTGTTGTTAGACTTGGTGTAGTTGATGTTCTCGAAGCCGCTGAGGCGGAAGAGCATGGACTTGTGGGTGAGGACATCGTAGGCGGAGACGAACACGAAGCGGCCGTCGCGGCTGAAGGCTGCGGAGCGGGTGCGGGTGTTCTCGAAGCCGGCGTTGGAGGGGATGATGGTGATGAGGGGAGCCCACCACATGAGTTTGTCGTAGAGGGTAGCGTCGCTGGAGTTGTAGACCTTGGTGAAGTCGGTGGGCATCCAGGAGTAGAAGACGGAGTAGTTGGTGGAGCTGCTCATACCGCCGACGACGGTGTTGGCGACGACGAGCATACGGGACTGGATGGGGTTAAGCACCTTGATGGAGTCGGAAGCGAGACGCTTGTGGTTGCCGGGCATGTTGACGTCGGCGTTGGTGAAGGTGTACTCGAAGGGGTAGTCGGAGTTGGCGCGGCTGTTGAAGTTGGCTTTGTCGCCAGCCTTCATCTCGAAGCGGCCGGCGCGGCCGGTACCGACGGGGATGGTGTCGATGACGGTGACGTGCTCACCGACAGCGGTGATGGAGTCGCGATACTGCAGTCTGACGGCGCGGGTGGTTCCGGGGAGGGACAGCCAGACGGTGTCGTAGACGCTGCCGCGTTTGCGGAAGATGTATCCGAGGGTATCGACGCAGACTTTGATAGAGTCTTTGAAGATGGTGTTGTTATCGGTCTCCCAGAGGGTCATCTGGCCGATTTCGGGGCCGCCGTTGAGGTGGTCTTCATGGACGAAGGCGTCGCCGATGGTCCAGGTGGTGGTGTTGGTGTAGTCGAGGTAGTCGGCATAGGCGCGGCCGAAGTTGGCGTTGGAGGAGGAGGTAAAGATGACGCGGCGCGAGAGAGGAGCGAGCTGCTGGAAGGCGGAGGCAGCGACATTGCCGCCGTTGCCGGTCCAGATGATGTTGGCATCGTTGTTGAGGAGGAGGCTACCGTCGTTGTACCAGGAAATCTCCTGCAGGGCGCGGTGAGCGGAGTCGACGTTGTGGTCAAGGTAGGGCTCGATGAGGGGGCAGGCGTTGCTGTTGGCGCCGCTGATGAGGGTACCGTCGGGGCTCACGGCGAGGCCGTTGATCTGGACGTTGTTCATACCGCGGTTCTCATTGCTGAAGGAGACGAAATTGTTGGAGGTGGAGTAGACGCCGCCGTCGGTGGCGATGTAGTAGACGACATTCTTCTCACCTTCCTCGTAGCGGACGATGGGGAGGATCTGGTGGATGCCGGAGTGGACGAAGCTATAGTTGTTGTAGACGGAGGACATATAGTCGCCGACGTTGAGTTCGAACTCGCTGGCGGAAGCCTGGTTCCACTGGTAGTAGGCACCTTCGAGGATACCTTCGCCGACCTGCACGTTGGTACCGCCGAGGGCGACACGACGAGGATTCTCGGGGTCGATGGCGATAGCGCCGCAGACCTTACCGGAGTTGCCGGTGAAGGGCATCACGGAGGAGGTGGTGAGGGTGTTCCAGGTGTGGCCGTCGGTGGTGACGTAGAGGGCGTCCATGAGGCCGCTGGCGTTGATGGTCATAGCGTAGAGGTAGGTGTTGGCCACGTTGGTGTCGGCGTGCGAGATAGCCAGTTTGATGGCGATATTGGTGCCGCCGAAGGCGCTGTTGGTGGTCGAGATGTTGTTGTAGGTCACAGGAGCGGGAGCCGTAGCGTCGCCGATGCTGTAGAGCTGGTTGCCGCTGGCGAAGTAGGCGGTCTTACGGGCGGAGGAGATGACGATCTCGTCGACATTGCCCACGAAGACGACGTCGTAGTTGTTGGGGAGGTTCCAGAGGCTGCTGGAGGCGTTGGCATCCATGCTCCAGCGGTAGAGGCCCGTGCTGGTAGCGACATAAAGGTAGAGTTTCTCCATGCCGTTCACGGTGCGGACGATGTAAGCGATGTCCTTGACCACAGTGAAGTCGTCGTTATCGACGGTAGAGGCGATGGGCTGGAACTCGGAGGTCTGGGGGTTGAAGCGATAGACGCCGGAGCCTTTGAGGGAGCGCTTGGTGAAGTTGGTACCATAGGAGTAGTCGTTGCTACCGGTACCGATAAAGACGGTATTGTCGGGACCCTGAGCGAGGCAGCTGATGGGGAGCGAGACCTCTCTGTTGTTAACAAAGTAAGGGACGCGGTGCCAGATGCCGGTATTGGCGGCGAGGCGCTCGATGTTGTTGGCATCGATACCGGGGATGTTGGAGTAGAGGGTGCGGAGGATGTTGGTGTCGGCGGACTTGACGAAGAGGCCACCAGTGGCCGCGCCGGCGTAGATTGTGGTGTTGTTCGTGTCCTGACGGTCGAGGCAGAGACTGGTAACGTGGCCACCGACGTTGGCGGGGCCGATTTCGAAGAATTTGTTACCGGACTGGGCGTTGGCAGCCCCTCCAGCCAAAGTCAGGAGGCCTACATACAAGCCGAGAAGTACTTTGTTTCTTTTCATAAGTTATTTAATATTAATTAGTTATTTTATTTTCAAACAAATCAATTAACGTACAAAGATACAATTTTTTCTTTAATTATAAAGAATTATTTTTATTTTATTGAAAAAAAGGTGGCAGATAAGGTGTAAAGGGGTGAAATCATAATTTTATTTAAAAATACAATAAAGGCGTTTTTTTTTAGTTAATGGAGAAAACATAAAAATAAAAAAAATATGGAATCTGTAAATATTCAGGAACTTAATGAGCGCATAGGACGCGAGAGTGCATTTGTGGATATGTTGACACTCGAGATGGGCAAGCAGATTGTGGGGCAGAAGCATATGGTAGAGGGACTGCTTATCGGCCTGCTGAGTAACGGACATGTGTTGCTGGAAGGTGTACCTGGATTGGCCAAGACGTTGACCATCACCACGCTGGCGAAAGCTATCGATGCAAAGTTCAGCCGCATACAGTTTACCCCCGACCTGCTGCCTGCCGACCTTATCGGAACGATGATATACAGCCAGAAGAGCGAGTCATTCCAAGTGAAAAAAGGACCTATCTTCAGCAACTTCATCCTCGCCGACGAAATCAACCGTGCCCCCGCCAAGGTTCAGAGTGCCCTGCTGGAGGCCATGCAGGAACGCCAGGTGACGATAGGCGAGCAGACCTTCAAGCTGGAGGAGCCGTTCCTGGTGTTGGCAACACAGAACCCCATAGAGCAAGAGGGCACCTATCCGCTGCCCGAAGCACAGGTGGACCGCTTCATGCTGAAGGTGGTGATTGGCTACCCGAAGAGAGAGGAAGAGCGCGAGATTCTTCACCAGCAGGTGAATGGAGGAGCCAACTCAAGATTGAATGGAGAGAGCAAGGCTGTAGTGAAGCCAGAGGATATCCTGAAAGCCAGAGAGTTGGTTCGCGAAGTGTATATGGACGAGAAGATTGAGAATTATATCACCGACATCATCTTCGCTACGCGTTTCCCCGGACAGTATGGCCTGGAGAAGCTGCAGCCGCTGATCAACTATGGCGCATCGCCGCGCGGCAGCATCAACCTGGCCGCCGCCGCCAAAGCCTATGCCTTCATGAAACGCCGCGGATACGTGATTCCCGAGGATGTGCGTGCCATTGCGATGGATGTGTTGCGTCACCGTATCGGTCTGACCTACGAGGCCGAGGCTGAGAATATCACGAGCGAGGAGATCGTGAACGAGGTGCTGAACCGTGTGGATGTGCCTTAATTCAGTGTTTAGTGTTCAGTGTTTAGTGTTCAGTGTTCAGTGTTTAGTGTTTAGTGTTCAGTGTTTAGTGTTTAGTGTTTAGTGTTCAGTTATGAACGAAGACATAATCAAGAAAGTCCGCAAAATTGAGATAAAAGCGAGGGGTCTGAGCCAGCAGATGTTCAGCGGTGAATACCATTCGGCGTTCAAAGGGCGCGGAATGATGTTCAGCGAGGTGAGGGAGTACCAGTACGGCGACGACGTGCGCAATATCGACTGGAACGTAACGGCACGTCTGGCGCATCCGTATGTGAAGGTATTCGAGGAGGAGAGGGAGATGACGGTGATGCTGCTGGTGGACGTAAGCGGGAGCAACCGTTTCGGCACCCAAGGGCAGTTCAAAGAAGAGCTGGCCGCCGAAGTCGCCGCAACACTGGCGTTCAGCGCGATAGCGAACAACGACAAGGTGGGTGTGATTCTTTTCAGCGACCAGATTGAGAAGTTCATCCCACCGAAAAAAGGCCGCACACACATCCTGCGCATCATCCGAGAGCTCATCACTTTCCAGCCTGAATCGAACGGTACCGACCTAAGCCTGGCGTTGCGCTATTTCTCCAACGTCACCAAGCGGCGTTGCACGGCATTCCTGCTGAGCGACTTCATTGGTAACGAGAAAGGCGTGGCGAAAAAGGAGAGCTGGACCGAAGCGTTAAAGCTGGCTGCGGGAAAGCACGACCTCGTGGCCTTGCGGCTAGTGGACCGAGAGGAAGGACGAATGTCGAACGTAGGCCTCGCAAAGTTCTACGACCCGGAGAGCGGAGAGACGCTATGGGTAGACACGGGAAGCGTCGAAGTGAGGAAGATGGTGGACAGACGCTTTGAGGAGCACGGGAAAGAACTCGACCAGACCATGCGCCGCTACGGCGTGGACATGACGACGCTCTGGACCGGCGAAGACTTTGTGAAGCCGCTGAGAGGACTGTTTGCCAAAAGGAGCTAAGACGGCAGGAGGCAAGAGATTAAGGAGACAAACTAAATGAAAAAGATATTCATCATAGGATTCATAGGCTTGACGGGCTTGCTGAGCGAAGTCTATGGTCAGGCGAAGCTGAGTGACGACACCATCCAACTGGGTGGTCAAACGACGCTGACGGTAACGAACGCACGCCTGTATCCGACACCCGAGATACTGAACAACAACACCATCGAGGTGGTTGGAGAGCAGACGTTCGACACAGCGAAGCATACCCAAAGCACGGTGCTGACGAGTTTCGAGCCCGGCGTGCATTACGTGATGCTGAGTGCCGTAGACTCGATGCCGCTTGTGGTGCTCGACGTAGATGTGGACACTACCGCCCGCGCCGACATCAAGGACATTGCCGACATCGAACGTGCCCCCTACTCTTTCTGGGAAATCTTCCGCTGGGTGTTGCTGGGACTGGGCATCATCGCCCTCGGTTTACTCGGCTGGTGGCTCTACACCCACCGGAAGAAAATCCAAGAGGTGCTGGGACCGCATGAGCCTGTCGACACTCGCACTCCCGAAGAGCGTGCCCTCGACAGCCTCGAGGAGCTGCGCCGCAAACAGCTGTGGCAGGCCGGGAGAGTCAAGGAATATCATACCGAGCTAACCGACATTGTACGTCGTTTCATTGAGGAAGCCACGGGCATCCGCGCCACGGAGTTGACGAGCGACGAGACCATTGAGGCAGTGGAGAGAGGAGAGTGGAGAGTGGAGAGTTCCCTGCTACGCAGCATCTTCACCACTGCCGACCTGGTGAAATTCGCCAAGAGTGAGCCGCAGCCCTACGAGCACGACCACTCGATGAATCAAGCTGCGGAGTTTGTCAAGATGCTGTGGCAGAGCGTAAAGCCCACCGAGACATCAAACGGGGAGGAGGTGAAGGATGAATAACATAACCTTTGGGCATCCGTGGATGCTGCTGGGTTTGATACTGGTGCCGCTGCTTATCGGGTGGTGGATGTGGCGTTACAGGAAGCAGGAGGCAGCATTGCAGCATTCGAGCACTTCGTTTCTGAAGGGTGTGAAGAAGACCTTGCGTCAACGCCTTCGCTGGCTACCCTATGCCTGCCGCGTTGTCGCCATAGCCGCCGTTGTGGTGGCGCTGGCGCGTCCGCAGAGCCGTCTGAGCCGCGAGGAGATGACGGTGGAGGGCATCGACATCGTGCTGGCTGTCGACCTGTCGGGAAGCATGCTGGCCGAGGACTTCCGGCCGAACCGACTGGAGGCTGCCAAGAGTGTTGCCGAGAACTTCATCAAAGGCCGCAAGAGCGACCGCATAGGTCTGGTAGTCTTCGCCGGAGAGTCATTCACACAGGTGCCGCTGACGGTAGACCACCAGGTGCTGCTGAAGCAGCTGAAGAGCCTGAAAAGCGGCACGATGCGCGACGGAACGGCGCTGGGCGACGGCTTGGCTACGGCCATCAACCGCATCAAAGACAGCGAAGCCAAGAGCAAAGTCATCATCCTGATGACCGACGGCGTAAACAACCAGGGCAGCGTAGACCCGCAGAGTGCAGCCGAGATCGCAGCGATGTACAACATACGTCTCTACACCATCGGTATCGGCACCAGGGGCAAAGCCCCCTACCCTTTCCGCGACGAGCTGGGCAGGGTGCATTACCAGAATGTGGATGTCGAAATCGACGAAGCCCTGATGAAAGAGATGGCTGGTGCCACGAAGGAGGGACAGTATTTCCGCGCCACGAACAAGGGAGCCTTGGAGGAGATTTTCGAGAAGATTGACAAGATGGAGAAGAGCAAGATTGACGTGACACAGTATGCTCAGACGAAAGATGAGTTCTCCAAATGGCTGTGGCTGGCGCTGATAGCCTTGGGTCTAGAGGCCCTCGTCAAATGGGGCTGGTTCAAACTCTAACCTCAAACGTAAAACGTAAAACCTCAAACGTAAAAAGTGATACATTTCGAACATATAGAGTATTTGTGGTGGCTGGTGGCTGTGGCTGCCGTCGGAGTGCTGTGGGGACTGATGAGCTGGCGGACTCGCCGTCGGCTGGAGCAGTGGGGCGACAAGAAAATGTTCGGACGCCTGATTCCCGACGCCAAACGGTGGCGTCCGGCGACGAAGATGGCGCTGACACTGACAGGTGCCACGCTCATTTTCGTAGCACTGGCGAACCCACAGATAGGGACGAAAATAGAGAAAGGCAAACGCAGCGGCAGCGATATAGCTATCTGCCTCGATGTGTCGAACAGCATGATGGCTGAAGACCTGCAGCCCAACCGTCTGGAACGCGCCAAACGGGTGGTCGCCAACCTGATGAGCGAGATGGCCGGTGACCGCGTGAGCCTCGTGGTGTTTGCCGGAGAGAGTTTCATCCAGATGCCACTCACCGGCGACTACAGCGCCGTGAAGTTGTTCCTCGACCAGATAGACTGTTCGATGGTCGGCACCCAGGGTACCGCTATCGGAGACGCCATAGAGAAATCCATGGAGACCTTCGGCTGGGGCGACCCCGACCGCGAATGGAAGACCTCGAACGGAAGAGCCATCATCGTCATCTCCGACGGCGAGAACCACGAAGACGATGCCGTAGGAGCCGCGAAGAAAGCCGCAAAAGAAGGTGTGCGTGTGAGCACTGTGGGCATGGGTCTGGCCGACGGAGCCCCTATCCCCGACCATTCGCCTCGCAGCCGCGGCTACGGCTACAAACGTGACCGCGAGGGCAACGTCATCATGACTCGCCTCAACGAGCAGATGCTGCGCGACATCGCGGAAGCGGGCAAGGGTGTCTATGTGCGTGCCGACAACAGCGGCAACCTCAGCGAGATAAAGTCGATGATAGAAAACCTCGAGAAGAAAGACTTCGAGGAGGCCTCCTTCAGCGCCTACGAGAGCCGCTACCAGTATCCGCTGGTGGCAGGATTACTCTGCCTGCTGGCCGAGGTGCTAATTTTCGAACGCCGCAACAAAAAATGGAAGATTTTTTGATTTAGTAACCAAGTAGCCAGTTAAGCCAAATGAAAAAAGCACTTTATATACTTCTATTTTTTCAATTTTCAATTTTCAATTTTCAATTGATCTTTGCCCAGGGCGACATCCATGAGTTGCGCTCGGGAAACCGCTACTACCAGCGCGGCAAGTTCGACACCGCCGCGACACACTACCGAAGGATCCTCGATGTCGACAGCAACGATTTCGCCGGACAATATAATCTGGGCAACGCGCTCTACCGGCAGGGTAATTATCTCGAGGCAGCAAACCGCTACAGCAAAGCGCTGACAAACCGCAACCTCGACGACCGCCAGCGGGTCAACACCATGCACAATATGGGCAACAGTTTCTTCAAGCTGGCTCAGAGCGACAACGACCAGCAGACCCTGAAGACCGCCATCGAGTGCTATAAGGGCGCGCTGAAGGTGGACCCCAAAAACAATGACAGTAGATACAACCTGGCCATGGCGCAACGGCTGCTGAAAAAGATGCAACAGCAACAACAGCAAAACCAGCGAAACCAGCAGAACCAACAGCAGCAGCAACAGCAACAGCAACAGCAACAGCAGCAACAAAACAAAGACCAGAAGAAACAGGACCAGAAGAAGCAGGACCAGAAGAAGCAGCAACAGCAACAACAGCAACAAAAAGGCGGCGACAAAGACAAAGACCAGCAGCGCAAGCAGCAGGACTCAGACCAGCTAAACGACCAGGTGAAGAAGGAGCTGCAACGCCAAAAAGACAAGCAGAAGCAGAACGGACAGAACCAACAGAACCAAGATCAAAAAGAGCAGAAAAACCAACAAAAGAAAGAGAATCAGTCCGACCCAAACAACCAAAACAACAACCAGCCCCAGCAGCACCAGCAGCAGAAAGAGAAAAGCCGTTCGGCGGGTCAGAAGTTCGACCCCACCAAGCAGAACGCCGAACGTATGCTCGAGGCCGTAAAGAACAATGAGCGCCAGACCCTCAAAGACCAGCAGAAGAAAGCCAAAGTCGTCGGCGGAAAACATATCGAGAAAGAATGGTAGAAAATGAATGATGAGTGATGAATGATGAATGATGAGTAATGAATGATAAAAGATGCAAAAATGAAGGAAAGAGCTAAAATTAATACAAGAAGACGGTTGTACAGAATATTATTTGTCAGCCTAATTTTCAATTTTCAATTCTCAATTTTCAATTCTCTTCTGGCTCAGGAGATGACCGTCCAGGCTCCTCAAAAGGTCTATGTGGGCGACAATTTCACCGTCACCTTCATCGTCAACGATATGGCACAGGACTTCCACGGTCCCTCTTTCAAGGGTTTTTCTCTTCGCTCCGGCCCCAACCGTGGCATACAGCAATCCACCTCGAACATCAATGGCCAATGGTCCTCTTCCACTCAGACCACCTTCTCCTACCGTCTCTTGGCTGACGTCGAAGGGACCTTTACTGTGGGCTCTGCCTCTTGTTCCGTGAACGGAAAGAAGATTTCTTCCAACAGCTTCACCATCAAAGTGGAGAAACTCAGTCAAGCCCAGCAGCAACAACGTAAACAACAGCAGCAACAGCAGCAACAACGCCGACAGAGCTACGACCCCTGGGCGCAGCAGCCTCAGCCGGCTTCGCAAATCGATGACAACAAGCTCTTCGCTCGCACTTCGGTGAGCAAAGCCAACCCCTACCAAGGGGAACAGATCATCGTCACCTATAAGATCTACACACAGGTGCCCATCAGCCAGTTCGCTATCGACAAACTGCCGGGCAACAAGGGTTTCTGGGCCGAGGATCTCTCCGCCAACCAGAATCGTGTGAAACAGTATGAGGAGACCGTCAACAACCGCCGCTACCAGGTAGCCGAGATCCGGCGCGGAGCACTCTTTCCCCAGGAGAGCGGCAAGCTCACCATCGAGCCCCTCGACCTCAACGTGCTGGCCCTCGTCCAGGCGCCACGTCGCCGCACCGGCACCATGTGGGACCTCTTCGACGACCCCTTCTTCAGCAACTACGCCACCCAAGCCGTCGAGTACCCCCTCCACACCAAATCCGTCTCTGTGACCGTCAAGCCCCTGCCCGAGGCTCCCGACAACTTCTCCGGCGCCGTGGGTTCCTTCTCCGTGAAGGGCGGTCTCTCCGCCGAAACGGTGAAGTCCAACGAGGCAGTCTCCTACAAGCTCACCATCTCGGGACACGGCAACCTCATGCTCGTCACCCCGCCCACTCCCCAGTTCCCCACCTCCTTCGAGGTCTACGACCCCCAGATTGACGACAAGATCACCAAGTCCGAGAACGGCATCTCCGGCTCCCGCACCTTCGAGTGGGTCGTCATCCCCCGCAGTCAGGGTTCCTTCACCATCCCCGCCTACCAGTTTGTCTATTTCGACCCCTCCTCCGGCAGCTACTCCACCATCAACCTTCCCGCACAGAGCATCGTCGTCGAGAAGGGCAAGGGCTCTTCCTCCTCCTTCTCGGGCAAAGACAATGTGCAGCTCCTCATCAACGACATCCACTATATCCACCCCGTTGCCAGCCTCCAGAGCATCAACGACAAGGCCAAGGTCGGCTGGCCCTTCTATCTCGCGGCTCTCCTCATCGCCGCTCTCGCCGCCGCTGCCGTCGTCTTTGGACGCAGATACCAAGCCCAACGGGGCGACATCGACGGCATACGCAAGAAGCGCGCCATCCGTATGGCTCGCCGACGCCTCAAGAAAGCCGCCGCATACCTCGGCTCCGACGACACCACACATTTCTACGAGGAGATCTACCGCGCCATCTGGGGCTGCCTCTCCGACAAATACAGCATCCCCCTCTCACAGCTCAACCGCGACACCGTCAACAGCTGCCTCCTCGAAAAGCACATCTCCGACCTCCAGCATCAAAGCATCATGAAGGTCCTCGAGGACGTCGACCTCGCCCGCTTCGCCCCCGGCAACCCCGAAACGCAGAAACAACTCATCTACGACGAAGCCCTCAATATGATTGTCAACCTAGTATAAAATGAGTGATGAGTGATGAGTGATGAATGATGAATTGAATGACGCGCCATTTAATCTCATTTAACAATAACCAAAACTCCAAAACGTAAAAACCCAAAACATGAAACCTATAATAAATAAGCAGATAGCTGGTAGCAGGCAGCCGATAGCCACTCCTCATTCCTCATTCCTCATTTTTAGTTTTTACCTTTTACTTTTTACTTTCACTGCCCCCGTTGCTGCTCAGAACGCCCTGACGCAGGCGCAGCAGGGTGACGCCGCCTTCAGCCAAAAGAACTACACCGCTGCCGTCGAAAACTACCGAAACGCCCTGTCGGCAGGTCAGACAAGTCCCGAGCTGCTCTACAACCTCGGCAATGCCTACTTCCGCCTCGACAGCCTCGCCCAGGCCATCCTCTACTATGAGCGCACCCTCCGTCTCGACCCCTCCTTCGACGACGCCCGCGAGAACCTCCAACTCGCCAACAGCCGCACCGTCGACCGCATCTCTCCCCTCCCCTCCTTCTTCCTCGCCGACTGGGTCCATACGCTCGCCTCGCGCATCTCCCTCCCCGCCTGGCGCATCATCACCCTCCTCGCCCTCGCGCTCCTCGCCGCCGCCATCGTGGCATTCCTCCTCTCCCACTCTCTGCTCCGCCGCAAGCTAGCCTTCTCCGCAGCAGTCCTTTTCACAGTCCTCACCGTCGCCTCCTTCCTCCTGCTCCTCGCTGCCGTACACCACGCCAACGACCACTCGCAGGCCGTCGTCATGCAGCAGTCCGTGGCCGTCAAGAGCACCCCCGAAGAGGTAAGCCCCGACAAGCTTATCCTCCACGAAGGCACCAAGGTGACCATCTCACAGACCCTCTCCGGATACCACGAGATCATCCTCGCCGACGGCACGAAAGGATGGTGCGACACCAACAGCGTGGAAAGGATATAAACGATGAGTGATGAGTGATGAGTGATGAATGATGAATGATGAATGATGAATGATGAGTGATGAATGATGAATGATGAATGATGAATGATGAACGATGAGTGATGAATGATGAATTGGTAATGATTAATGGTTAATGATTAACGGTTATCGAAATAAGTGGATAGTAGATAGTGGGCAGTGTGTAGCACTTAACCACAAATGCTACACACTACTTTGCGTCAGCTTAATTTTCATTTTTCATTTTTCATTTTTCAATTCACTCTACGGCCAGGAAGTCCGCTACCAGAGTGACTCCTCCTGCGGCTGCGACATCCTTTATGTCGACGGCTTCGAGACCCTCCGCGACGGCGACCTCTACGGCTTCCGCCGCTACGACGGCAAAGTCATAGCCCCCCCCATCTACAAATATGTGTCCACCTTCCGCGACGGCTACTGCCAGGTCTGGATGGACGACACCCTCGCGGGACTCATCGACACCTCAGGACGCGAAATCCTGCCACCCCACTACGACTTCGTCGCCCTCCCCTCCGAAAACCGCATCCTCTTCGCCAAAAACAACCTCTACGGCTATGCCGACCTCCACGGCAACATCGTCGTCCCGCCGCGATACCCACAGGCCGGTCCCTTCCAGGAGCGCCGCGCCCCTGTGGCGGTAGTCGTCGACTCCGCCTTCCTCCTCTGCTCCTTCATCGACACCCTCGGAGACCTCCTCTTTGAGCCCATCTACGAGAATGTGATGCCCTTCTCCGGCGGCGTCGCTCCCGTCCGCCGCTACGACCGCTGGGGCCTCATTGACACCCTCGGTAACGAAATCCTCACCACGCGCTTCGAACAGCTCTCTACACCCGACCACGGCACCTTCTTCGCCGGCGACGAAAACGGGATGGCGCTCTATAAAGTCATCAAGACTTCAAGTCATCAAGACATCAAGTCCCAGAATCTCGAAGTCCCGAAGTCCCGAAGTCTCGAAGTCTCTCCAGTCACTCCTCCCCACTACCTTCCCTACACCACCGTCGCGGATGGACGTATCGGCGTCACCAGGGTCACCACCGGCAAGCAGGGATTCCTCGACCTCGACGGCCGTGAGGTCATTCCTTGCGCCTACGACGAGATAGGGCGTTTCGTCCAGGGGCGCACCATGGTACGCATCGACGACCGCTACGGCATCATCGACACCCTCGGCGGCATCGTGCTACCCATCGAATACCAGAACCTCGTCAATTCGGGCGAAAAATACCTCTATCACGACGGCCTCGCCCTCGTCGAGAAAGACAGCCTCCTGGGCTTCGTCGACCTCGACGGCAAGCCCGTCACCGAGCGCCTCTTCTCTCGCGCCTACGCCTTCTCCGACGGCCTCGCCGCCGTCTGCCTCGACGTCCGCTGGGGCTATATCGACACCCACGGCCAGCCCTTCCTACCCTTCATCTTCGACCTCGCCTCACCCTTCAAATACCAGCGCGCGGAGGTGTGGTTCAACAACCAAAGGTACACCATCGACACACAAGGCCGCTGCGTAAAGAACTGCAACGGAATCATCTCATTCAGATGAATGAGATCACTCATCATTAAACATTCATCATTAAACATTGCCCATTATATGGATCATCCCGGAATAGTAACTGCCGTGAAGCCTGGCTTCGTCACCGTCCAGATTGAGTCTACTTCGGCTTGCGCCGCCTGCGCCGCCCATAGCAAATGCGGCTTCGCGGAATCCAAAACCAAGACCCTCGATATACCCATTCCTCAAGACTTCAAGACTTCAAGACTTCGAGACTTCGAGACTTCGGGACTTCGAGACTTCAAGACTTCGGGACTTCGAGACTTCGAGACTTCAAGTTTCGCCGTCGGCGACCGCGTGACCGTCACCATCGACCATACGCGGGGTCTGCTTGCCACCTGGTGGGCATACGTGCTGCCCGCGATACTCCTCATCGCCGTTGCCGTCGCGCTGTCGCTGGCAGCGCTGCCGGAGCCCCTCGTCATACTACTCACCTTTGCCACCCTCGGCCTCTACCTCCTCGTGCTCTACCTTTTCCGCGAGAAACTGGACTCACGATTCACGCTCGAATTGAAATCACTCAACACTCATCATTCATCACTATGATAATTTTAGGCATAGACCCTGGCACGCAGATTCTCGGCTACTCGCTTTTGGACACTGGTGACACTCAGTCACTCAGTCACTCGGGCACTCCTCTGGCTCCCACGATTCTGGCGATGGATGTGCTGTACCTGAAGAAGATTCCGGACTTCAACCTGCGCATCCGCAAGATCTTCGAGTCGACCGTGAGGATCATCGACTCGTTCCACCCCGACCACCTGGCCATCGAGGCGCCCTTCTTCGGGAAGAACGTGCAGTCGATGCTGAAGCTGGGGCGTGCGCAGGGTGTGGCCATCGCCGCCGCCATCTCGCGCGACCTCTCCATCACAGAATACGAGCCGTCGGTCATCAAGCAGCACATCGCCGGCAACGGCAATGCCTCGAAGCAGCAGGTGGCCAATATGCTGCAGTCCATTCTCGGCTTCGATCAGTCGCCCAAATACCTCGACGCCACCGACGCCCTCGCCGTGGCCTACACGGCCCACCTGCAGCTGTCCAACCCCGTGATACAGATGGTCGAAGAGTCGAAAAGTCGAAAAGTCAAAAAGTCAACAAAAAAGCAATGGTCAGACTTCATCAACAACAACCCGGAACTAGTAAATTGAAAATTGAAAATTCAAAATTGAAAATTAAAGCTGATAGCGGGCAGCTGGGAGCTGGTAGCCATGTGCTATCCACTAGCCGCTACCTGCTACCCGCTACCTGCTACCTGCTCTTCCTCTTAGTTCTCACTTCCTGTTCCTCGCCGCAGGGGAAGAAATACCGTGACGTGAACTTTACGGCGCAGTGCAACCCCCTCTTCGAGAACCAGCTCTACCCCTCGCTTATCCTCGCCCTGAACCACACGGCCACGCAGACGTCCAGCCAGTCGGACACCCAGTCGGTGAGGCTCTATCCCCTCACCCTGCAAGTGACCGCACCCACCAACGACGCGGTGCTCCGCGTCGACATCGACTCCTCGGCCCTGAACTACGTCACCATCTTCCAGGAGATCCTGCCCAAGAAAGGCGAGACCTACACCTTCCATCCCTCGGTGAAATGGAAATACGACCGGCTGCGCAACCTGCACCAGCCCCTGGCCATCGACCTGACGCTGACCTGTTACATCAACGACGAGGAGACCGCCATCAAGAACATCCACCTGACGGCGCGCTCGGTCAACGAGTGTCCGCTCTCCTTCAAGAGCACCCAGGTCGTCGACACCCGCTGGCTCTTCGCCGCCTTCGTCAACGAAGACCACTCGGCCATTCCCGACATTCTCTCGGACATCCTTGCGCAGGGCATCATCACCCGCCTGCAGGGCTATCAGACCGGCAAAGCCAAAGACGTCACCGAGCAGGTCTTCGCCGTGTGGTACTACGCCCTGGATCGCGGCATCGCCTACTCGTCGATCTCGTGCACCTCGAATCCCTCGACCAACACCAACGTGCAACACATACGCTTCTTCGACCAGGTGCTCACGACGCGCCAGGCCAACTGCATCGACGCCTGTGTCTTCTTCGCCTCGATACTGCGCAAGATAGGGCTGCGCCCCGTCATCGTCGTGGAGCCCTGCCACGCCTACCTGGGCTACTACACCGACGCCAAACGCAAGAACCTGCAGCTCTTGGAGACCACAATCACCGCATGGGTCAACTTCCCCAAGCTGCAGCAGTCGCTCCAAGAGGACGGCACCCTCCCCGAGGAGCAGTTCCAGACGCTCACGCGCTACCTCACGAAGAAACAGATCCAGGACTACCGCGACGGGAAGATGACCTTCGAGCAAGTGAAGATTGCCGTCGCGCGCTCGCTCTTCGACAAAGCCTCGGAATACAACCGCGAGACCTACGACGCCAATCGCGCCCTCTTCGCCGACCCCAACACCATCTCGTACCAGATCCTCGACATCGAAAAACTGCGGCAAATCGTACAACCCATCTGAGGCCTTCAAAAAAAATCCCTTCCATATCAAAAAAAAAGCGTATTTTTGCACCCTATTTATACATCAGAAATATGAAGAAAACGATACTCTTTTTCTTGGCATTTGTGGCCACACTACCTCTCGCTGCACAGACGGGTGAGAAGACGCTGAACCGACGCTACTTGAACGAGATACGCGACTCGTTGGCGCAGGTCGTCAACCTGCGAGGCCGCGAGATGCAACAAGCCGCAGAGCGCACGCTTGCCGCCCTGCCCAACGACCGAAAACTGTATGACGAGAGTTATATTTCGGTGGGTGCCGACCTGCTGGACACCATCTACAGCGACGGCTCGCTGCACCTCGACCTGGTGTTTCGCATCTCGTACAACTGCCGCCATATCGAAGGCTGGACCGACGACTATGCGCTGGGCACCTACGACGTCGACTCGTCGAACTCCTGCCGCGCCATCTGCGAGCTGGCGCAGGGCTTCATCCACCAGAACCTCGCCGATGTGTTCCGCGCCGGCAGCGACGTGGAGATATTCATCACCTCGACTGCCGACGGCACCGAGTTCACCACGGCAATACCCTATGACGGCCGCTATGGTGAGTTCCGCTACTGCCCCGTGACCTTCAACGGCGAGCGCTTCCGCGTGTCGGTCGACCGGTCGACGGGCATCACCAACAACTGCCAGCTGGCCTACATGAGGGCTCAGGCTGTGCGTGACTTCTTCGAGAACAATGTGGCCGAGCTGCGCCGCACCCACAACACCTACCGCTTCGTGACGCAGTCGTTCAAGGACTCGGTGAACACCCACTATTTCCGCCGCTCGAGCATCGAGATGCGTGTGAGCGATGTCTTCAGCGAGACGGTGCGCCGCATGCAGGCGGAGCGCATGATGGACGACTATGTGGACTATAACATCCCCGAGACGGAGGTGAAGAATCCCGACACTTACGTCCTGATTATCGCCAACGAGAAATACAACAACGCACTGATTCCCGACGTGCCCTATGCCGCCAACGACGGTGAGGTGCTGCGTCGCTACTGCGTGAAAGCGCTGGGCGTCCCCGAGCGACAGGTGAAGGTGCTCAACAACGCCTCGAAAGCCGAGATCCAGCAGGAAGGCATCCACTGGCTCACCGACCTGGCGAAAGCCGTCGCAGGCCATAACGGCGACACCCCCGTGCCCCAGGCCAACGTCATCATCTACTATGCCGGCCACGGATACACAGACCTCGACGGCAACAGCTACCTGATGCCCAACAACATCAACACCGACGATATCGAGAGTCTGCAGTTCCCCCGCAAGAAAGGCTGCTCGCTCTTCGGCTGCGGCAAGAAAGCGGCAGACACCATCAACTATGACATCGTGCTGACAAAGAAAGAGTCGCGCCGCCTGGCCGCCCAGTGCCTCTCGCTCGACGAACTGACGGGTGCATTCAACGCCAAGGTGGTGCCGGTGAAAGACCTCACCATCGTCATCGATGCGTCATTCGACGGCATGGGCCGTGACGGCAAGAGCATCGTCCGCGCCGACCGTCCCAAGAGCGAAGCCAAAGGCAAGAAGCGCAAAAGCAACATGCGCTCCGACGCCGTGATACTCCTCGCCGCCGACAACGACCGTACGGCCTACGCCTTCGACGAGCACAGCCACGGATTCCTCACCTACTTCCTGCTGAAGGAGATTAAGTTCCTCAAGGACGACATCTTCAACAACACCTATCAGGACCTCTACGAGAGCATCTTCTCGAAACTCAGCAAGGAGTCGGCACTGCAGAACCGCTGGCAGGAGATTTCCGGTATGGCCGGCGGACGGTATAAAGACGCGTGGAGAGGGATGAAGATTAAGTGATGAGTGATGAGTGATGAGTGATGAGTGAGGAACGTATCAACATATCAACATATCAACATATCAACGTATCAACGAATAACATAAAACACAAAAATAAATCATAATGGATAAACTGATTATCACCGCCGCCATCTGCGGCGCAGAAGTTACCAAAGAGCAGAACCCCAACGTTCCCTACACCGTAGAGGAAATCGTCCGTGAGGCCAAGAGCGCCGTCGACGCCGGCGCCGCCATCGTGCACCTCCATGTCCGCGAGGACGACGGCACCCCCACCCAGAGCCACGTCCGCTTCCAAGAGTGCACCGAGGCCATCCTGAAGGCCTGCCCCAACGTCATCCTCATCCCCTCCACCGGCGGTGCCGTGGGAATGACTCCCGACGAGCGTCTCGACTCCACCAACACCACCCCCATCCCCGAGATGGCCACCCTCGACTGTGGCACCTGCAACTTCGGCGACGACATCTTCGACAACACCATGCCCACCATGCGTGCCTTCGGCAAACGCATGCTTGAGAAAGGCATCAAACCCGAATACGAATGCTTCGAGATGGGTCACCTCGACACCATCCTCACCATGGCCCGCAAGGGCGAAGTGCCCGGCGACCCGATGCAGTTCAACTTCGTCCTCGGCGTTCCCGGCTGCACCCCTGCCACCGTCGACAACCTCTGCTGGCTGGTGAACAAGATCCCTGCCGGCAGCACCTGGACTGCCACCGGCATCGGCCGTCACGCCTTCACCCTCGCCGCTCCCGCCATCGTTATGGGCGGTAACGTCCGCGTGGGCTTCGAGGACAACCTGTACCTCGAGCGCGGCGTCCTCGCCAAGAGCAACGGCGAACTCGTCGACAAGGTCGTCCGCATGGCCAAACTCCTCGGCCGCCAGGTGGCTACCAGCGACGAAGCACGTGAAATCCTCAGCCTGAAGAAAAAATAATTTAAGTAAAGGGAAAATATGAAGAAAATAGTTTTCTTACTGGCTGCCGCCTCCATCACCCTCGGTGCTGCCGCCCAGAGCCAGCAACCCACCGAGCAGATGAAACGCGAGTTCCGCCAGACCATTCAGAAACGCGACATCTCCAAACGCCACCTCGAAAGCAACATCCCGCTCTCCACCACCACTCCTTCCACCAAGAGTGCCACCAAGGCGCTGCCCGAAGACCGTGTGTGGTTCCCCGGCGAATGGGAAGAGGTGAAGGCTATCACCGTAACCCCCTACTACTCCTATGAGCCCGCCTCGAACCAGGGTCCCGGCTACTGGATGGCCGACCCCGTGGTCAGCGGCTACGCACAATACTATAATTACGGCACTGGCAATGGCTGGCAGGAGCGCGGCGGCGGTCCCTACAGAGCCACCATGGACACGGCTTCCGACTTCGGCAAGGTGTTCTTTTACCTGATGGACGGCATCCAGCTCGGCGGCGCCGAGGCTTGGGTCCGCGTCGAGCATCCTACCGACACGGCACGCGTGATCCGTACGCTCACCCGCATGGGCTTGCGTCACAACAACGTGCGCTTCATCATTGGCGCCGGCAACTCCTTCTGGTACCGCGACTGCGGCCCCATCGCCTTCTACTATGGCGACCAGGACTCCGTGGCTATGCTCGACTTCACCTACTACCCGGGACGTGCCCTCGACGACTCGCTTCCCTCGCTCATCCACCAGCAGTACAACATCCCCAACTATCAGACCCTGATTGAATGGGAAGGTGGCAACTGCCTCGTCGACGGAGCCGGCATGGTGCTCTCCTCCGATGCCATCTACGAGAACAATACCGATGGCTACGGCCAGATCACCTGGGACGGACATAACGTCAACACCATCAACTATAGCCGTGTCCCCGTGCTCTCACGCGCTCAGGTCAAGCAGGCCCTCCACGACCTCCTCGGCCAACGCGCCACCTACATCCTCCCCGCCTACCAGTATGATGGCGGCACCGGCCACGTGGACCTCTATGCCGACGCCTACGACGAGAACGGCTTCGTCTTCTCCGTTATGCCCGACACCTACAGCAGCTGGGTCGACTACCGCACCGGACAGAAGAACATCGACTCCCTCTGCTCCTACAAGTCTCTCTTCAACCGCAACTACTACACTATGGCTACCCTGCCCTTCCCCTCGAAGGACAACGGCGGCAACTACTCCTCCCAGAGCGAATACAACCGTAACTACACCCGCACCTACTCCAACCACACCTTCGTCAACAACGTCATCCTGCAGCCCTGCTTCTCGCGTGTGGTCAACGGTCAGCCTTCGGCCGATTGGGACCGCGCCAACATCGAAGCTGTCGCTGCCGCCTATCCGGGCTACACCATCTACCCTGTCGACGTGCGTGAGTTCGACGGTAGCGGCGGTGCTATCCACTGCGTCACCAAGCAGATTCCTGCCGACAGCCCCATCCGCATCCTCCACAAGAACATCCACGGCGCTATGACCGCCGGTCTTGAGAACAACAACCTCCCCGTCAGCGCCATCATCACCAACGCCAGCGGCATCGCCCACGCCGAAGTGATGTTCCGCGTCAACGGTGGCGACTGGCAGACCCTTAACCTCACCGCCAACGGCAACCGCTGGTATGGTAACTTCCCCTTTGCTGGAATGAGCAACGTCGACTCTGTCGACTACTACATCTCTGCCACCTCCAACAACGGCAAGACCATCACCAAGCCCATGACGGCTAGCCAGGGTGGCTACTACAACTTCTCCTTCGGCACCGATGCCATCGTCGACTCCTCTTGGTTCGACTACGACACCACCCCCATGCCCATGGAGAACATCACCTTCACCTTCGGCAACACCTGGGCCACCGAGGATAACAACGCTCCCCGTCCCATTGGCATCGACGAGGTAGAGAACGCCGAGCAGAACTTCGGCCAGTTCTACCCCAACCCTGCCGCCGATCAGGCTAACCTCAACATCAACCTCGGCGATGGTGGCAACTACACGGTCAGCATCATCGACCTCTCGGGTCGCACCGTCCACACCAGCAGCCTGCAGACTGCCGGCCAGATTGTCTACACCATCAATACCAGCCGTCTCGCCTCAGGCATCTACCATGTTGTCTTCCAAAATGGCGACACCCGCGTCAGCCGCAAGCTCATTGTGAAATAGTTTGCCACTGACAACGATAACAAGTAAGGGCCGGCGAATGTGTAATGAACCCCGAAAGTTGGACAAAAAACTTTCGGGGTTTTATTATGAGAAAAAGACACAGTGTAAAAGAACGGGAGGAGGCAGTGAGAAGATGCCTTACGGGTAAGAGTGTAAAACTGGTATCCAAAGAGTTAGGAATAAAAGGCCACTACATCTACGAATGGGTGGAACGGTACAAGATGTACGGAAAGGCCGGGCTGGAAAAACAGCCGTATCACGAGTGGAGTTTTGAGGAGAAAAGAGAAATTGTTTTTGCATATCAGGAAAAAAGCGTACCATTGCACATCGTAAGCTCCCGATATAGGGTGTCGCAGAGCGTGGTGAGCAAGTGGGCCAAAGCCGTAAGGGAGAGGGGCTACGCGGCATTGCTGGAGAGGAAGCGGAAAGGAAGACCGCCAAAAGACA
>Ga0310694_10001809_pt1 | contig 23390 bp, 25 predicted proteins | sample 174DNAGHGhighgp2_FD_203884 | JGI IMG/M metagenome (GOLD analysis project Ga0310694, IMG submission 203884) | Sheep rumen microbial communities from Palmerston North, Manawatu-Wanganui, New Zealand - 1742 DNA GHGhigh gp2 (v2) (version 2) | ecosystem: Host-associated > Mammals > Digestive system... | reverse complement strand
TCCATAAGAAAGAGGCTGATATCGTCGCAGAGGCTGGCGAACCTGGCCGCGTCACCATTGCCACCAACATGGCTGGTCGTGGTACCGACATCAAGCTGAAGGGCGATGTCCGCGAACGTGGCGGTCTCGCCATCATCGGCACTGAACGCCACGAGAGCCGCCGCGTCGACCGCCAGCTGCGTGGTCGTGCAGGCCGTCAGGGCGACCCGGGTTCCTCGCTCTTCTTCGTCTCCCTCGAGGACGACCTCATGCGTATCTTTGGCTCGGAGCGCATCGCCTCTATCATGGACCGCATGGGATTGCAGGAGGACGAGGTGATTCAGCACTCTATGATTACCAAGCAGATTGAGCGTGCTCAGAAGAAAGTTGAGGAGAACAACTTCGGCATGCGTAAACGTCTGCTCGAATACGACGACGTGATGAACAATCAGCGTACCGTCATCTACAACAAGCGTCGCAACGCCCTCTATGGCGACCGTCTCTCAATCGACATCTCCAACATGTTCTATGACACTTGCGAACTGCTCTATAACGACGCCGACCAGTCGCACGACTACGAAGGCTTCAAGATGGAGATGATACGCGTCTTCGCCCTCGATGTGCCTTTCACCGAGAAGGAACTTTTCAACGCACGTGGCAACGAGATGATTGACAAGCTCTACGACTTGACCTACAATTCCTATAAGGAGCGCATGCAACGTCTCGCCGAGATGGCTTATCCGTTCATTAAGAATATTCACGAGAATACTCGCTATCAGAATGTCGTCTTCCCCATCACCGATGGCGTGAAAACCATGAATGTCATCTGTCCTGTGCAGAAGGCTTACGAAAACGGCGGACGCGAAGTGCAACTCTCTATTGAGAAGAGCATCACTCTGGCCATCATCGACGACTTGTGGAAAGAGCACCTGCGCGAACTCGACGACCTCAAGACCTCGGTTCAGAACGCTTCCTATGAGCAGAAAGACCCCCTGCTTATCTATAAGTTCGAGTCTTTCAACCTGTTCGAAAAGATGCTTCTCGACATCAACCGTCAGATTGCCTCTTTCTTGAGCCGCGCCAGCTTGCAGGTGAAACAAGACAGCGACATGAAGGAAGGTCAGCAACCGACGACCAACCGTCGCAATATGCGTACCAGCCGCACGGACAGCAACAGCGTGTCGCGCAGAACGGATGCTACGTCGCAGTACGGTTATGACACGTCGCAACCCGAACGTCCTCAGCCTGTACATGTCGAGAAAAAGGTCGGACGCAACGACCCATGCCCTTGTGGCAGTGGCAAGAAATACAAAAACTGCCACGGTCGCGATATGCAATAAATCACATTAACCATTAAATCTGTCACTGTTATGAAACAACGAATTATCTTTCTTCTGCTACTGATGTCGGTTCTTTCCGCAAGAGCCCAATTGTTTCAAATGGGTCTGAAACTCCAGTATTCAACTGTCTCCATCGACGAAATGGTCAGCGAGGTGGAGTATCAGGCCAACAATTTCTCCACCGACTTCCTTAAAGGCTGTGAGGCGGGTCTTTTTGTCCGTCTCAACATAGGCAGGTGGATTACTCTGCAGCCGGAGGCAAATTTCTCTATAGGAACGATTTGGGACTCTGTCGACGCTCAACCTGACTTTATCAGTTCGGCAATGTACACTTTCCAGAATGTTGAGACTGTCAACCTGTCGGTGCCGGTGTTGGCGGCCATCCATCTTCTTGATATTGAAAAATTGTTGGGTATACGCGTCTTCGTAGGCCCTGAGTTCTACACCACCATCAAGGGCGCTACTGGCGAAGGCATGGACTTCTCTAAGTATTCGCTCATCGCCGGTGTTGGTGTCGACTTGCTTGGCGCTTTGTATGTCGATGCCCGTGCGACGCGTTTCTCATCAGGCGATTTCTACTACAGGCTGGGTGTCGGTCTGATTTTCTGACGGCGTCCCTTTTCAAGTGGTTGGCCACCACTTCTTTGTCTTGATGAAAAAGATTAACATTATCTCTCGTATTATTAATATATGCCGCCGTGGTTTTGTAGCCATATCGGCATTTTTAATTATATCTCTGTTGCCCTCCACTCTCTTTGCCCAGAGCGATTCTTCGTCGGTCAAGGGATATAAGAAGCAGTCTTCGACACTCAAGACCATGAGGGTCAGGGGACGGCGGCCTGCGGTCATCAACAAGATGTCTTCCCTCGAACAGACGGAAGTCATCACCAGCGAGGGGCTTCGTGGCCTCGCCTGTTGCAATCTCGGCGAGAGTTTCGAGAATTCTGCGACGGTCGACGTCGGCTACAGTGATGCTGTGTCGGGCAGCAAGCAGATTCAGCTGCTTGGACTGGACGGTGTCTATTCGCTGTTGTTGCTTGAGAATGTGCCGTTCCTGACGGGCATCGATGCTCCCTTCGGGTTGGGCTATGTGCCGGGACAGTGGATGGAAAGCATATCTGTAAGCAAAGGCGTCGCCACGGTCAAGAATGGCTACAACGCCATCACCGGTACCATCAACCTCGAATACGACAAGCCACATAAGGCCGACCGTCTGTCTCTTAATCTGTACGGGAATTCTGACCTGAAATCGGAGGCTACCCTCAAACTGAATCATCGTTTCAACGACCGTCTGGCCACTGGCTTGTATCTCTTCGGCACTTACAACGACAGGCATACTGACCATGTGGGGCATGACGGCTTCATGGATTATCCGCTTCAACAGCAGTTTAATGTTATAAACCGTTGGCATTATGAGGGAAAGAACGGCCTTGTTTCTCAGTCTGCCATAAACTATCTTCATGAGGACAGGATGGGCGGCGATGTGCGCTTCGACCGCTCCATGCGTGGCAACGACAGCATTTATGGATTTGGCGGCATTACCGACAGGCTGCACCTCTTCACTAAAAATGGTTTCGCGTTGAGCAACACCTCCTCTTTCGGCTCTCAGATAGCGGCCTCATGGACTCGCCGCGACTCTTATTATGGACTCTCTGGCCTGTTGTCCGATCAAAAGGTGTTTTACGCCAATCTTTTGGTTAATAGCGAAGTCTCAGGAGGACACATCGTCGATTATGGGGTGTCGTTCAATTATAACAATATACAGGAAGACCTTTCTTACCTGCCTTTCGTTGGTGCCGCCGACTCGGGCATCTGCGGTTCGGGCGAATATGGATTCCATGAGGTCATACCCGGACTTTTTGGACAATATACATTCCGCTATGGTGACGATTTCAATGCCACTGCCGGACTGAGATACGACTACAACACTCACTACTCACGCCATCTGCTGACGCCTCGCCTCCATTTCCGTTGGCATCTGGGCAAACAGTATGTGCTCCGTGGCTCTCTGGGCCGTGGCTTCCGCTCGGTGGCTGTCATTGCCGAAAATATAGGCCTGTTGGCATCTGGCCGTGACATTCATATAGCCAGTGACATTCCTATTGAAGAAGCTTGGAATGGTGGCCTGAACCTCACTAAGAAATTGAAACTGCGCGACAACCGCGAGATGACTTTCACCATCGACTTTTACCATACGGAGTTTGTCTCGCAACTGGTCGTCGACCTCGACCGTTCGGCCGATGAGGCTTGGCTGGAGGCTCTTTCCGGACGTAGCTTCTCCAATGTCCTTCAGGCTGATCTGAATATAGAGCCGTTCGAGGGATTCTCGCTCTCTATGGCGGCCAAAGTCAACGATGTGCGTTGCACTTACAATGGCTCTCTGATGCGCAAACCTTACACCTCTTTATGGAAAGGCCTTGTGGTGCTTACCTATCACACCCGTTTCGACAAGTGGCGCTTTGACCTTACGACACAATTGAATGGCCATCAGCGATTGCCTTTGAACAAGGGTACGCTGCAGGGCGAGACGGCTCCCTATCTTTTCATGCTGGGGCAGGTGACACGCAAATTCAAACGTTTCGAACTTTATGTCGGCGTTGAGAATATAACCAATTATGTTCAAGAACATCCTGTTATAGGCTATGACGCGCCTTTCTCCTCGGCGTTCGACGCTTCTGTCGTCTATGCTCCGCTCATGGGACGCCTCTTCTACGTCGGCTTGCGATTGAATGTCATGTGACACATAATAACAAACTGCTTTTCCCGTTATCTTCATGTCTATAATAAAATGTCTGCTATGAAAAAACAAATTGTAGCTCTTCTGATTGCTTTAATGATTTGTGGCGTAGCGTCCGCCCAGAAAAAAAACTCTAATAATAAAACTGCCGAAATAGCCATCCCCGGATACTGCTGCAAAGGCTTGAATGCCACTATCGAAAAGACTCTCGCCTACGAGCGTGGTGTTGTGGAATGGACTTTGCATCAGGACAAGAAGTCGGTCACTGTGGTGTATAAAGATGGCAAGACCTCTCCCGAAAAAATAGAAAAGGCTCTGGCCGAAAACGGCGTCCGTACTGCCAACTGCAAGCCTAATCCTCGTGCCATCGAGAAACTGCCTGCCTGTTGCCAGCCTGCAGCTCGTGGCGAGGCTTCATGCAAGAATATGTAGTCTCTCTGTAGTTTCTTTATTCTATTATGAATCATTTCAAAAGTGTTGTCGACACCGTGAGGACTTCGCGGGACATCTCACTTGAACAACTCCAGACTATTCTGTCAACTACTGATGCTGAGGATGTTGAATATTTGCGCAGCTCTTCTCGCGACGTGGCTACCGCTATCTATGGCAATAAGATTTTCCTGCGGGGTTTGATTGAAATTTCCAGTCACTGCAAGAATGACTGTCTCTACTGTGGTCTGCGACGCAGCAACAGCACCGCCGTCCGCTATCGCCTCACCGATGAACAAATCTACGAGTGTTGCGACAACGGCTACAGATTGGGCTTCCGCACCTTTGTCCTACAAGGCGGTGAGGATGGTTGGTTCGACGACCGCCGCATGTGCCGCATCGTGAGCACTATACGCCAAAAGTTTCCTGATTGCGCCATCACTCTCTCGCTCGGCGAGCGTAGCCGTGAAAGTTATCAGGCTCTCTTCGAGGCTGGCGCCAACCGCTACCTGCTACGTCATGAGACGGCTTCACCCGAACATTACGCAAAACTTCACCCCGCAGAGATGTCTTGGCAAAACCGCATGGAATGCTTGAAGATTCTCAAAGAGATAGGCTATCAGGTGGGCTGCGGTTTCATGGTTGGCTCTCCGTATCAGACGGTCGACACCCTTTTTGCTGACTTACAGTTTATCCGCTCTTTCCAGCCCGAGATGGTGGGCATCGGCCCTTTCGTTCCGGCTCACGACACTCCTTTTGCCGACCGTCCTCAAGGGGGAGTGAACACCACTTTGATGCTTCTGGCTGTCATACGTCTGTTGCATCCTCGTGTCCTATTGCCTGCAACAACTGCTTTGGGAACATTGCATCCTCAAGGCCGTGAAATGGGCATTCGCTTCGGCGCTAATGTCATAATGCCTAACCTGTCGCCTACCGAGCATCGCAAGGACTATTCCATCTACGACAACAAACTCTCTTTTGGCGCCGAGAGTGCCGAAGGCCGCGCCTCGGTAGATGCCCGCATGCAAGGCATAGGCTTCGAAACGGTTGTGGACCGTGGCGATTTCAAAAGGTCGGATTCATGAATTGACATCTCTCTTTAAAATACTCTATAACAAAAGAGACACCCTGCTGACAGGGGTCTCTTTTGTCTTCAGTCGTTTAGGAAACTTCTATCCTGTAATACTTCTTTCGTATTATCACCAGACGTAGAAGCCATACGGCAAAGAACGCGTCTGATATTATTTTATAGGCGGATGGCATTTCGACAAACCATGACACTACCCATACCACTAAGTCTATGTCGAACAGTATGTTCCAGAGACGTTCTCGGTCGTAAAACAAGCATTCTATGTCTCTGCCTTGTGGAATATCAATCTGTTTCGATGCAGAGAGTGAGGCGTCTATGCTTTTGCCACTCTTGCCTATGGGTATGCGTCCTCCGAACTGAACTCGCAATTGGTAGCTGCCGTTTGGTATTTCCAGTTGTAGCTTGTCATCCTTTAGCATTCCGGCATACAGGCCGTCAATGAATACTGCGTATGGCAGTTTGGGCTCAAACCGATTGCGTTTTTTTCGGACTGTCAGCATCTCCCTTTTTTATTCTCCAATCTGTTGGCGGTAGCGGTTCACGTCACCTTCCGACTGCTGCACAGCCTCGTTGGCCTTGTTCACCTTCTCGTCGGCGTCGCCTTTCTTGCCTTTGTTCTTCTCGATATTGGAATTCAGTTTTTCGATGTCCTGATTCAGTTTCTCTATTTTCTCCTGGTATTTAGCGATTTCTGCCTGTTTCTTGGCTATCTTCTCTTGGTCTTTGGCGATGTCTTTGTCGATTGCTGCGGCTGCGGCAACGGCTTTGGCCTGATTTTTCTGAGCTTTCTCAAGCTTCTTCTGCTCTACTCCCATGTTCTGGGATGCCTCATAGCGGTTAACGTAAGCGCTGAAGTTCTCAGCAAAACGGCGCACATTGACATTCAGTTCGTTCTGGCTGATCGTCAGGTTGGGCGACTTGGCGAAGAAGGTGACAACGGTCTCGCGGTCTTTCTTCTTGCCCTGCTCCTCTACTTTTGCGTAGAAGTCAATGGGTTGAGAATAGATATCTGCAAACGTTTGGTTCAGCACGGCAATATATCCACCGGTTTTCGAGGTCTTCACGCCGGCGTCTTTGAGCCTCTGGGTCACGGCGTTGGCTACCATGTCCTTGTCTTGTTTCAAGGTTAACGTGTAGGCAGGCACTGTGAAATCGCCATATTGCGTGGTGATTTCTTGTACATTCTGTGCCTTCAGCCCTGTGAGCATCAGGACTGCAACTGCGAATAATGCAATTCTTTTCATCGTTTTTGTTATTTTGATTAGATTATTGATTTCTGAATGCGGACTTCATTCATTCTGACTGACCACATTTTCAATCAGTCGTTGCTTTCGTACAGGTCGTCAATGCCATCTTCGCCCAATGAATAGAGCAGTTGATAAAGCTCCTTGTATTCTTGCGGTATCTTGTCCGACTTGTTCAACTCTTTCAAGTACATGCGGCCAAATTCAGTAGCGTCTTTCTCATTGTTGTACTTCTCGTCGTATTGCTCCATCAGTTCCTCCACTTCGTCGTAGCATTCTTCAAACTCCTCGAATGCTTCGCTGTCATTGCTTGAAGGGTCGTATTTTGAAAAACATTGGATTGTCTTGTGCGACAGTCTTTTCACATCTCGGCGCATGTTGCTCTGGCACGAACTGACCGACAGGGCGATAAGTACTATAATTAAAAAATAAATCTTTTTCATAATGTTTGAAAATTAATTACTTATTAAATGATGTATGATGAATTTAATTTGCAAATTTACGTAAAAATATATTTTTGCGCACTTTTTTATCAATTCTTCTGCGCTTTTCAAAATAAAAACTCTTCTCTGCCGTTTCCTTTTGGTATGAAACATTATAGTTATAAAACAGTAGGCACTTGCTCTGAACGTGTTGATTTTGATGTGGATGATAATAATCTGATCCATAATGTCTCTTTTCTCGGCGGATGCAATGGCAATCTTCAGGGGATTGGCCGTCTTGTTGAGGGTATGCCTGTGAACGATGTCATCGAGCGTCTGCGTGGAATACGTTGCGGAGCCAATTTCACAAGTTGTCCCGACCAACTGGCTCATGCTTTGGAGAATGCCTCGGCCTCTCTCTAATTCCGATTGAATGAACATCTTGTCCGAAAAAAAACTGTAGCAAATGAGTAATCTTGTCGTGGGTTTTGACGCCAAAAGGGCTTTTTGCAACAAAACGGGTCTTGGTAACTACAGCCGCATGGTTATCAGGTCTTTCGCTCTATTGAACCCCTCGACGCCTATTGTCCTTTTCACACCTACAACGAAAGGCTCTTTTCGGAGTTTTTTTTCCGATCTGCCTAATGTTTCGGTCGAAGTGCCGCACGGCGCATGGCGATTTTTGCCGTCATTGTGGCGCAGCGTGGGACAGCGACGCGCTGTCAGCCGAAGCAATGTCTCCGTTTACCATGGTCTCAGTCACGAGTTGCCACTCTTTCTTCCTAAGGATGTGAAACTTGTGGTGACAATGCACGACTTGATTGTGTGGCGTTTTCCGCACCTTTTTCCTTTTTTTGATAGACAGGTCTATAAGGTGAAGCAACGCAATGCTTGCCGCCGTGCCGACAGCGTGGTGGCCATCAGTCGGCAGACCCGCGACGACTGTCTGGCTTACCTCCACGTTCCCGCCTCGCGTCTGTCTGTCATCTATCAGTCGTGCGACGACATCTTCTGGTACCCTGTTCCTGTTCCGACAGTTCAGCAGGTGTGTCAAAAGTATTCGCTTCCAAAACGTTATATCCTCTGCGTCGGCACCATCGAGCGTCGCAAGAATCAGTTGGCCGTCGTCGAGGCCATGCCTTCAGTCGATGCCGATGTTCATCTCGTCATCGTGGGCCGCGCCACTCCTTACTGTGATGAGTTGAAGGCCGCTATCGCCCGTCATGGCCTCGAGGCCCGTGTGCATTTCCTGCACGATGCTTTATTTGCCGACTTTCCGGCACTCTATAGCGGAGCTGTTATGTCGGTATATATGTCTCGTTTTGAAGGTTTTGGCATTCCTGTGCTCGAGTCCATGTGTTGTGGTACGCCTGTCCTGACGTCGACTTCATCCTCGCTTCCCGAGGTGGGCGGTACTGCCGCTCTCTATGCAGACCCCGATGCCACTGCTGACATTGTCGACAAGATTAACTCCGTTTGTCGCGATGACGACTACCGTCTGCAGTTGGCAAACCGTTGCCGCATACAGGCCTCTCAATTCTCTGCTGAACGTATAGCGCAGGATTTCACCGCTCTGTACAATTCACTTCTCTGTTAGGTTTTTCTTTTCTTTAGATTGTTAATCAGGTGTTTATTAATATAAAACGCCACAGAATATTCTGTGGCGTTTTGCATTTTTTTTGGAGTATAAGACTCGTTTTCCTCGCGGAAGGGGCTTAAAGTTCCACTTCGTCGATAAACTTATAGTCGGTCTCGAAGTTCATCAGGCGCATGTGTTTCCATTTCTTGGGGAAGAAGAGAAAGCCTTTGCGCTCGCCGGCAAGGAGCTGGTATGTGACTTTGCTCTTGATCTGGAGGGCGTAGAGCTCTTTGATTTTATAGCCAGGGTGCAGCTCCTGCACTTTGTTGGCTATTGCATGCGGAATGTACTTGTCCTCAATATACCAGCGTGTCTCCGTCCCTTTGGGCGAGAAACGGTAGGCTGTCTGCGTCCCGTTGTCGTTCACGAAATATGCGTCGTAAATCAGCGTGTCGATCAGTTGCCATTCAACATTCTTGGCATCGGGAGCCATGCGGACGAAGTCTCTGACATAGCGTTCCGGTACATCCTTGTCGGACACAGGCTTGCCTGTCTGTGCAAAAAGAAGTGTTTGCGCGATGAAGATTGTCGCTAAAAATACTACTATCTTTTTCATTGCTAAATATTTATTTTGTTATTTTGTTTCTTGTACAGAGTTACAAATATACAAAAATAATTTTAAATGCTTATTTTGTCTGTTTATTGCCTCTGTCTTTTTTTGTCATAGTGTGATGCTCAGGCTGTCGGCCACTTTTTTTGCCACGTTTTCTCCGTCGCGTATGGTCTGAAGACACCAGTTCAGCTTCAGTCCCAGCTGCTCCTCTTCGCTCATTTGCCACCGTATCTCTTCTTGTCGGCGCAGCCGTTCTGTGGTGCTGAAGAGGCTCAGCGCGGCACATACCGATATGTTGAAGCTCTCTGTGAAGCCGTACATCGGTATTTTCACGTAGGCGTCGGCGCCGTCGATGGCTTGTTGTGTCAGGCCGGTGAGTTCGGTACCGAAAACCAGCGCCACTGGTTGCGTCAGTTCCAAGTCGCCTATCAGTGTGTCGTTCTCATGTGGCAGGGTGGCCACTATGCGGTAGCCTTTCTCGTGCAGGTGACGGTAGGCGGACTGTATGTCAGCATGTTTGTAGTAGTCCACCCACTTACTGCTACCCACGGCGACGTCGCCGGCAGGGTTGAAGGGGTTGCGGTCTTCGACCACATGCACATCCTGTACGCCGAAGCAGTCGCAGCTGCGCAGCACCGCGCTGGCATTGTGCGACTGATAGATGTTCTCCAGCACCACGGCGACATGCCGTGTGCGGTGTGGCGCCAGACGGTCGAACAGCTGGCGTTTGTTCTCCGAGAACAGTTCGCTCAGTGCGACATAAAGCCTCGCTTTCTCTTCCATTGTGCATTTGGCGAACAGGTCGCCGTGGTCTATGTATCTTTGTGGCATATAAGGTCTTATTATTGGTTCTTGATTTCTTCTTTCAGCATCAGTTGTCTTAGGTTTGTGTATTTCATGAAGGTATAGTAGGCCGACATGCGGCACACGGTGTAGCCTGCCGCGCCGTCCAGAAAGCCACCTCTGAACAGGTAGTTGCGTACGAAGGTCCAGAGCGGACGCACTATGGGCGCTGTCCACGGGCATCTTTTCCCTCGTCGATAGGCTTCCGAGGCCGACAACTCGGCATACCGGCTTTGACGGTCGGCAAAGTCGCGCAATGTGTTGTAGGTGTAGTGCAACAGGTCGCCGTCAAGTGTCCTCTTTTCCATTTCTTTGCTGAATGTCAGCTCTTCATGCACATCTCCTCGCCATTCGGCGGTCCCCGTCGGCCAAAGGCGTATCTTACTGTCGGGGTACCATCCACAATGGCGTATCCATCTGCCGCAACAGTTGTTCAGCCTGTTGAAGGCATAGATGGTGTCTGTCTCTGCCTCTTTTTTCAGCATCAGCAATGTGCTGCGCAGGGTGGGGGAGAACTCCTCGTCGGCATCAATGCTCAGCGTCCACTCTTTGGTAGCCAGCGAGTTGGCGTAGTTCTTCTGCCCAGCATAGCCTTCCCATTTGTGGCTCACAAAACGCACTCCATGTTCATGGCATATCTTCTCGGTGGCGTCCGTCGAGCCGGAGTCGACCACCACTATCTCGTCGGCTATCCCCTGCAGCGATGTCAGGCATCTGCCGATGTTATCTTCCTCGTTGTGAGTTATTATTATTGCACTGATGGTTGTCATTTGGTGTCAGTTTGATGTCATTTCGAAGTAGCGTTTCATGACCAGAAGCGCTATGTAGCGTTCGCGCCGGCGGTCGCGGAACTGCATGGTGTATTCGTTGGCGGCATGTATTATGTCGTTGGCCTCTTTGGGGTGCGTGCTGTAGTAGTCCATTTTCTCCTCCAGGTCGGCGTAGTCGTTGCGTATCTCCACGTAGTGTACGCCTCCCTTGAGGCGTCCTTCCATAAACCACGTCTCGCAGGTCATCGGTGGCGTCACGGCAAGCGAGTTGCTCGACATAATCCATTTCAGGTTGCTTGCCACGTCGTTGCCCTCCAGCGCCATGATGTAGCGGTAGTGCAGGTGGTCGTAGAGCGACAGACGTGGCGCTATGGCTTTGCCGTCGGCATTCGATGACAGCAACCCTCCTTTGGCAAGTGTATTGGCGGCGTCGACGCGGGTATTGCCTTCGAACTGTTCCACAAACAGTTGGCGGTTTTGGCGTGTGCCTACCTGCCCTCTGAAGATGGCTTTGTCCTGCTTGTCGATGAAGGGGATGCTGTCGTTCAGAAACACGAAATGGCGGCACCTGTTCAGGTTGAGCAATACGGCGTTGCTGTTGTCGACAAGGGTTGAGCGGCTTTTCACGATGGTGGGCGTTGCGGGAATGTCGCGGATGTCGCCGAAGAGGTACTGCCACCTCAGCGTAGGCTCGAACCAGCGCAGCACGTCGCGGCTGTCGTAGTAGTACATACTGCTGTTGCCTTTCTTCTTCAGCTCTCCTATCGCCGGCGCTGTCTCCGGCAACGGAACGTGCTGTTTCAGTTTGCAGTAGTAGCTCACCCTCTCCTCTATATATTGCTCGTCGTACATTGCGCGGCATGCCTCCAGCTCGTGTTCCAGACGCCTGCGTGTCAGGACGTCGGGAATCATCTCCCGCAGCGAGGATAGCGCATAGTAGGCAAGTCGCGAATTCTTGCCGCTATGCAATGCGTAGTGTAGTGATGAGCGTCTCAACGTCGGTCTTTTTTTTCGAATAACGCGTTATAGTTTTCTTTTATTGTGTTGGCAAGCTCTTGTGGCGTTGTGCCTCTGATGCACGCCGCTTCTCTGTAGATGGCTTCGATGCCGCAACTGTCCGTGTCGGTCTCGAGCATAAAAGGATTAGGGTTGTCGGAGAGGCTGTCGCGCACTTTGATTCGTCGGCTGTCGAGGATGGCGGCGCCGTACGAAACCCAGATGCCTTCGCGGTATAGCTGTCCGGCAAGCTGGCGGTGCCCCGTGAAGCCGTGGACTACCCATGTGCCAGGCATCAGGCCTTCGACGGCTCTGCGCATCGCCATCAGCTCGTCGTATGAGCGTACACAGTGGATGACCATCGGTTTATCCAGTTCTATCGCTATGCGTATCTGCCACTCAAACAGCTCTTTCTGTCTCTCCCATTTCGCGACGCAGCATTTGTCCAGTCCGCATTCTCCTACGATGTCAGCTTGCTCGAAACGGGATAGGTACTCTGCCCGGAAACTGTCGTAGTCCCGCGTCTCTTCCTTGTCCGCGTCCCACGGGTGTATACCAAAACTGCGGGGGGAGATGACTCCCTCCGCAGTGGGTTGGTGTGTATGGAAATCAATGAATTCCATTGGTTATTTCACCATCAGGCGACGGACGATGCGCTCGTTGCTGTTCTGGAAAACAACATGGTACAAGCCGCTGGCAAGCTTCTGCGTGTCGACGTTGTAGATGATGTCGCCGCTGGCATTGAGGGTGCTGCGGTGTGCTACGCGTCCCATCATGTCGACGAACAGCACTTCGTACTGCTCGTTGCCCTGCAGGCTGATCTCAATGTTGGCGATGCCGTTGGCGGGGTTCGGGTAGAACTGGCCGAAACGCTGGTCAACGACGCTGCTGATGCCTGCCTCGGGGTTGTGACCCAGATAGAAGGTGTAGTAGCCGCCCTGGTTGGCCGTCATGGGCTTGGTTATGGTCTTGCCGTTGTTGCTGGTGGCACTGATGTAGTATTCTACGGTGGAGTAGCTGTCACCGGAGGTGGTGATGGTGCTCGTGGGAATGCTGCCGCTGAAGGTGTTGCCGTTGGCGCTGAGGGAGCCCTCCTGCCAGTTGCCGCCGTTCACGCGGTAGACTACCTTAGCACTCGCGATGCCACTCTTGTTGGTGATGGTGGCGGTGATAGGAGCATTCGTATTGGTGTATGTCTGCTCGGTGTTGCCGGTGATGCTGGGGTGCAGGATACGTATGGGGTTGTCGGCAGGTATCTGCTTCGTGATGCAGTGGATGGCACCGCCCGAGCCGTCAAAGCTGGCGACATTTATAGGATAAATGGTATATCCGGGGTAGGCAGCTGCCACCGAGTCGATGCGCAGACGATCCCATTCTGACGAGGGCTGACCGTTCACGACATTCGAGAAGCAGGGCTGAACGATGACATTGTTCACAAAGGTGTGGTTGCTGTAGGTGCGGGTGAAATTGTTGTTGTATGTCGTCTGGCTCGAGAAATAGCCACCGTTGTTGGTGCAGGGGAAGGGAATGAAGTGACGTTTGAACTTGTTGCCGAATACGCTGGTCCAGCTGCACAGGGTGTCAATGTTTTTCGCTGCGGTCTTGTAGTCAACCCAGCTGCTGTAGTGCTCGGGGAAGAGCGAGAAGACGAACTCGTTCTCGTCAATCATGTCGCAGTATAGGTCCATGTGGCCTGTGCCACCGTCATAGCGGAAAGCGGGCAACAGGTGTGCGCCGCGGGGCCCCATGATGTGGGCCAGCGAGTCGATGACCTGCTGTTTGCTGAGCGCGGCTTTCTGCTCGTAGTGCAGTGTCGAGGTGTTCACGCCGTCCCATGTCAGCTGGCCGTAGGTGTCGCTGTTGCCGTTCATGATGGCGTCGCTGCTCAACACCATGCCGGCACCGTCGACCACGCAGTTGCCACCTTCCCACTCGATGGTGGTGATGTAGTTGGGTATGCCCATCTGTTGCTCGATGAGGGTGGGCAGCGAGTCGTCGAGGGCGCGACCAGGGTAGTACATAAAGTCGACCATTGCCACGCTGTCCTGATCGCCATAGTAGAAGCAGATAGGACCGCAGTCGCGGAACCAGAACGAGTTGCCGGGTCCGATGATGAACTTCACATTGTTGTTGCGAAGGTTCATGCGGGCCAGCTTGCGCAGCACGGCGCCACTGTCCTCAGCATTCTCTATGCGCACCCATGCCTCGGCACCGCCCATCTGGATGGCATCCATCAGGTAGTAGAACACGTTCGAGAAGTTCTGGTTGCTGGTGTCGATGACGGAGACATATTCGCCACCGCCCTGCTGGTTGTTGTAGCTGCCATAGTAGTAGTCGGCATAGCCGCTCACCTGAGGGTCAGCAAACCAGTTGCCGTCGTTCAGATGACCGGGCACCAGATGATAATAGTAAGGTGTGACGACGATGGCTTTCACCTCTTCCCATTCGCCTGGAAACCAGTTGTTCTCCGGCAGTTGCAGACCGGCGCTTTTCGTGCCGTTGTTGCTCTTCTGTGCGACAGGGGCAAGGGGTTTGTTGCTGTTTTTGTATTGTTGTGATGCGTCGCGTTTGTGCTGTGTCTGCAGCAGGTACTGGCGCATCTCCTCGCGTGTACGCGTGGGCTCTTGTGCCATGGCGCTGCCAAGCATCAGGCAACTGATGGCAAGGATGAATACTTTTTTCATTTTATCATTCGTTTTCGTTACAGAATTTCAAATTTCGAATTTCAAAATTATCTTTTCTTCAGGCTCAGTATTTCGCGTGCCTCATCGCTCGTCGCCACTTGACGGCCAAGCAGTTTGGCCATGCGCACAACCTTGTCAACCAGCTCACCGTTACTCTTTGCAAGCACGCCACGCTCCAGATAGAGGTTGTCCTCAAAGCCTACGCGCACGTTGCCACCCATGACGATGGCGGGAGCGGCCAGCGTGAAGGCGTTACGGCCAATGCCGGTGGCTGTCCATGTGCTGCCGGTGGGGATGCTCTTGGCCATCCACACCAGATTGTCTACGGTTGCCGAGGCGCAACCCAGCACGCCGAGCACGAAGTTGAACTGCATAGGCACTATCGGCAGTGGCTTGCCGTCAGGACCTGCCACGCCAAAGGCGCTGGGCACCTGACCTTTGCGGGCCATGTGCACTATTGTCTCCAGATGTCCCATCTCGAAGCACTCGTATTCGGGCTTTATACCTTTCTCTATCATGCGTTTGCCGAAAGCGCGCATCGTCGGCATCGTATTGTCGAAGATGTCGTCACCGAAGTTGCAGGTGCCGCAGTCCAGGGTGGCCATCTCGGGCACCGGTGTGGTGTTCGTCGAATCCAGACGCTCGTCGGGAGTCATGCCTACTGCTCCGCCCGTAGAGGGGATGAGGATGACGTTGGGGCATTCTTTAAGGATAGCCTCTGTGCATTCCTGAAAACGTTTGTGGCTCTGCGTCGGTGTGCCGTCGTCCTCGCGCACATGCAGGTGCACTATGGCGGCGCCGGCGTCGACAGCGCTCTTGGCCTCGCGCACTATCTCTTCAACAGTGTAAGGCACATTGGGGTTCTGCTCCTTGGTTACTTCTGCTCCGCATATAGCGGCGGTGATAATCAGTTTTTCCATTTTTTTATTATTCTGTTTTATTTGTAATTCTTTGAAATATAATGTATTGATAATTTGTTGGCAAGAAATTGCCATGTGCAAATTTACAAAAAAATATTATGCTTATGTTTATATATATAAAGCGGGAAGAAAATCATTGTCGATTTTCTTCCCGCAAAACAATGTTAATACTTGTTTTTAATACGGCATGGTGAACTTGGTTAATGTTATGCTCTTGCTGCCTATGACGAGCGTCATGTTCTCTCCGCTCACTGTAAAAGTGCCGGAAATCTTGTTGCCGTTTCCGTTGTCGTCGGTGTCTTTCTCGCATGCCGAGAAGTTGACAGCCAGCAGCGCTGTCAGCATGATTGTAAATAAGCGTTTCATGTTTGTTCTGTTTTTGTGTTTGATTTACCGTTAATTGGTTTTTATTGTATCTCTTTGATTGTTATGTTTATACGTTTGATTTGCCTCTTTTGTATATCTGCAACGGTATGAATAGTTTTTTTAATTATTATGTCTCTACAATATTTTTTATGTTTTTCCGTTCATCAACTATCCTTTCAAAATACATCCAGTAGCACGAATCATCATGTCTTTCAAAAAAATCATCTCCCTCTCGTTGCTTGTCATTTCGCTCATGATTTCTCTGCCGGCTATGGCTCAGTCAAAGTCAAAGAAACAGCTCGAAAAAGAGAAAACTCAACTTGAGGCTGAAATAAAGCGTCTCAACGCCGATCTGGCTAAAGCAAAGAAGAACACCAAACTCAACAGCAACCAGTTGGCGGCTCTCAACAAGAAAATCAAGGAACGCAACAAACTCATCGATAACATCAACGGTCAGCTGTCTCACCTCGACACCCAGATTTCACAGATGAACGACAGCATCAGCCACATACAGAACCGCCGTCAGACCTTGAAGGAAAACTACGCCGCCACTGTCCGTTCCCTCTACCGTGAATATAATAATGTTGACAAGTGGGTACTCCTTTTCGACACCCCATCATACAACAAGGCACTCCTGCGCACCAAATACTTCCGTCGCTACAATGAGTATCGCTTGCAGCAGTCCCATGCTATCCGACAGACGGAACAAGAACTCCAGCAGGTAGGGCAGGAACTTGAACGCCAGCGCAACGAACAGTCCTCTCTGCTCACTCAGGAAAAACGTCAGCGCGACCAGCTCACCAAAGAACAGCGTCAGAAAGAAGCCTCTGTCAAGAAGTCGAAGGCTGATGAGAAACAGCTCTCTCAGCAACTCAGCAAAAAAGAGGCTCAGAAACGCAAGCTCCAGCAACAGATTCAACGTCTCATTGACGAGGAAGTCCGAAAGGCCGCCGCTGAACGTGCCGCCGCCAAGAAAGCAGCCGCAGCAAAAGCTTCGTCCAAGAGTTCTACGGCTAAGACTTCCTCCTCTAAAGGCTCGACAACAACACCTGCCAAGACAACTGAGAACACTGTCACCGACAAGACGCTCGCCGCCGAGACTGCTCTCAGCAACGACTTCGCCTCCAACAAAGGCAAACTGGCATGGCCGGTGGCATATACCTCCATCACTCGCAACTACGGCCTCTACACGCATGAGAGCGGTGGCCAGAACATGAACAACGGCATCGACTTGCTCACCGTTCAAGGCACCAACGTCTATGCCGTCTTCAAAGGCACCGTCTCGCGTGTTTTCACCTGCCCCAACGGCACCACAGGCGTCATCATCCGCCACGGCGACTATATGACGGTATACTGCAACCTCGCCACCACAAGCGTCAAGTCGGGGCAGAAAGTCTCCACGCGCGCCACCATCGGCACCGTCGCCAGCGACGGCAACGGCCACGGCGAATTCAGCTTCCAGCTGTGGAACGGACGCGAAAGCCAGAACCCTCGCTCATGGCTCAGGTAGCTCTTGCTCGACCGCGTCTTCAACTATATGGCAATTCCAGAGATTAATTTTGTTTATATAGTTAAGGTTTGGAATTCAACTATTTGTAATTTTTTTTCAAAAAAAATAATCCCTTTTGTAGTTTTTTGCAGATTTGTTACGTCCTATCAGTCGAAAACATTTTCAAAACAAGAAATCAACTATCATCATTAATTTTTAAACCTTAATTTCTTATCATGAAAAAAATCTTTTTGATTGCTATGGCTGCCCTGACCCTCGGTATGGTCGCTTGCAGCAAGGACGAAAGCCCTGTCGTTAACAACGCTAATGATCCCGCAGTCTCCACCGCTCGCGTGAAGAGTGCCTCCGACCTCATCGGCACTGAGTGGAACTACACTCTCGAACTCGGAGACGGCATCACTTTCGGTACCGACTCTGTAGCTCTGCCTGCTATTGTTTTTGGTCTCAATTTCGACTCCACCTATGCTCACTTCTCTTTCCCCACAGAAGTTGAGGCTTACAACTTCGTCGAAATCAACGGCGAGATGACCATGACCCAGATCACCGGTGTCGACTACGAATACAGCTACGACTTCTCAACCAAGACTGGTGCCCTTATCGGCGAGGCTGAGGATGACAACGGCAACACTGTCACTTCCACTCTTCCCTTTACCTACGACGAGACTGATGACGTCATCACCTTCGTAGTCCCCGTCTCCTTCGACGGTGTCAACGAAACCAACGTCTCCCTCATATTCGAGCGTGCTGAATAATCCGTCATAGAAAGAAGATTATTCTTGAATGTTAGAGCCCGCCAATCTGGCGGGCTCTCTTTTTTTACCTTAACCTTGATTAACTGCTTTTCGCTTTCTGTGGTTGGGGATTCGCTGTTAAAATAATTCATTTTTTCTCCATGGTCACCAGCCTCACTTCTTCTCCGTCGAACACTGCATAGTCGCGGTCCTCTATCCAGTTGCCCACATTGATGTAGGTGGCGTCGCCAAGCGGACGCGTCACGGGGGTGTGGCGATGGCCGAACAGGAAATAGTCGTAAGGCCGCTGTCCAGCATCAAGCCGCTGTTGTTGCACCTGTTTGCAGTAGATATAGATGCCTTCCTTGTCGTCGCCCAGATAGCCGTTGTCCTTGAGGCTGTGCTTCTTACGGCTGCTGCTCGACCAGCGGTGGGCAATAGGGAATCCTATGTTGGGGTGTATGCCTGCAAACAGCCATTGGTTCAAGCGTCCTCTGAACACGCGTTTCAGCATGTTGTATCTGCGGTCGCCTTTCCACAGTCCGTCGCCGTGACCCATCAGGAACAGCTTGCCGCCTATCGTCATTGTCTCAGGCTTGTCGTGCATCACCACGCCGATCTCTTTCTCCAGATAGTCGAACAGCCACATGTCGTGGTTGCCTATGAAGAAATGAAACTCTATCCCCTTGTCGGCCATATCGGCCATCTTGCCGAGCAGGCGCACGTAGCCGCGAGGCACGGCTTGTTTGTAGGTGAACCAGAAGTCGAAGATGTCGCCAAGCATGATGACCCGCTCGGCGTCTTTCTCAATGTTGCCAAGCCATTCCACAAGGTCTCTTTCGCGTTGCCGGCTGTCGGCACCGCTCCCCAGATGGGCGTCGGAGATGAAATAGGTGCTCATTCTATGATAATCTCCTGTCCCGATTGTTGTTGCTGTTGCATCAGCAGACGCTGGCTACGGGCGCGTTCAACACGTGTACGATAGTATTGTGTGTGTGGATTATCGGCGCTCTTTTCCAAAAGTCCGTCCAGCACCTCCTCGAACATCTCGAAGTCGCTCTCGGCATAGAACACGCGCATCGTGTGGTTGAATGGCGCGTCGATGGCGTAGAGGGTCGCCAGCGAACCTCGGTTGTCGGCGATGAAGTTCGAGAACATCATGTATATCATCTCCCTCTCGGCAATAAATATCGAGTCTGTGCGAGCATGTGCCACCTCCTAGTCGTCGTCATTCAGTGTCTCGCGGTTCTGCTTGTCCTGTTGCGCTATGTCGGCTATGGTGATGTCGGCGTCGTTTATGTAGCTCTGTATCTGCCACATCAGTTGCGACTCGCCGGAGCCGTTCACGCGATAGCTCTTTCCCAGATTGTCAGCGTCGCCCGTAAGCTTTATTTTGTCGCCGTCATTTGGCAGAAGGACGATGTAGTCATACGCGTTGCTGTGCAGGTTGAAGAAGGTCTGGTAGTCCATGCTGCCTTTGTAGCTGAAGTTGCCTTTTTCGTCGCATTTGATGGAGTCCAGAAACTGAGGGCCGTTGTCGGGGGTCATCTCTTCTATGTATAGTGTCTTCCCCGACGCATTATCCAACGTGCCTTCTATTCTGAATGTCATCGTGTTGCTGTCGTTGCTCTTGCATCCGGCAAGCAACAAGGCGAATAAGGCGAAGTATATTGTTATTCTGTTTCTCTTCATTTGCTATTCTGATGATTGAATGGATAATAATCTGCTATTGTCATCGCCGCCATAGCCTCTACCACTACCACGGTGCGGTCAAGGTGGTTGCGGTCGTGCCGGCCTGATGGAGTGACGGTGTGTATGATGCCTTCGCTGTCAATGCAGTTGGTTGGTTGATTGACAGTTGTGGCAGGATGAAAAGCCACGCGGAACTCTATGGGCATTCCGTTGCTTATTCCGCCCTGTATGCCTCCACAGTTGTTGGTCTCAGTCCTGAAACTGCCGTCGGCGGCCCAGTCGTCGCGGTATTGGCTGCCAGCCATGCGCGAGGCCTCAAAGCCAGCACCCATTTCGAAGCCTGTCGCCGAGGGAATGCTCATCATCGCGGCCGCCAGACGGGCGTTCAGTTTCCCGAAAACGGGGTCGCCGATGCCGGCAGGTGCATTGTCAATGACGCATTTGATGACACCGCCGACGCTGTCGTTCTCCGCGGGTGTGTGGCTCTCAACAAGCGTGGCGTTTACGGCGATGCCGCACTGTTGCAACACCATTTTGGCTATGGCTCCGCCCACAACGCGCACTGCCGTCTCTCGCCCTGAGGCCCTGCCGCCTCCGCGAGGGTCGCGTCTACCGTAGCGGCACTGGTAGGTATAGTCGGCATGGCCGGGACGGTAGAACTCGGCAATGGAGGCGTAGTCTTCGTTGCGGACGTCCCGATTCCTGATAGTGAAGGCTATAGGGGTGCCCAGTGTCTTGCCGTCATAGATTCCTGACAGTATCTCTACTTCGTCGCTCTCGTGCCTCGGCGTGGCACCTGTCCCGACATGGCGCCTCTGCATCTCGCTGGCGAGCAGGACGGTGTCGAAAATGATGCCCGACGGACAACCGTCTACGACACCGCCTATGGCGTGTCCGTGGGACTCACCATAGGCGGTTAGGCGAAATCTGGTGCCGAAAGTGTTTGACATGACGGAACACTTTACTTGACAATCTCTATCAGCTCCACTTCGAAGATGAGCGTCGATCCAGGAGGTATGTCTCCTACAGGATTCTCGCCGTAGGCCAGATTATAAGGTATATAGAGTATGTATTTCGAGCCTTCGTCCATCAGCTGCAGACCCTCAGTCCAGCCTGGGATGACAGCTCCGACAGGGAATTCCATCGGCTCGCCACGGTCTACGCTGCTGTCGAATTTTGTGCCGTCGAGCAGGGTGCCGGTGTAGTGTACCTTGACGGTGCTGTTTATGGTGGGACGTTTGCCGTTGCCTTCTTTGAGGATTTTGTATTGCAGGCCACTCTTGGTGCTATATACCGATTTGTTGTTCTTGTTCTTCTTGAGGAATTCAGCCCCATTCTCCTTGTTCTTCTCCAGCGAGCCCATCATCTCCTGCTGTTTCTTCTGCTGGCGCTCTTCGAACTGGCGCTGGAAGCGGTTGAGGATAGGCGTCATCGTCTGGCGGCTCCAGTTGTTGGTACCGTTGCTCATGTCTATAAGTGACTGGGCTACAACTCTCAGGTTGAGTCCCAGATTCTGCTGCTGCCAGCTGGTGGCTATGTCTTTGCCGATGGCATACGATGCCGAGTCGTTGAAGCTGGAGATATGTGGAGGCTGGCGCTTGTTGTTCTCCGCTCTGGCGGCGTCAAGCTGCTTCTGCAGGTCGGCGTTCTGCTGCTCCATCTTGTTGTAGGCTTCGGCTTTCTGTTTCAGCTGATAGTAGTATGCTTCGTCCATGGTGGCTTTGCCTCGTTTGATGGTGACGTCGGGCGACTGTGCCATCATCATTGTCGCACCGCCCATGGCACAAATCATCAGAATTATCTTTTTCATCTTGTGATTGTTGATAGGTTTATACATTGAATGTTGAGTGCTTCTGGTTTGTAGCACTCAACATTCGTTTATTCGTCGGTATGTATTCTGACTTATTTGTAGATTTTGGCTTTCGCGCCGTCAAGGATTTCCTTGCCGCACATGGCCAAAGCAAGCATCTCGTTCTCGCCTTTGTAGACCTTCACGGGGGCTATCCACTCAACGCGTTTGGTGATTTCGGCCATCCATGGCTTGCTGTAGGCGATGCCGCCGGTGAGCAGTATGGCGTCGACCTTGCCGTAGACGACGGCTGCAAGACGGCTGATCTCCATGGCCACCTGATAGCAGAAAGCATTAACAAGCAGCTGGCATTTCGGGTCGCCTGCGATGGCGCGTTTCTCGACTTCGTAGGCGTCGTTGGTGCCGAGGTATGCCACGAAACCGCCTTCGGCAGTGACCATCTTCTTGAGTTGTGCCTCGGTGTATTTGCCGCTGCATGCCACCTCGATGAGCTTCGAGGCGTTGATGCTGCCGCATCGGGTGGGCGAGAAGGCTCCCAGACCGCAGAGCGCACGGTTCACCTCGACAACCTTGCCGTGGTTGTGGATGCCTACGCTGACGCCACCGCCCATGTGGGCGATGATGAGGTTCAGGTCTTCGTATTTCTTGCCCAGTTCGCGGGCATAGAGCTTGGCGGTCATTTTTTGGTTCAGGCAGTGCCAGATGACACCTTCGCGGCTGGGGTCGAGGTCGAAGACGGGGTGTCCGCTAATCTTTGCAAAGTCAGGACGCTCGTCGACGATGCCGGGGTCTGAGATATAAGCATGCTTCAGACCTATCTCGCGCGAGATGCTGTCGGCGATGAGGGCACCGAGGTTGCAGGCGTGTTTGCCCTGTATACCGTCATGGCACTCCTGTTTCATCAGGTCGTTGACCTCGTAGGTGCCCGACTCGCAGGGACGTGTCAATCCGCCACGGCCCATGACGATGGCTATCTCGTCGGTACCCACATTGTGGCGTTTCAGCATGTCCAATATGGCTCCTTTGCGGTAGTCGAACTGGTCGGCGACTTCCTTGAACTTCTGTATCTCTTCAATAGGGTGACTGAGGTTCTCGGTGAACACTTCGGTCTCTCCTTCATAGATGGCGGCTTTCGTCGATGTTGCGCCAGGGTTGATTACCAGGGTATATTTTTTTGTACTCATATAGTTAATTGATTTTTAATCTATGTTTAAACATCTGCAAAATTAGTCATTTTTTTTTAATTCGAAATAATTCTTAAAATGTACTGTACTCCATAAACATTGTTTTCTGTTGAAAACTTTTTTTGTTCCATTGTTTTTCAGTTATGTACGTTTTGATAAAAAAAAATTTTTTTTTTGCTCGTAACTATTATTTTGCCTTTTTGAAGCCATCATTATATAATATTTTTCTTTTTTTTGAGTTAAATAATCAAAAAGCTTTGAAATGAGGTTTGCACGATATTTTTTCAGAACTATATTTTTTGTTGTCATCTGCTGTCACTTCTGCTTCTCGCCCTCCTCACTTTCGGCTCAGAAGCCAGCCGACGGCGTCGACACTAATTATTTCATGACCATCGACGAGGCCAACTTCGACAGTCTGTTGCATTTCTTCTACATGCAGCAGTATGCTCGT
>Ga0310694_10001806_pt1 | contig 23396 bp, 20 predicted proteins | sample 174DNAGHGhighgp2_FD_203884 | JGI IMG/M metagenome (GOLD analysis project Ga0310694, IMG submission 203884) | Sheep rumen microbial communities from Palmerston North, Manawatu-Wanganui, New Zealand - 1742 DNA GHGhigh gp2 (v2) (version 2) | ecosystem: Host-associated > Mammals > Digestive system... | reverse complement strand
ATAATCAGGAAACCCTCCTGGTCCGCCATCCGGTACCATTCATCCGCATAGGGATAATGGCTCGTGCGGAAACAGTTGGCCCCGATCCACTTCATGCATTCGTAATCCCGCTTTGCGACGGCATAGTTAAACCCACGTCCCAGCATTTCGGAATCCTCGTGCTTGCCGAATCCCTTCAGGTAAACGGGCTGTCCGTTCAGCAGGATCCTGTCGCCGTCAATGGATACCGTCCGGATCCCCATCGGCGCGTCATAACGGTCCGCTGTCTTTCCGGACCGGTTCAGGCGGATCGTAAACGTGTAAAGATAGGCATTCCGTACCTGCCAGAGGTGCGGATCTGCGATACGGAGGATCCCCTGTCGGCCTTCACCGGAGGCGACCACTGTTCCCTCCCGGTCCGCCAGTTCCACCAGGATGCTGCCGTCGCCGTCCGCTTCCACTTCATAGGCGATTTCAGCGCACCTGTCCCCCAGGCTGTATGTCACGCTGTAGTCCCGGATTGCCTGGGCCGGGATGCTCTCCAGCCAGACGCTGCGGTGGATTCCGGCATAATTGAAGAAGTCAAAATACCCCTGGGCCATCCGACTGCCGTCTGCCTTCATCCGCACTGCGCCGCAGGGGATACTGGTCTCGTTCAGCTCATTGTTCGCCAATACCGTCAGCCGGTTCCGTCCGCGGCGGAGATAAGGCCCGGCATTCACCACAACCGGCAGGAACCCGCCCTCATGTTCTCCGGCAAACTGCCCGTTGATATAGACACAGCAGCGGTGTGTGACGCTCCCGAAACGGATAAAGAACTGCTGGTCCGGCTGTACATCCTGGATATATACATCGGTCTCATACCAGAAATCCCCGCAGTAATCCCGCTGCCAGGCCTCGGTGAACAGATCGGCAAAGCTTCCGGGAACCGGCATGGATATCGGATCCGGCAAGCCGCTTTCCGCCCATCCTGCTTCTTTCCCCTCGCTGCGGGGATCAAACCGGAACCGCCATAACCCGTCCAACAGCTGGGCCCGGCGGATCTCATTGTTCACTGGATAAAGCTCAGAAATCATGTTGCACCTCTTTCTTTCATATGCAGGTTTTGTCAGATACGTTTGCACAGCCGGAAGGCCGGTCTGCTGCCTGTCGGCAGCATTTCCACAATTGAATAATAGATGATTCCGGAATAACAGTCAATATCATCCATGGAATAAGTTGGAAATCCGGAGTGATTTATCGCTTGAACTTTCAGGCTTTGTCTGGTAAGATCGGATTATCGGTACGGGATACGCACTGGGCTTGTGTGCCCGCTGGCCCCGCCACTGTCTGCCCCTTCTCTTCTTTGAAAAACGGAAATCCCTGCTGCATGCACGGAAATAAGGAGGTTACGGTATGTCCAGGTTTACAGCTCCGATATCCCCGGAAATTACAGAACGTGAAAAAAGGCACCAGGAACAGGTTCGGGCCATCGCAGGCGACTGTATGGTCCTGCTGGAAAATGACGGAACGCTCCCCCTCCGGGAAAAGGGCAGGATTGCCCTGTTCGGCAACGGTGCCCGGGCAACCGTGAAAGGCGGTACAGGCTCAGGAGACGTCTATACCCGTGAAAACATCAATATTGAGGAGGGCCTTCGCCGGGAAGGCTTCACCGTAACGACCGGTGCCTGGCTGGACCGGCAGGACCAGGCAGCCGCGGCGGAGCGCAAATCCTATGAGGAAGCTGCCATGGAAGCCGCCGTGGCATCCGGGCAGCCAAGGGAATTCGCGCAGACGCTGATGATCCTGAATCCGCTGACGCCGAAGTCATTGGCTGAAATCACAGAAGAGGACGTACTGGCTTCCGGTACGGATACAGCGGTCTTCGTCCTGGCCAGGAACAGCGGGGAAGGAAAAGACCGGGACGCCGGTCCCGGGGATTATGAGCTTTCCGAAGCGGAAATCCAGAGCCTTGCTTTCCTGGCGGAAAAATACCGCAGGCTGGTCGTCCTGCTGAATATCGGCGGCGTAATAGACACAAAACCCCTGCGGAGCATTCCGGGAATCAACGCCGTCGTATTCATCGGCCAGATGGGGAATATCACCGGCCTGGCCGTCGCGGATCTGCTGTCAGGCAAAGCCGTTCCGTCCGGGAAACTGACGGATACCTGGGCGGAAAACTACGCCGACTATCCGTCCTCCCCCACCTTCAGCCACAATGACGGAGACCTCAGTGACGAATACTATACGGAAGGCATCTATGTCGGATACCGTTACTTCGACACCTTCAATGTCAGGCCGGCTTATCCGTTCGGTTTCGGGCGAAGCTACACGGAATTCTCGATGGAAACGGAAAAGGCCGCTGTCGATGGAACCGATATCCTGCTTCACATCAGGGTCAGGAATACCGGAAAGGAGTTTTCCGGCCGGGAAACCGCCCAGGTTTATGTATCAGCCCCGGTAAAGGAAATTCCCAAGCCCCGGCAGGAGCTGCGCGGTTTTGCCAAGACGCGGATGCTTCGCCCCGGCGAGGATGAACTCTTGGTCATCCGCATTCATGCCCGGTCCCTGGCCAGCTTCTGCCCCGGCCGCTCTGCCTGGGTCCTGGAAAGCGGGGATTATATCCTGCGTGTCGGGAACAGTTCCAGAAATACGCATATTGCCGCGGTGGTCCGGTTGCCGGAAACGGTCGTCACAGAAAAGGTGAAACCCCTTTTCAGGGATCCTGACCAATCCCTGGAGGAAATCACTCCGGACATCCCGGCATGGAACCTGCCGGAAGAAGCCGCTGAAACAGCATCCGCACCGAAGCTGGAGCTGGATCCCGCATTGTTCATCTCCGCGGAAGCGCAGTATGCACCGCTGCCTCCGGCGCTGTCCCGGAAGCCGGGCCGGCTCGTCCCCTTCGATGATGTCGCGGGCGGGCAGGCTTCCCTGGATGACTTCATCGCCCAGCTGTCGGACGAAGAACTCGCGTACCTGATGGTCGGCAATTCTGTGGATAATGTAGGCTTCAACAGCGTGCTCGGTGCCGCGGCCAAAACCCTCCCGGGTGCAGCCGGTGAGACGACAGGAAAGCTGGAGAGCAAGTACGGCCTGAAGCAGATGGAGCTTTGCGACGGTCCTGCCGGCCTGCGGCTTACGCCGGAATATATCGAAAAGCCTGACGGAACCGCCGTCGGCCTGGGAGGGATGTCCTTCGGCGGGGATGCAAACGCGGAAGGCATACATCACTACCAGTATCTGACCGCCATTCCGATCGCGCTGAACCTGGCGTCCTCCTGGGACCTGGACCTGATCACTGCCATGGGCGACCTGGTCGGTTCCGAAATGGAGGACTTCAAAGCGACCCTGTGGCTGGCTCCCGGGATGAATATCCACCGGAATCCCCTGTGCGGACGGAATTTCGAGTATTATTCCGAAGATCCCCTGCTGACCGGCAAATGCGCCGCGGCAGACACAAACGGCGTCCAGAAGCACCCCGGATACGGCACAACCGTAAAGCACTTCCTGGCCAACAACCAGGAAGACAACCGCATGTTTACAAATTCGCATATTTCGGAACGTGCAATCCGGGAAATCTTTGCTGCCGGTTTCCGGATTGCGGTCGAGGAAGCGCAGCCTATGTCGGTGATGACCTCCTACAACCTGGTCAACGGAATTCATTCGGCGAACAACGAAGATTCCGTCACCCGGCTGCTGCGGGATGAATGGGGCTTCCGGGGAATGGTCATGACGGACTGGCTCACCACCAGCGACCTGAGCGCCCAACTGTCCCCCGCCGCAAAACCGAAATACGGCAAATCCGACGCGGCCCTTTGTGTGAAAGCGCAGAACGACCTGATTGAGCCGGGTGAAAAAGCGGACTTTGACCGGATTCTGGAGGGGCTTTCTCAGGGAGTGATCACCCGGGCCCACCTTGAACGGAACGCAAGGAATATTTTGACGCTGATACTGCGCTCACACCTGTATTCAGCCCAGCCTTACCATGTGCAGGTCCCCGGAAAGTGCATCACCTTTTCCCGGGAATAACCGCCGGCCGGAACAGGGCAGTCCGGGTGAATGCATTTCCCCCGGAACCGGCTTTGCGGCAAAACCTGCGGACACGGATTGCAAAAGCCTGTATCCTGATTGTAATGAAGGACAAAGGAGAAAGAATATGAAAAAGTACGAAACTGTCGAAGCCAGGACAGCACTTGCAAGAAGGCTTGCACAGGACGGCATTGTGATGCTGAAGAACGAACAGCGTTTCCTTCCGCTGGCGGAAGGCGCGAAAATCGCGCTGTTCGGGCGCACGCAAAACCACACCGTCTATGGCGGATCCGGCTCCGGTGCCTCACGGGGAAGCCGCGCCGCGGAAATCGACGCTGCGCTGGAAGAAGCGGGATTCCTGCTGGAACCCGGACTGCATCGCTTCTATACTGCCGTAAAAGAGCAGGAACTGCGGGAGTCGGAAAACAAGGAAGAATTCGACTTCAGCAAACTGGAGGGGCTGGTAAACAGCGGACTGATCTATGAAATCTTTGGAAAATACCAGCCGACGCCGGCGGAAAACGATCTGGAGGAACACCTGATCGTACAGGCGTCTGCCTGGACGGATACTGCAGTCTACGTATTGGGCAGGAGCTCCGGCGGAGAAGAGTGCGACCGCCGGCTGGAGAATGATTACGCCCTTTCCGTGGCGGAGGAACAGCTGATCAGCCGGATCTGCGATCGGTTCAGCAAGGTGGCTGTCATTGTAAATACCAACGGCCCGGTGGATTTATCCTGTCTGCAGGCAAAGCCGGAAATCAGGGCTGTCCTGTACCTGGGAACCGCGGGGCAGGAAGCTGCACCGGCCCTCGCGGATATCCTGTGCGGAAAAGTTTCGCCCTCCGGGAAACTGCCGGTAACCTTTGCCCGGCGTTATGAGGATTATCCTTCCGCGGACCATTTCAGCGGGAACAAGGATACGCCGGCGCAAATCAAAACCTATCGCGATTACGGTCTTTCGGCAGCGGAAAACGGAAGCACCGGATATGAAATGAGCCCCGTAACGGTTTACCGGGAAGGTATTTATGTGGGTTATCGGTATTTCGACTCATTCGGTAAGGAGCCGCTTTATCCTTTCGGTTTCGGCCTGTCCTATGCAGCGTTCAGCCTGAAAGCGGAAAAAGCGTTTGTGGACACACAGGCTGGAGAAATCCACCTGCCTGTTCTGGTGAAGAACACTTCTTCCTGCTATGCGGGAAAAGAATCCGTGCAGCTGTATACGCACACCCCTTTTGGCAGGCTGGACCACCCCCGCCGGGAACTGCGCGCTTTCGGCAAAACGGAAACACTGCAGCCAGGGGAATCGGAAACGCTGGATCTTGCCTTTTCCCTGGCCGAACTGGCCTGTTTCGACGAAAAGAGCCATGAATATGTGCTGGAAAAGGGAACCTATTGGCTGCTTGTGGGCAGCGATTCCCGGAATACCGTGCCGGCTGTGTCCCTGCAGGTACAGGAAGAGATCATTCTGGGCCGGTCTGACGCCAGGGTCGGATTGCTGCCGGTGAACGAAGGGAAAATAAGCTTTCTCCGTGCGGAGGAGGAGCATTGCAATCCAGGTGCTCCCGTTCAGGAACTTGTGGTTGCCCCGGAATGGGTCAAAGCCGCCGCAAATGGACATCGCTCCTTTGACTTCTCCGTTCCGGCGGAAAAATCCACCCTGCGGGACGTGAAAGAAGGGCGGACTTCCATGGAAGCCTTCCTGAATCAGTTTTCCCCGGAAGAGCTTGCAGCGCTGATGGTGGGGTTCGGGCCCGGCCTGCCTTTCTCCGGTATCGGCGCCAAGAATGCCCCCAGCACAATCCAGTATCCGGATGGCACGGATATTGCCTGTTCCACCAACGAATATGCCCACAATGGATATATGAATCCTGCCATCCTGAAATTCGGCATTCCAAGCGCCAACTATATGGACGGTCCCGCCTCCGTGGGACTGACCGCCTGGCCGACAGGCCTGATGCTGGCCTGCACTTTTGATCCGAAGGCAGTTTATGAATTCGGTGCCGCGATCGGCCAGGAGGCTGAATTGCAGCATGTGGACAGCTGGCTCGGGCCCGGATGCAACCTGATCCGCAATCCCCTGGAAGGCCGTGCGTTCGAATATTTCAGTGAAGATCCCTGCCTGGCGGGCGTGATGGCTGCCGCTGCAGTGCGCGGAGCGCAGGAAAACAACCGGGTCAGCGCCTGCCCGAAGCACTTTGCGCTGAATGAGCAGGAAACATATCGCCGCGGCAGCACAAAAAAGCGGATTGACGCGGTGGACTCCATCGCAGAGGGACGTACGGTCCGGGAAATCTACCTGAAGCCTTTTGAAATCGCAATCCGCTGCGGCGCGCCTCGCACCGTGATGACCTCCTTCAACAAAATCAACGGTACCTTTGCCGGGAGCCATCCGGGTTTACTGCTGGATATCCTGCGGAAAGAATGGGGATATGACGGCGCATTGGTCACCGACTGGGGAGATATGGATGTTGTCTTGGACGGCGCGGATTCAGTGCATGCCACGGATGTCGTCATGCCCGGCGGCCCGCCGGTGATTGCGCAGATCCTGAAAGGCTACCATGAAGGAAGGGTCAGCCTGGAAGACATGAAAACCACCGCGGCGTACCTGCTGAATTTCGTCATGCACACCGCCGCCTTTGACCGGTACCTGGAATAAGGTTGTTCCGGGCACACGGATTCAAACACCATGTTGGTGGTTATTTGTCGTTTTGTCGTTTTTTTCAGTTTGCAGTGACAGCCCGCCGGCTGCGTGCGTATAAAGAGTTGCTGCAGGTAAAACCGGGATCATGGCGGATCCTGCAGGCAGATGGAAAAATAAGTTGGTTCAATAAAGAAGGAGGTTTTATTTCATGAAGAAACTGTTTTCCCTGCTCTTGGTGCTCTGTTTGGCTTTCACTGCCGTCTCTGCGCTCGCGGAGGAAGCGAACAGTGCTGATTACCTGGCTGAAAACCCCGAGGCGAAGCCCTTTGATAGTATCTGGGTCGCGGATGACGGCGACTGGCTTGTAGAGGTCTTTATTGAGGATGACGGCCCCCGGATCGGCGTAATCCACAGGCTGGAAGGCAAACGCGATATGTGGGAATACGCCTGTTCGCTGCAGGGCAAAACCCTCGTCAGTGCTCCCTTCGGCCTGCACTATCTTGAAGACATCAGCTCAGGCGACTGGGACAAAACCTATTATGAAGACGGGGAAGCCGAATTCTCCATCAACGAGGCCGGCAAACTCATCTGGACGGATAAAAAGGAAGATGCCGGCAAAGGCCTTGAATTTGAAAAGATCGGCAGATTCTGCGGCACCCGCTGGATGAAAGGGGCTGACACTGAGGTCATTTTCTACGATTGGTACGACGGTGAATATGACATCCGGGTATATCAGTATGGTACTGACAGGGAAATCCTGAAGGACGCCATCCTGAAGGGCACCTACGATGCCGCTGCCGATACTGTCACTGCGCAGGGTGAATTCGACGGTGAAGAACCCATGGTCATCACATTTTCCTATGATGCGGAGAATAATGTGGTCTGGACCGAGAACGGCCTCAGCACGACCCTTGAATACAGCTTCTATACTGACTGATCGGGTTTTATCCCTTCCGCCGGGGCCCTGCTGCCCCGGCGTTTTTCTGTTCCGGAAACAATTCTCCGTCGGGATCCCTTCCCTGTTCAGTCAGTTCCGGTTCATCGTTTTTCCCGCATCGCCCGCAGGCAGCGCCTTACTGCCTTTGGGCTACCACTTCGATTTCAACCAGTCCGCCCTTGGGCAGCCGGGACACTTCGACGCAGCTCCTGGCAGGCTTATGATCGCCGAAAAACGAGGCGTATATTTCATTGATAACAGGAAAGTCGGCCATGTTTGTAATAAAAACAACCGTCTTGACCACATCTGTTATGTCCAGGGCTGCCTCTTCAAGGATTGCCCTGATGTTTTGCAGCGACTGCCTGGTTTGGGCCTCGATCCCTTCCGGTAAAGCGTTTGCCGCAGGATCAATGCCAAGCTGTCCGGAAGTGAAAAGCATTCCTCCGGCAAAAACCGCCTGTGAATATGGGCCAATAGCTGCCGGGGCCTTTTGCGTCTGGATGATCTTTGTTGACATATCCTCTGTTCCCTCCTGTTCTGTGCAGATAGGGGTATTATGCCATAAGGAAAAAAGCCTGGTCAATCGTTTCCTATCATTTTGATAGGCAAATATGTTCCCTGGAAGAACGAGCCGGGCAGCATAATCCCCAAAAAGCACCCGGGAAAATTGTTCTTCATGTCAAATCGGTTCCATGGTATACTTTTTTCCGGGATGCAGGGCAGTTGAAGCGAATGCCAAAGGCCTGCACCGCGGAGGAGCCATGAAGATCGTATGTTTATTCCCCGGGATTGGATATACCTGTGATAAGCCGCTTCTGTATTACAGCTGGAAAATGTTTGCCGCACACGGCTGGAAAGTCGTTCCTGTTCCGTATGGCGGTTTTCCCTCCGGCGTAAAAGGAAATGCGAAGAAAATGGAGAAATGCGCTGAAATGGCGCTGGACCAGTCGGAGGAACTGCTGAAGGATATTGACTGGAGCCTGTATGATTCCATTCTGTTTATTTCCAAAAGCGTGGGAACTGTGGCGGCATGTGCTTATTCGGCCAGGCATCGTATTCCTTGCCGGCACGTTCTGTTTACCCCTGTTGAAGCTGCGTTTTCCTTCAGGATAAAGGATGCAATCGTATTTCACGGCACAGCCGATCCCTGGGCGGACAGCGATATGGTCAGGACCGCCTGCCGGGATGCCGGGTTCCGGCTGTTTATCACCCCGAACGCAAACCACTCCCTTGAAACGGGCGATATTGATACAGATATTGATACCATAAAATCAACAATGAAGATCGTACGGGAATATGCAGAAGAAGATCATAAATGACGCAATGGAGTATGCCCGGTTGCTGTTCCGCGGAAACAGCGACGGCCACGGCTTTGACCATACACTGAGGGTTTACCGCACCGCCATGGAAATCGCTGATTCTGAGCCGGATTGCGACAGGCTGGTTGTGGCCCTTGCGGCGCTGCTCCATGATGCGGACGATTACAAGCTCTTTAAGACAGAGAATAACGCGAACGCAAGGGCGTTCCTGGATTCGCAGGATATTGACAGGGACACAGCCGACAGGATCTGCACAGCCATCAATGCTGTGTCATTCAGCAGGAACAGGGACAGGTGCCCGGAGCTGCTCGAAGGAAAAATCGTCCGGGATGCTGACAGGCTGGATGCGATTGGTGCCATAGGCATCGCAAGGACATTTGCATACGGCGGGAAGCATGGCAGGACGCTGGATTCGTCCATTGGGCATTTTCATGAGAAACTGCTTTTGCTGAAGGATATGATGCATACGGATAAAGCAAGGGAACTTGCCGGAATCCGGTATGCCTATATGGAGGATTTCCTTCTGGAATGGGAAAAGGAGACCGCCGGGAAAGATGATTGATGCTTCGAATCCATCGGATTAAAAACGCTGATCCGTCCGGATCAGCAGGCCCCTATATGAATGCTGTAAAAAAAAGAATCGTTTGAAGGTTTTTCAGAAATAGCTGACTTTGATGCGTTTCCCCATCTTCTTCAGCGCTTCCGACAATTCCTGCACAAGGTTCATCTTGATATTGAAGTTAATAGGCAGGTTGGGATTCTGGTGCGCGGGATTAATCGCCTTGCCAACGTAAAAGTTGATATCGGTAGCTTCCTCAAACAGCAGGCGGCTGATCAGGGAGGCCCCGTCCTTCCCGTAGCTCCAGTCTTCGTAATGCTTGTTTTCACCGATGTAGTCCTTGGCGTATTCCACCACGCGGTTCACGGTAATCACGCCTTCTGTCACCAGGTCGACCCCTTCCAGGTAAGCAATCGGCGGAATGTCGCCTGTAAAATCCAGCGAAGCGCGCAGGGGCTTGTTCAGCCATTTGGCAGCAATGGAGGATGTGGTGCCTCCGTAAATGATACGCTTGCCTTCCTTGGCGAAGAACAGGCTCATCCGCCCCTTTTTGTTATGCACGGATGGCGGCCGCAAATTGTTCTGTACGTCTCACGGATACAGCCGACTGTAAAGGATTCTACGTTTCGTCAAAAAAAAAGTTGACAAATTATACGAATATGGTATTCAGTTAGGATAAGGGGTCGGATACAATGAGGATGCAGCAAACGATCAGGCTGATGCACAGCCGGAACGGAGGAATTGCAAATGTATTACACGATCCCGGTAAACAGCGTGAATGCCGGCGCCGTTCGGACAGGCAGCACAAAGATCGAAGGAAAAACTGACAGGGGAAGCATATGGAAAACAAACTTGCTGAGAATATACGCAGTTATCGCAAGGGCCTGGGACTTACGCAGGAACAGCTTGCGGAACGCCTCGGCATCACGCTGGGCGCGGTTTCCAAATGGGAGAGAGGAAGCTCTGAACCGAATCTCCCGTACATCATGGAACTCGCAGAGCTATTTCATGTATCGGTGGATGCGCTGATCGGCTTCTCTATGCGGGGAAGTGACGCGGATACGGAGGTGGAGCGGATCGAAGGGCTGAGCAGAAATGCGTCGCTCTGGAAGATTGCCGAAGAATACGGGAACGCGTTGAAAAAGTTCCCCAACCATTTCCGCATCGTGTTAGGAGCTGCGTTGGTCAACCAGCAGATCGGCGTGCAATACAAGCAGGATACAGCGCTGAAAAAGGCGCTGGATCTGTTCCGGCACTCCATAGACCTGCTTCCTCAGAACCGGTATAATCCGGAGATCAACGAAGCTCATTTGCGGAATAATATAGCCGGGTGTTATGCTGCCCTGAAAAACTACAGTAAAGCCATTGAGGAATATAAGAAGAATAACCTTACCGGCAACAACGACGCGAGGATCGGCTTCCTGTATGCCCTGTATGAAAAGAAGCCTGAAGAGGGAATCCGGTTCACGAAAAGGGCTTTTTTCAAAAATGTCAGTGATATGGTCACCGTCATGTCGGGATATGTGTCCTGTTATATCTCCACAGCCCGGTATGACCAGGGCATCCGCGCGGCAAAGTGGACGATCTGCTTTCTTGAAAGCCTCAGGGAGGATTCGTGCCGGCGTACCTATTTTGACAAGATTAGCAGCCTGTTTTATCTGTCCCTTGCCATCCTGCAGGATGGCAAGGGGATGCCCGAAGAATCAGAAGGAAGCCTGCGTACAGCCGTCCGAATGGCAGCAGCCTTTGACGCCAATCCGACTTTCTCGCTGGAAAATGTAATTCTTCTGGACTGTGCGGAAGAACAAAGTGTTTATGATTTAACCGGAGTTACCGCCATAGACGGGCTGAAGAACTCTGTCGAGGAATTCTCCCCCTTTGTGTCCGACGCATTCAGGACAAGGTTCAGCCGCGAAATTGAAGCTGCAGACTGCCATGCGTCATCGCATGGGGGTATGCCGGAATCCGCGGAAAACAGTTAAACTGTATTTTGAAAGGAGTTGAACCCATGATCCAATTCAGGGACGGCTATTATGCCGACATCCGGGTGGAGGACCGGAGCAGGACTGTGATTTCATACAAGGCGGGAGCGCTGGAGGAAATGCAGAACCGTAAGGAAAAGCAGGCTTTCCTGCGCGTTTACGACGGGAAACTGTGGTATTACGCATCCACGACAGACATCGGCCGCCTGCAGGAAACGCTGGACGGGCTTTACGCCGCCGCAGAGGAAAATCCGGACATCCTGGAGGATCCTGTAGTCAAACGCTTTGAAAAGAACAGGGACAAACTGTATACTTTCGCAGGCTGCTCCGTGCGGGAAATCCCGCTGGCCGAAAAACAGCAGCTGCTGCTGAGCTTCCTACCGATCCTTACGGAGGATTCCTGCGTGGTCCTGCCAACGGGAACTTACCTCGACCGCAACAGTACCTTTCATTTCATCTCCAGCCTCGGCGCCGACATCGAATATGACTACCAGACCTGCGGAATTGTCTTCGGTTTCAGTATGGCAGAGGGTGAAAAGCAATTCCAGGGATCCTGGGAGAAGGGCGGAACACGCTTTGAGGAGATGGCCGGCATCGGCGGGGAACTCCGGGAGGCCGTCCGGGAGCAGGCGGCGTTCCTGCGCAATTCCGTGCCGGCGGAGGCCGGGAAATATCCCGTGGTGCTGTCGCCGCAGGCAGCAGGCGTATTTGCGCATGAATCCTTCGGCCATAAGTCCGAATCGGACTTCATGCTTTCCGACGAGTCCATGAAGAATGAATGGCAGCTGGGAAAGACGGTGGGCTCGCCGATCCTGTCCATTGCCGAATGCGGCAGCATCGTCGGTTCCGGATTCGTTCCCTATGACGACGAGGGGACGAAGGCGAGGAAAAACTACCTGATCAGAAACGGCGTGCTGGCAGGCCGGCTGCACAGCGCCATGACCGCCGCTGCGCTGGATGAAGGACTGACCGGCAACGGGCGGGCAATCGACTGCGCCTTCGAACCCATCGTCCGCATGACCACCACGTATATCGAAGGCGGTGACCTCGATTTTGATGAGCTCATCGCCCCGATCAAAAAAGGCTATTTCATCAAGACGATCAACCACGGCAGCGGCATGAGCACCTTCACCATCGCGCCAAGTGTATCCTACGAGATCGTGGACGGGAAGCTCGGACGCCCGGTGCAGATCAGCGTAATTACGGGCTCCGTATTTGAAACCCTCGGCCTGATCGACGGGCTGACGAAGGATGTGGAGCTGCTGTCCTTTGTGGCCGGCGGCTGCGGCAAGATGGAGCAGCGCGGACTTCCGGTCGGCTTCGGCGGCCCGTACGTACGGGTCTCCTCCATGAACGTACAGTGAGGGCAAAAAGATGGAAAAAGAATTCTTGAAAGAGACACAGCATACCATCACGTTAAACGTAACCGCGGGGCAGATCGACAGCTACCGCGAGCTGGAAAAAACGACCGGCACCGTCCGCGTATATGAAAACGGGTGCATCGGCGTGGCCGGCTGCCTGGGAGAACCGGACGAGGAAGCGCTGACCGAGCAGGCGAAGGAAGCCCTTGCCTTCGGCATTCCGTATCCGTGCAATCTGGAAGGAGCGGCGGAGATCACTGAACTGCACGATGCAGAGATCATTCCGGCTCCTGAACTGATTCCCGTTATGAAGGATTTCCTTGAACGCCTGGGTGCGCAGTGTCCGAAGATGGCATTCTCCAACAAAATCAGCCTGGTCTATGGCAGGACAGAATACCGCAACAGCCTGGGCCGTCGCCTGCTGAGCTCCGGCGGGTATTTGTCCATCGAGCTGATCGCGCAAAACCGCGGCTCCGGCAACCTGTTCGACATGGTTTTTAGCTGGCAGGGGGAACATTACGACCCGGAGCTGATCCTGGCCCAATTCAAACAGCAGTATGACGCGTTTTATACCCCTGCGGACATCGGGCCGGGTCGGTGGCCTGTGGTGGCGATGCCCCTGGATCTTTTTAGGACAGCCCTCCAGCACTTTATCGGTGACCTGTATGCAGCCGGCGCGTCGCTGCTGAACGGCAAACTCGGGGAAAAGGCCTTCAGCGAAAAGCTGACACTCTGCGATGATATGAACCCGGATTCCTCCTTTGAAACCTGCTTCTTCGATGCCGAAGGCTGCGTGGCGAAAGATTACCGGCCTGTGCTGGTTGAAAACGGCGTACTGAAGAGCCTGCTGACCACAAAGAAAACGGCGTTACAGTACGGGCTGCCGAATCCCGGAACCGCAAACGCGCCGTATGACGGCGTTCCTTCCGTCGGATTCCATAGCTGCTTCCTTGCAAAGACAGCGGAGACCCTGAAGGAACTGGTGCCCGGAAAAGCAGTGCTCCTGATGATCGCCTCCGGCGGCGACATGACGCCCGACGGCCATTTCGCGACGCCCGTACAGCTGGCCTTCCTGCTGGAAGACGGAAAACTGGCCGGCCGCCTGCCGGAAATCAGCATCGGCGGAAACTTCTTCGATATGCTTGGCAAAGACTACCTTGGTACGGTTGACGGCTGGCCCTTCAAAAAAGTCCAGCTGGCCGCTGCCATGATGGACGTGGCCAGGAACTGACGTTCCTTCCATGTAATGGCCGGAAAAGGAAAACATTACAGGTCCCCTGCCTGGACAGCGTTTCATTCTGCATGGAACGCTGTCCGTTTGCTTTCCGGACGGATCGTGCAGTCATTGGTTTCCGTCTTTGCTTGTTCCTTTCAGATGATTGTTTCCTCTGATCATCAGCCAGGTTTTAACCATCAGGATGGAAAAGCAGATGATGCCCGCGTAAGGTTGCCTTGTGCCGATAAAAACCCCCACGCTGAGCACTGACAGTGCCATTCCGGTGATCACCCTGTGCCTGTCCCAGGCCGGCCGGTCAAAACGGGAAAGGATAACGCCGCAGATTCCATTCAGCGTCTGCATGCTGATCACGGCGATGAAAGCAATTTTCAGCCACAGCTGTATGCCGGTTAATCCGAACAAAGCCGCCGAAGACGGAGAGTCCGTTCCGTTGCCGAACACAGGCAGAAGCAACAGGACCGCCGTCAGAATATCAAGTGTATTGCATATCACAGATACATATTTGCCAATCATCGCCCTTTGGTCGTTTTCTGCAGCGGTGATTATTTCCTGCGGGCAAATCAGCTCGTCAATCGTTACGGAGAAAAAGTGCGAGAGCTCCTTCAGGGAATCGATGCTCGGATATCCTCTGCCGGATTCCCATTTCGATACGGCCGTCCGCGATACAAACAGCGCTTCAGCCAGCTCTTCCTGGGTCATCCCTTTGCTTTTCCGCAATTCTGCCAGTTTTTCATGAAATTCCATATTTTCCCCTCACAGCCTTGCTTCATTCTTTTTCCGATCAGCATAAGCTACCGCAGCACAGTACAGCGCAAACAGCCCGCTGCTCAGGAAAACCGATCCGATGATATCCGTTGCCCAATGGACACCTGATACCAGTCGTCCAATCGCCATGAACAGGGAAAACAAGGCTGCAAATGCAGCCGCAAGATTCCGGGTTATCCGCTTTCTGCATCTCCTGTCCGCCTGAAACCGCAGTGTCGGCATAACGCTCAGCACAAGCAGCGTTGTGGAAGACGGATAGGATGCCTCCAGGTATCCGCCAATCAGAACCGGCCTGTAATTGACCGGCACCATTTCAAAAAGCAGGTATCCTGCTATGACCAGCAGATAATAGATCCCCAGCATGAGAATGTCCGGATCCACCCGAAGCAGCTTCTTTCGCCGGATCCACTGGGTCAGCCCGGTGATTCCGAAGCATCCGCAAACCAGGATCGGAACCAGGCCCAGCCAATCTGTTACCGTATAAAGCGTCATGTTCACCCCCGTCAGATGGTGAAACCAAACGTTCCATGCGGCAAACCCAACCTTCGAAGCCCGGGGTCCGACTGGCTGCACATCCACATACTGAATCAGAATCGTCCAAAGGGCAAACACTGCCAGACTGCCTGTACCTGCCCATAACCATCCTTTTTGCTTCATGCTCCATCCTTCCCTCCTTCGCCGTTTCAGGAACGGATCAACCATACCCCGGGAGCAGGAAAAGATAAAGAATCTTCCCGTATCATCCGTGACACGATTCGTCACATCATAAAAAAGCTGTTTTTATATCGTCCAGCCCATCTTCTTGCGCATCTGAACGCCTCCTGCCGGTAATCCGGTTCAAAGGGAATTATACTCCGCACCGCGAAAATGCAAAAGGCGGAGCGCAAAAGCCAACGGTATATTGTTCCTGTTTCAGGATTTATCCAAACGTTACATCCAGGATCATCATCAGCACAAAACCCAGGGCAAACGCGATCGTACCTGCATTGGAGTGCTTCCCTGCCGACATTTCGGGAATCAGCTCCTCTGTAACGACATACATCATGGCTCCGGCCGCAAAAGCCAGGAAATAGGGCATAACCGGCGTAACTAAGCCGGCAGCGGCGATTGTTATAACAGCAGCGGCGGGTTCAACGGCACCGGAAAGCACGCCCATCAGGAATGTCCTTCGCTTTGGCATTCCTTCTGCCAGCAGCGGCATGGAAACAATCGCTCCTTCCGGGAAGTTCTGGATCGCAATTCCCAGCGCCAGTGTAAGGGCTCCGGCTGCGGTGATTCCGGAAGAACCTGCCAGCAGGCCGGCATATACAACACCGACTGCCATTCCTTCAGGGATATTATGCAGCGTCACAGCGAGGATCAGTTTCGTCGTACGCTTAAACCCGCTTTGCGGTCCCTCATTTTGTTTGTCCATATGCATATGAGGGGTAATCACATCCAGCAGCAGCAGGAAACCTACGCCAACCAAAAATCCAATCGAAGCGGGAAGAAAGGAAAGCGTTCCCATAGAGGAACTGCTCTCCAGTGCCGGCTGGAGCAGGCTCCAGAAGGAAGCCGCAACCATCACACCCGCCGCAAAGCCGGTAAGTGTCTTTTGTACCGCATCGGAAATCTGTTTTTTCAGGAAGAAAACCATCGCCGCGCCAAGTCCGGTGCCCAGGAAAGGGATCAGGATCCCTTCAGTAATCTGCATATTCATAGCAGCCTCGCCCAATATTACTTGATTCCAAGCCGTTTTTCATGAATCCTTCGCCTCCGGATATTCTCCCGGATATTTTTCTTCTGCCGGCCTCTCCTGCTGCATAATGCTTTACAGAAAGCGGGATGCCGGTACGCATCGGCATCCCGCCCCTTTGGAGGTAAAGGTCATGGTATATCATTCGGGGTGCCCTGCCCGATTGATATCAGTTTTATTCTGCCTTCAAGTAGCTGATCACGCCGTCTGCCGCATAAAAGGTCAGAACAGTTCGGCCGTTATCGTTTGCTGCCATTGTATAAGGAGCGGCTTCCGGTTCCTTTGCCTCATTGTCATAAGCGACATACAGGCCCTCACCGTCTCCCTTTTCACCATTGTCAAACGCGAATGCTTCAAAGACACGGGTCTGCTGGCTGTTCATAAAGGTCACTCCGTGTCCGTTTTCATCGATGACCATATAGAGTTCAACACCGGCATAAGCTTCGCCGAACGGAGTCAGGTCAGCAATCCATTTCCCTTCGAACCCCAGCTCTTTCAGCTGCGCCAGCGATGCTTCACTGCGGGCGGAGTAATCCATGTTTTCCAGGCAGAAAAGCGCAATCACGTTTTTGACGGTGTCTGCGTCAGCGTCTGCCGGGAATCCGGCAGCCAGCCAGTAGGCATAGGGTCCATCGTTATACTTGGCCAGGTCATCCGTATTACTGCCATAGCGGAACTCCAGGTGAAAAGTTGTGGCAGGCGTGTCAGGCATCATATAGAAATACCTGAATTCACCGGCATTCTCATCCGCGGTTTCATAAAGATATCCTTCCATCATGCCGGCGAGGCTCAGTTTGCCCGTATAAGCATATTCGTGGCTGAATACCTGGTTGCCGCTTTCATCTGCGCCGCTGATCGTCGTTCCGTTGAAAGTAATCGTGGAAACCCCGTTGATAAACAGGCAGTCAAACTGCGCTCCGTTTGATCCGTCGCCGAAAGCGTCGATTGCCTCCTGGCCGTAGATTGTGCCGTTACAGGCAGACTTCAGCATTTCCGCCATTTTGGGGGCAGCTTCCTCTCCCATGACAGCGATGCAGGGATCCAACCACAGCTGATCATATTCCGGCCTGGTAATGATCGGGAACAGCGGTTCATAGGTGCCCCTGATATTCTCCAGCAGCGCTGCTGCTTCTTCGGCGCTGTTCATTTCTGCCGCAGTATCTGCCTGCTGGGAGGTTTCCGCTGAGGCGTTTACGCCGAATACAAATATCAGTGCAAGTGCCAGTGTGAAGGGAATCAGTTTGTGAATGATTTTTTTCATATCGCAGAAAACCATCCTTTCGTTTTTGGTCTATTCCATTCCTTTCCGGGAACCGGAACAGCAGATTCAGGCAGTCACTGTCAGCTTATCCAGGGAATATCCCTGCCGATAGCGCTGCAGGTATACTTCCGTACAGCGTTTGCAGCGCGTGAACTGTCGGGAAGCACCTTCCACATCGTCATATACTTTCCAGATTCCGGAAAGTTTGAAGGCGTGTTTCCGATGCATAAATCCGTCTACATCCGCAGGCGGATAACCAAGAAACAGCCCAACCTCATGCGGGAAATCCTGGTTGTCACGAAGCCGTACAATCAGCTGGGCGATGCAGCTGTTGGGATTTCCGCAGGTATACCCGCATTCGGAAAGGAGCTTGGAAGCCAGGTCGTTTCTGAGATCCTTCTCCAGCATTTTCGGCCGATACAGGTATACCAGCGCGCGTCCGTCGTTCCATCGCAGGGGGAGAACACGGAGTCCTTTAGGTCCAAGGATCTGATTCAGCCGTCTCAGTTCGGCGGTCATTTCTTCCCTGCTGCTGAACGGGCAGTTGAACATGTTGCCCGTTTTCAGGCTTGCCATGGTTGGTGCGCAGCAGCGAATCAGCATTTCATTGGACACGGCAGCCTCCTGTTTTTCAGAAATAATTAGTTTTAACTAACCTATGTTCCAATAAACAGCTGCACATTCATCCGGATCGGTTTAAAATGCCCAGCTTTCCGGTTAGCTTTAACTAACATACACAATTTAACACGGCATCAGCATTTTGTCAATCACCCGATTATCGCATTATTGGCTTTTTGGCCTCAGCAATATTGCGTTTTTCCGCCTGGTTTTCCGCACATATGTACGTGCGCTTCGGAAACACATTGTCTTCAAGGCATATGCAGGCATAAGAAAAACGCCTCCGAAGAGGCGCTCGAATATCTCATTTTGCAGGATCTGAATCCCCTGCCCTATGCTTTCTCAAAGCTTCTCTGCCCAGGCTTTCAGCTCATCTGCGGATGCGTTGGCGGCGAAACGCTTTCCGGGCTGCCCATCAGGAAGGAGCCGCCGCTGATCAGCACAAAACCGTCATCCACGGCGATTTCCTCGCTTTCCTCTTGCTTCGGCACTTCTGTATCGTCAGGCTCACCTGCGCCGGTAAAAGCGGCTTCACCACCCCAGGGAGTTTCTTCACCGCTCCATGAATCTCCGGCAGGCGCAGGAAAAACGGCGTTCATGGCAATGCCGATCGCGACGGCCAGCGCAATGCCGAGGACTGCCGGTTCCTTTCCCTTTTTGCTCCGGGCCAGCAGCTGCTGCAGTTGGAACCCCAGGAAAGCGAAGAAGAAAACAATCAGCAGAGATTCCGCCAATACCAGTGGGATCGGTTTCTCATAATCGATAAAGGCAAAGTGCCGCTGAAACGACAGGTAATCCGGAAAGCTGTTTTTCAGGAAGAAGTACAGCCCCGCGCCAGCGGCCGGAACAGAGAGGCAATAGCCGATCCGGCGAACTATTTTGCTTTTGACGCTCCGCAGCATGGCGGGCATATGCGGTCCCAGGTGCAGGCCCATCAGGATGAAGCTCCAGTGTGACAGCGCAAGGTGCATCCTGCGTCCGGTGGAAGCTTTCATAAACTCCGCCAGAGACGGTACGGCATAGACACCCATGTTGATGCCGCTCAGCGCGGTGAGCAGGAAACATCCGAGCAGCGCCAGGTTGATGACCGTCTGCACGGTGCGCAGGAGACCGTACTTTCCTTTGAACAGGGCGGCGTACCATTTCCTGTTCAGGACCTGATGGATCAGCATCAGCGCCGTCATGGCAATGCCCGTCCATTCATGCCCCTCTTCGCCTACAACCTGATAGGCCATAAGCAGGACAAGCCCGATGCCCAGAAGAACATCGACAATATACTTGACACGCTTTGTCCGCATGATTCTTTACTCCGTTCAGGGTTCAATTCCCAGCGATTTGGCCCAGTTTACCAGTTCCTCGACGGTGGTACGGTTCGTGAACCGCTTGCCTTCCAGCCAGGTACCCGCGCCGGCCTGCTGCTCCAGGTGCCGCATGCTGCTGCCCAGGCCGCTGCTGCCGGAGGTAAAGAACACCGCCAGGGTCTTCTCTGTCAGATCCGCCTGCTCCACAAAATTGGAAACGATGCGCGGCACGTCACCCCACCAGATGGGGTAACCGATAAACACGGTATCGTAGCCCGCCAGGTCAGGCAGCTCCCCTGCGATGGCCGGACGGCATGCGGGATCGTCGGTTTCGATGGAGGTGCGGCTCGTACGGTCATTCCAGTCCAGGTCAGCGTCTGTATAGGGTTCTTCGGGGACGATTTCATACAGATCGGCGGTCAGCCCTTCAGCCAGTTTCTCAGCTACGCTGCGGGTGGTGCCGGTGGCTGAAAAATACACCACCAGGATGTGGCTGTGGGGCGCTGCCTCCTCCGCAACGGCGGGGACGCAACCTGCCAGCAGGATCAAAGAAAACATCAGTGTAATAATCCTTTTCATCTTAAATTCTCCTTTTCAAATAATGAGGTCTGCCAGAAGGCCGGTTGCCAGGGAAAACAGCATTACAAAGGCCATGTAGGCAATGAACCGTTTCCAGCCCAGTACGATCTTCACGGCTCCGAGATTGGTAATCTTGGTGGCCGGGCCGGTTAGCATGAATGCCGCAGCGCTGCCCATGCTCATGCCGTCCAGGAGCCATTGCTGCAGAAGCGGGATGGTGCCGCCCCCGCACATATACACGGGCACTCCGATGGTGGCAGCCATCAGCACACCGAAGCCGCTGTTCCTGCCGAACAGGCTGCTTACAAAATCCTCCGGCACATGGATCTGGTACAGCGCCGTCAGCAGGATGCCCAGGGCGAACATAGGACCGGTGGCTTTGATGTTGCGCCCCACGTTCTTCAGGAAGCGCAGGAGCAGGTTCGGATCGGTGTCCCGGTTCCTGCCCTCATGAAAACCAGTAAAGTCAAAGAAGGATTTACCCTTCCCGCTGTAAAACAACCGGATCAGCCACCCTGCCGTACAGCCGCAAAAAAAGCAGCTGGCGAAACGGATGATCACCGCCGTCTGTCCCAGCGCGCCGCTGTAGAAGATCAGCTGTGGATTCAGCAGGATGCTGCTCATCATGAAGGCAGCCAGGTAGTCGTCCTTTATGCCCTGTTCCGAGAACAAGGCAGCAATGGGAATAGTGCCGTACATGCAAAGGGGCGAAGCGATCCCCAGCAGGCTGGCCGGGATAACACCCAGCCAACCTGTTTTTCGCTGCCCTATCTTCGCAAAAGCCCCATGGATGTATTTCTTCCCGAAGACTGACACAGCGCTGCCCAGCAGGATGCCCAGCGCCCAGTAAGGCGCGATCTGGCGGATCTGAATGTCCAGGTAGTACCAGAGATAGACCGCTTCCCGCTCCAACCACTCCCACATGGTTATTTACCTGCTGCAACCAGCTGATAATGCCGGCTGCCAAGCCCGTTCTGCTCGCCGGCCTCCAGCGTGTGCAGGCCGTTGCGGCTCTCAATGCGCTGCACCAGGCTGCCGCTGTCCGGCATGGCGTATATCAGGTCGATAGCCGCCTGGTCGATCGCCAGGGGATCAGTGGAGGCCAGGATACCGATGTCGTGCATATCCGGTTCGGCGGGATAACCGTCGCAGTCGCAGTCCACGGAAAGACGGTTCAGCACACTGATATAGACGATGTTCCCGCCCATCGCGGTATGGACCGCCTTGGCCGCGTCCGCCATGGCTTCCAGGAACGGATCCTGTTCGCCCCAGATGCTGCCGCTTTGGCGGGTGCCGCCGGAATGAATCCACACCTTACCCATGGAGGAGCCGAAACCGATGGAAATGTTCTTGATAGCTCCGCCGAAACCTGCCATGGCGTGGCCCTTGAAGTGTGTCAGCACCAGGAAGGAATCATAATTTGCGAAGTGGCTGCCTACGTAATCCGCCCTGATGCGCATTCCGCCTTCAACGGGAAGCTCCATGCTGCCTTCTTCATCCAGGATGTCCAGTTCTGCCACATCCAGCAAGCCGTTGTCTTTGGCCTGCTGGCGGTGCATGGCCGTGGAAGCGCGGCTGCCGCCATAAGCGGTGTTGCATTCCACGATCGTGCCGTTGACCAGATGAATAAGGCCAGCAATCAGTTCCGGCCGCAGGTAATTGCTGTGGGTGCTTTCGCCGGTGGACATCTTCACACCCACTTTTCCGGGCAGTTCTGCACCCAGGGCTTCGTAGGCTTTTACCAGCGCTTCCGGGGAAATATCGCTGATGAAGTATACCACAGGCGCGGAAGCATCTTTCGTATTGTGGGGCAGTGAAGCGGTATCCAGGCTGACGCCGCCGTTGGTGACCAGCGTTTCGGCAAGCACGGAAGGCGCACAGAGAAGCAGCAAGGCAATCGTCAAAGAAAGCAGGCGTTTCATTGTACTCTCCTCCTTCAGATTTTCTGGTTTCCTGTGGACCAGACATGTTTTTCTTTGGCACTGGCCGGCTTGTTCTGCGCCATTACCCCGGCCAGGGCATGGGGCACGTAGGGTGCTTCCAGGTAAGCGATCTCCTCGCCTGTCAGTTCCAGTTCCGTTGCCTTCACCGCGCCGTCCACATGATGGAATTTCGTGGCGCCCACCACGGGAGCGGTCACTTTGGTCAGCAGCCAGGCCAGGGAAACCTCCGTCATCGTAACGCCGCGCTTTTCGGCAATCTCCGCTACCCGGCCGATTATCACGCCGTCCTGCTCGGCGGTGGCGTCATACTTGAACCTGGCATAGGCATCTTTCTGAAGTCGCTCCGAGGTTTCGCCGGGCTTTCGGGAGAGCCGTCCGGAAGCCAGGGCACTGTACGGCGTCAGGGCGATGCCTTCCTCGTTGCAGTAAGGCACCATTTCCCGTTCTTCTTCCCGGAAGATCAGGTTGTAATGGCCCTGGACCGATATGAACTTCGCCCATCCTTCCTTTTCCGCCAGCGCGTTTGCCTTGGCCAGCTGCCAGGCAAAGCAGTTGGAGATGCCGATATACCTGGTTTTCCCGGCCTGTACCATCCGGTTCAGGCCATCCAGGATATCCTCAATGGGCGTCTGCCAGTCCCACATGTGATAGATATACAGGTCGACATAATCCATGCCCAGGTTCTGCAGGCTCTTGTTCAGCATGCGTTCAATGTGCTGCTGCCCCGTAATGCCGCTGTCGATCTCCTCCTGGGTTCTCGGCAGGAATTTTGTGGCCACCACCGTTTCGTCACGCCTGGCGAAGTCGCGCAGAGCCCGGCCCACATACTGCTCACTGGTGCCGCTCTGGTAAGCGATGGCAGTATCGAAGAAATTGATGCCGTTTTCCAGCCCATGCCGGATGATCTCCCGGGAGTGTTCCTCGTCCAGCGTCCAGGCGTGCTGGCCTTGAATCGCATCGCCAAAGCCCATGCATCCCATGCAGATGCGGGATACGGTCAGTTCGGAATAGCCCAGTTTGGTGTATTCCATCGTGTTCAGTCCTCCAATAATTTGATCAGGCAATGGCAGGTCAGGTCATAAGCGGACTGATACACATACGGGATCCCGGCCTGCTCCATGGCGATCCGCTGCTTCTCCGTCACGCTGGTATAGGGATAGATACCGTA
>Ga0310694_10001804_pt1 | contig 23411 bp, 18 predicted proteins | sample 174DNAGHGhighgp2_FD_203884 | JGI IMG/M metagenome (GOLD analysis project Ga0310694, IMG submission 203884) | Sheep rumen microbial communities from Palmerston North, Manawatu-Wanganui, New Zealand - 1742 DNA GHGhigh gp2 (v2) (version 2) | ecosystem: Host-associated > Mammals > Digestive system... | reverse complement strand
ATTTATTATTATTAAAAGAATTAAAATTATATAGTTGTAAAAATATTTTTAGTATTCCTGATACTTTAATTAATTTAAAATCTTTATTAATATATAATTGTGATAATATTAATTTTATTCCAACATCATTTAATAAATTAAAACATCTTCATTTAGAAAAATGTAATATTAATTATGTTAATTTATTAAATTATCCTAATTTAAATGATGTTAAATTATTTGGAATTAAACAAATTGATAATTTTGATATGAAAAATTATAAAATTTTTGTAGTTTCTAATGTTAATATTAAATAAAAAAAATGAAAAGTTATTTTTATTTTATTTATTATTTTTTTATTTTTATTATATTTTATTTTTTATTTTTTTAAATGAAAAAAAATAAAAAAATATCAAAAAAAAAATTATATAATTTAGTATTATTAAATAAATTAAAAGAAATAAATATTTATAATGATGAATTTTTAATTAAAACAGAAAAAAATATTAATGATACATTAATAATTAATATAACAAATAAATATAAAAAATTAGATTTAAATATTAATACTTATCCATTTACACAAATAATAATTAATAATATAAATAATGATGAATTAAATGAAATTAATATTAGTTATAATAATTTAAATAAAATAATTATAACAGGTAATTATAAAAATTTAAAAAAAATATCATTTAATGATATTTATAAAAAGATAATTAATAATTTAAATTATATAGAATTGAATGGAAATTTTGAGAAAATAAAAAATTTTTATTATAATAATATAAAAAATATTAAATTCATTGGAAATTTTAAAAATTTAAAATTAGTAAAATTAAATGATAAAAATAGAATAGAAATTTCTTATTTAGAATTAAATGGTAATTTTGATAATTTATATAATATTGATATAAATTTTTCAAAATCTTATTTAATTGGTAATTTTCCTAAATTATTAAGATTTGAGAATAGTTATAAATTAAATGTAGTTCATAATCTTTATAAAACTGATTATTTAGAATTAAATGGTAATTTTTTAAATTTACAAAATATAGATTATATAGGATATCATTCTATTAAAACATTAAAATTATCGGGTAATTTTAATTTATTATCATATAATTTTAAAGTCAAAGAATTAATTCTAAAAAATTTTAATAATATTAATGATATTACTTTATATATTGAATATGATTTATCATTATTAATATTAATTAATGTCAATATTAAATTTTTTAGGTTTTGTGGAAATAATTATATTGATTTTCAGATTACAAAAGATAGTTTAAATAATATTATATATTTATCATTTGTAGATATTGATAATATTAATTTTATTAATGATATATTAAATAAATGTTCTAAATTAAAAAAATTATATTTATATAATTGTAAAGATTTAAAAGAAATTCCTAATACTTTAATTAATTTACAAAAATTAGTAATACAAGATAATGAAAAAATAATAGAAATACCTAATACTTTAAATAATCTTAAAGAATTATATATTACAAGTTGTATAAAATTAAAAAAAATTCCTAATACTTTAATTAATTTACAAAAATTAGATATATATAATAATGAAAAATTAATAGAAATACCTAATACTTTAAATAATCTTAAAGAATTATATATTACAGATTGTATAAAATTAAAAGAAATTCCAGATACTTTAATTAATCTTAAAAAAATATATATTAATAATTGTATTAATATAAATAATATTCCTTCATCATTTATTAATTTAGAATTATTAAATATAGAAGGAAAAAATAAAATTAAATTATTAGATTGTAATAATTATAAAAAAATAAATAAAATTAATATTGAAAATATAAAAATTTTAAATTTAAATTTTAATTATCTTTTTTCTTTACATTGTTATTTTTAATTTTTTTATTTTTTAAAATTTTATAATTTAAATTTTTTATAATTAAAAAAAATAATTAATAAATTATTTAAAAAAAAAATAAAAAGAAAATAAAAAAGTTATTTAATAATAACATTTTGGACATAATCCATAATATTAGTTTCGGTCAAAATAGTAGTTTCCATATTTTTATCTTTTTTAGTTTTATATTTTTTCTCCTTAGCTTTTTTAATAAAATCATCGGGTTCTTTTATTTCTAATTTATTTATTTTAGGTTCTTTATTATTAGGGATTAAAGTTTCTTCGATTTCATTTTGTTGTTCGACAGAAGAAGATAAAGTCAATAAAGGATTATAAACGGATTGTTCATTAGATTTAATAATTTTTTTATCTTTAGTTTCAATATCAAATAAAGAATTAGTGATATTATTATCATCAACGATTTTAATAATAGATAAAAAATTAGGTTGATGATTAATTAATTTTTCAAAATTAATATTAATATTAGATAATTCATAAATAAATTTATCAATAAATAATTTTAAATCATCATTATTATTTTTAAATTTATTAATTTCATTAAATAATTCAACAGCATAAATATTTTGTTCAATAAATTTATAAGTAGGTATCATTTCATCAGTAAATAATTCATTCCATTGAATTAATTGGAAATGATTTTTATTTAATTCGATAACTTGAATAGAATTATTAATGATAGTATTATAAAATTTACTAAAAACATTTTTCATATGTTCTTGTAATAAATCGGGGTTTTTATCTTTTAATTCAATTAATTCTTTTATAAATTCGAAATTTGTAGTAGTAAATATATCAGTTAAACATTTTATACATTTATATTTATAAGATAAACCATAATTTAAATTTAAAGAATTAATTAATTTTCGTATATTTTCATTAGAAATATTATTATTAGAAAATAATTTTATTGTTTTTTCAGTTAAAAATAATAATTTAAATAATTCTTCAAACATAATTATATATTTATCATTATAATAACAATATTTTTGTTTATTAAAAAAATAATAAAAACATTTACCAAATACTTTTATTAATTTCTCTAATTCATCAAAATTTATTACATTTTTATTTTCATCAAAATTACAACTTATTACATTTATTATTGTAGGATAATTATTATTTATATAACACGATGAATTTAAACTAAAACATTCTATATTATTTAATTTACCATTTCTATTATATAAATCTATTATTAATTCACCTATTATTTTATTATTATAATAAATATTATAAGTTAAAAAATTATATTTTTGTTGATATTTATTAATATCATTATTTTTTTTTATATCTAAATTAAAATAATTTTTTATTAATATTAATATTACTTTTATCACATATTCACAATTTAAATTATTTGTTATATCTTTATCATAAACTCCATATAATTCTTTTAATATTTTTATATAATATTCAATATAATCAGCATTAATTTTTTGTTCTTCATCTTTTTCTATTATTTTTTTTATATCTATCATACTATTAATTTCTAAACAACATCTATTTGTTATATTTTCAGTTATTTTTTGTAATATTATTAATTTCTTTTGTAATTCATTTATATCTATTAAATTTAATTTTTGATTTAATCTATATTTATCTATAAATAAATTTATTAATGGATTTATTATATCATTATATTTTGAATAATAAAAATCTATTATATTATTCTTTATATTATTATCTCTCTCATTCTTTATTATCTCTTTAAAATTATTGTGGTTTATTGTATATTGTTTATTATTTATTTTTACCTCATATTGTTTATTATAACATATATTTATTAAATTTATATTATTTCTTATATCTTGATATATCTTATTTATTTCTGGATTATTCTTATATACATAATATTTTATTATCTTTTTTATAAATATATATTCTTCTGTATCTTCTTTATAATATTCTAACATCTTAATCATTTTATCTTGAAATTCATTATAATTTAATATTATATAATCATTATAATCTATTATTTTCTGTATTATATTTAACCAATAATTCTGATTTATCCCTATACAATAAAAACATCTCCCACTATTTATTAAATTATTAAATATATATGTATCCTCATTTATAAATTGTAATATCTTTATTCTATTATTCTCATCTTTTATATCTAATCTTATTATATTCTTATAATTATTTTTTGATTTTTCTATTATTAAATTTAATTTTTTCTCATCTATTTGATAATCAAATATTTTATAAAAATCCATTTTTCTCTTTTTTTATTTTTATAATTAATATATAATATATTATAAAATTATATATTCTATTTGAACTTAATTTTATTTTATTTTTATTTTATTATGTTTGATAAATTTAATCCTGAAATTTGTAAATCTTGTAATATTATCGATAACGATTTTATTACTTATTATTTCTTAATTACTCTAACCTTATTAATCTTATCTTTAATCCTTAAAAAACTTAATAAAAATAATTTTTATATTAATATTATTAAATCTATTTGTAATATCTTAAATATTATTATTATTTGTATTATGTTATATTGTCTAATTAAATATAAAAAACCTACTAAATTCACTAATATAATATTAATCTTTAATATGATTATGATTTATTTATTATTATAATTTTTTTTTATTTTATTTTATTTTATTTAAAATAATATTTAAATAAATCTTTAATAAAAAATTAAAATATTTTTATTGATTATTTTTTATTATTTTTTATAATTATTAACATTATTTAAATTATTGAGAATATTGATATTATTTAAATTATTGATATTATTGATATTATTTAAATTATTGTTATTATTGATATTATTGATATTATTGATATTATTGATATTATTTAAATTATTGTTGTTGTTGTTGAGAATATTGAGATTGTTGAGAATATTGAGATTGTTGAGAATATTGAGATTGTTGAGAATATTGAGATTGTTGAGAATATTGAGATTGTTGAGATTGTCGAGAATATTGAGATTGTTGAGATTGTTGAGATTGTTGAGATTGTTGAGATTGTTGAGATTGTTGAGATTGTTGAGAAATAAATTTATCATCATCATCATTTAAAAAATCATAAGATTGTTTTATTTGTTTTTGAATAGTTTCATCATAATTTAATAAAGTTAAAAATTCTTTATCTTTTTCAATTTGTAAGAATAAATCTTTAGCATAATTATAAAAATAATTACCAAAGAAAATAAATATTAATGTTTCATTAATTAATGATATATTATTAAAAATAGAGTTAAATAAATATATATCTTTTCTAATTTTATTTTTAGAAGAAATTAATGATTTAAATAATTTTTTAATTTGTGAAAGATAAAAAACATTTTTATTAATAGAATTTTTTAAAATTAAATTTTTATCAAATACCATTAAAAAAGATGTATAATATATTTTAGACATATAATTTAATATTTTTAAAATATAATCATTTTGTTTAATATTAGGAATATTACCATAAATAAAATCAAATAATAAATCTTTATCTATATTTTTTCTTAAATATTTTAAATTATTATTTGAAGGAATTGGAGGAATTCTTACAATTAAATTATTGATATTTAAATCAGTTATATTACATTTTATATATATATAAATAATAGGTATAACAATTAATTTTTTTCTACGAGGACTTCTATAATTAATTACAGTATTATAATTTGTATCATATTTATATTTTATTTTATCGTTATTAATAACTAATCTATAATGAGCCATATTAACTATTTCAATAAACATTTCTAATTTATAATAAGTTGTATTAATTTTTATGTATTTATTTGAAAAATAAAATCTATCAAATATTTTATATTCTTTCTCAGATATAGGATATATTTGATGATTAATTCTATTAGGATATATTTTTATATATTCATCAATTATATTTAAAAATGTATCATTATCAATTGTTTTTTTTGTTGAAATATTACAAAAATTATTCAATAATGTATTAATATTTATCATTAATATATCTGGTGTATTTTGTATTTCATCTGTTAAATCTAAAATCATCTCATAATCATTATTCATATAATATTTATCATCATCTTTTAATTTAATATTTATTTTTTCTTTTGGTATATCATTTACATATTCTTCATATTGTAAATCTTCTAAATCTATATGTTTTATTTTATCTGGATAAATTTTTCTTACTCCTCCAAATAATATATCATCATTTAAATATTGTCCATATTTTTCTAATAAATATTTATGTTTTTCTTCTGGTTCATTAATATTATATAAAAATACATTATCCCCATTTTTTAAATTTATTCCACATAATTTAAATACATTTACATCTATTTGATATAATATTTTTAATAATATTGTTAATATAAATCCAACTTCTAAATGATAACCACAAAAAATTCCTATATATTTTATATATTTTTCATAACCATTTTCTAATAAAAAATAATATATTTTTGTTAATAAAAATGTATCATTATAATTTGTTATTATATTATAAAACTCTATTAATTTATTTATTTTCTTTTCATTATGGTGTGTTTGTAATAATTTTTGTTTTAATATTTTTTTATAATCTGTTTCTGTTGTTGATTTTATTAATTCTTCTGGAGGTTTTATATCAAATAAATTTATTATCATTTCTAAACACGATTGAAGATAACACGCTTGATCAAATAAAGCAAAATCACGCATTATTAAATTTAAAGGTTGAAATAAATATTTATTCTTATTTAATGTAATTAATTCTGTTGATTTATCTGTATATTTTTTTATTTTAATAAATTCTATATTTGATATAGAACTTAAATCATCATTAAAATTAAAATATTTTTTATCTAATCTTTTTTCCATAATACATATAGATTTATCTGTTGGATTTATTTTATTGATAAAAAATTCTTGTTTATTATATATATGATATTTTTTTAAATCACAATAATTAGTAAATGGATAAAATTTATTTAAAAATTCTAAATTTTTTCCATTAATTATATAATCTAAATATCTTACATTTGTATTTGGTATATAATCATATAATTTTTCACCATATATTAATAATATTAAAAATCCTGATAAACAATCTTTTAATTGTCTAATATTTTTTTCATTATTTTTATCCACAAATAATTTTATTTTTTTTTCTTTTGAACTTATTGAACTTAATAAACTTGATGGTTTTGATGGTGTTGATGGTGTTGATGGTTTTAATGGATTATATGATGGATTTGATGAATTTAATGGATTATAAGATGGATTTAATGAATTATATGATGAATTTGATGAAATTAATGGATTATAAGATGGATTTAATAAATTATATGATGAATTTGATGAATTTAATGGATTATAAGATAGACTTGATGAATTTAATGGATTATAAGATGGATTTGATGAATTATAAGATAAACTTGATGAATTTAATGGATTATAAGATAGATTTGATGAAGTATAAGATGGATTATAAGATGGATTATAAGATGAATTTGATGAAGTATAAGATGGATTATAAGATGAATTTGAAGAAGTATAAGATGGATTATAAGATGAATTATAAGATGAATTATAAGATGAATTATAAGATGAATTTGATGAATTAAATGGATTATATGATGGATTTGATGAAGTATAAGATGGATTATAAGATGAAGATGTTATACCACTTCCAATTAATTTAAAATAATGTAATTTATAATATAAAAATATTTCACACATATATTTTTTTAAATTTAGAATTTGTTCATCATTATGCATATTTTTTTTTATTTCTATTATATTTTTATTTTTACTATATATTTCATAATAATAATTAATAATAAACTTATTAATATATGTATTAATTATATCATTTAATAATTTTATATCATCGTCATTTATATAATCATTTTTAAAATCTAAATTTTTAGGACTAAAAGAAATTAATGATTTAAATTTTAATATATTTGGATCTTCTTCAAAAAAATTTATATTATTAATTAATTTTATATAATCAATATCATATAAAAGTGTTTTTATATCAAAACTCATATTTAATTATTTATTATATATATATTATTAAAATAATAATATTTTCAATGAAATAATTTTAAAAAATATTTAATAAAAACATTAAAATAAATAATATATTTTAATAAAAAAATGATTTTAAAAAATATTTAATAAAAATATTAAAATAAATAATATATTTTAATAAAATTAATAAAAAAATGAATAATAATATTTTAATTAAAAAATGAATAATATATTAGAAGAAATAATTTTAAAACATAAAAAAAAATTAATAACTGAAATTAATATTAATCCTTTAAATTTAATTAATATTGATTTTAATTTTATTAATTTTTTAGATAGAAAGATAATTTATATTGATAATAATAATATTTTACAAAATATTAAAATAAATAATTTTTATGATATTATATTTAATTCTATTTTAAATAATATTATATCTTTTTATAATATATCTACTGAAAAATATGAATTTGATGTTTATATTAAATATATTAAGAATATTCAATATTTATTAAATTCTTTACCAAAATCATTATTTAATATAGATGATATTAATTTTAATAATTTATTTTATTCCTTATTTTCTTCTTTATTTGATTTTAAAATTGAAAAAAAAGATTATGAAAATTTAAATGATATTTATAAAGATAATAGAAATATTTATGTTTTTTATAAATATGATAAAGATTTTATTAATATATTATTAAATATTTATGATTTTATTTTTAAATCTAATTATTTATGTAATTTTACTTTAAATATACCTAATAAAGATTTATCTAATATTTATATATTAAATGCCTTTTTATCAATTATTAATAACTATAAAATTTATAATTCTTTTACATTTAACTCTTTTATTTTACAATTTAATAAATTATTAAATTAAATTATTTTTTTTATTATTAATTTTTTTAAATTAATAATAATTAATAAAAATTTAAAAAATAAAAAATAGATTAATTAATATTTTTTTTATTAATATTTAATTTATTAATATTTAAAATAAAGTTATTTAATTTATTATCATAATATAAAATATAAGATTTTTGATTATATGAAAATTTACAATAATATTTATATTCATCTTTTTTATTTTCCCATTCAATTATATTTTTATTATTTATACTTTCTATATATTTAAAATCTTTATCAAATAATGATATATATATTTCTTCCTTTTTATCTTTACATATTATAAAATTTAATATTTCACTATTATATATATTATTATCTATTCTATTTATTTTAAATTCTTTTAATTGTTCTTCTATTTTTTTATTTAATGTATTATTTGCTGTTAAATATAATTTATTAATTTTTATTTGTTCCATTTTTTATTATATGTAATTAATTAAATAAATAATTTATAATATTAAATTTAAAAATTAATATTAAGTAATATATTAATTTTTTATAAAATAAAAAAATTTTTTTCATTAATTATTTATTAAAATAAAAAAATAAAAAAAATAATTTTAAAAAAAATATTTTTAAAAAAATAAAAAATAAAAAAAAATAAAAAAAAGAGGAGTTAAGAGTTAAATAAGATTTTACGGAATGTATGGATGATATCATCATTAATATTTTTAGTTTTATTAGAGGTATAAAGATTAAAACTTTTACCTAATAACATTTGAATAATAAAAGTAGTAGAGAAAATACCACATTCACTATTTCCAAATTGTTGTTGAGTTTTATTAATTTTATAATAAGTTTTATAATTACGGTTATTATTGAATTTAATAATATAATCTATAAATTCTTTAACTTCTTTTTTAGGATTACTACCACCACTATCACAAAATAATATTTCACTTACATTTTTCTCATTTTTATTTTCATCTAAATTTTTACAACTTTCTAAATCTATATAACATCCTACCCAATGTTCTCCTCCTTCTCCATAATTATCTGTATTAAATATTATCCCTAATTTTGTTATCCCTTTATTTAAATATTCTTTTTGTATATTTACATTATAAAATTTCATAAATTGATAAAAATTATTTCCTACCGCACCTATAAATTTAAAATCTCTATGTATCTTCTCATATTGTTTAAATATCTTCTCTATATCAAAATTACTTAACCAAGTATAATCTATTGGTCCTATTGGTCTATATGTATAATTTACTAATTCATTTATATCATTTTCATTTAAATCTTTAAATAATTCCGAACCTACCCATTTTAATTGATTTGAATTTTTCTTATCTCTTATTTTTATCTCTTTATTTATAAACTCATATAATTCTTTTTTCATCTTCTTCTCATCATTTTTATTTTCATTTATTATTTTCTCCGTTATATTCTTATCTATCTTCTCTCCCATATGTTTTAATGTCTCTAATCTTATACAAGTCCCTCCTTCTTTATTCACTCCAGGCGCACATTTAATATTATCACTCATTTTTTAATTTTATTCTTTTATTTATATATTTAAATTATAAATAAAATGTTAATAATAATCTATTTTTTTAATTTTATAATATAAATAAAAAATTATAAACTTTAAAATTAAAAAAAAATAAAATAAAAAATAAAAAAAAAGAAATTAATTATTTTGTTAATAATAATATTTTTTTTAATATAAATGATTTAATTTTATATAAATATCTTTATTTATATTTTTATAATTAATTATTTTGTAATAATTATTTTTATTATAATTTATTCTATAATATCTTTTCCCTTTTTTTATAAATATATCTTCATTATCATCAAAATAAATATCATATATTATTTTATTTCTTTTATAATAATTATATTCTTTTTTTAATAATCTATCTCTATTAAAAAATTTATTGTATGTTGTATTATTATATATATAAGGATAAAAACTAATATTATATCTCTTTTTCATCGTTTTTATTTATATTCTTATTATTTATTTATATTTTTATTATTTATTTATTAATTATTAATTATATTTTATTGTCATTTTTTTAAATAAAATTTTATAATATATTATAATATATTTATAAAATACAAGATTTATAAATACTAATAATAAATTTAGTTGTATTTTTAGGATATTTTTTATATTTTATTGTTAAATCAACAATATCATTAATAATTTTTTCTATATAATCTTTATTATCATTATATTTTAAACATTTATTTATAATTTCTTTTTTATTAAAATTAGTTAATAAATCATTATTTATATCAATAATAAAAGAGATTTTAGTTTCATCATTTAAAATAAAATCAGCATTAATATCATTTAATTTATATGTATGTATTAATTTTAATTTAATATCATTATTATTTTCTTCAAATATATAAGTATCAAATTTTATTTGTCTATTTATATTTTCTTTATATATATTTGGTAATTCTTCATATTTAATACATCTAATATTTATTTTATATGGATTATATTTATATCTAATTAAATTATTATATATAATACAACTTATTATAAATTTACTTTGTTCATCATTATAACCTAATAATTTAAAAATATTATATAATTGTAATATATTTTGTTTATTTTCATCTTCATTATCACTATATTTAAATTCTATTGTATTCATTTTTTATTTATTTATTTTTATTTATTTATTTTTTATTTATTTATTTTTATTAAAATAAATAAAATATATTAAAAAAAATATTTCAATTTTTATATTTTTATATTTTTTATATTTATTTAAAAATAAAAGATAAAATTAAATATCAATATCAATATTAATATCTAAATTAAATTTTTTTTTAATATAATGATTTATTAATTCTTTTTCATCATCTTTTTTAAAATAATTTTTTCCAAATAAAGTAAAATAAGCGTGTAAAAAAGCATCACATAAATCATCTTGTTTTTTTTCATTTAATAATAATTTAATCCAATCAATATTATCTTTAACATAATGGTCTAATATATATTGACAATAACATATACCTAAATCTTTACGTGCTTTATATTTATTTTTTGAATTATCAACAATAAATTTTGTTAATTTTTCATTTAATTTAAGTTTAGCATCAGGATGTATAAATGTTATATCTTTTTTTAAACCAAACATAGATATATATGAAAATAATATCATTTGTATATCTTTCATTTTAGGATTTTTTAAAGCAGGTTGATTTTCTATAATATATTTATCACATTTTAATATTTCTTCTTTAGTATCTAAAATTTTTTTCATATTTAAAGATAAATCAGCTAAACTATCTTTATCACAATTTTTTATTTTTTTTGAACCTTCAACTTTATGAGCATTACAATAATGTTTATCTTCATTATAATAATGAGCAATTTTATCACATATCTTACCAGACCTTAAAATTTTACAACATTTATTATTATCAGAACATAAATTAATTAAAGACCAATCTAAAATTTTTAATTCTTTAGTTTCTTCATTATATTCAAATATACAATATGATAAATTTTTACAACCTATATCAGCACCGAAAATTTTCATTTTTTATTAAAAAAATATATTATATAAATTAAAAAAATGAAATATAAAATATATTATTAAATTATTATTAATTATTTAATTAAATTTATTTATAAAATGTATCAAGAAAAACCACTTTTTGAAGATAATAAAACTTTATCAATAAAACGTATAAATGGTATTGAACGTATAAAAGATAATAAATTAGAACCATATAATATATTTATACCATCATATGAAATATCATATCCTGAAGAAAAAAAAATAAAATTTAGATATTTTTATAAATGTCCTGAAAATTGTGAAATGATTTTTGATAAAAATAATACTTTATTTTATTGTCCTAAATATATTATTCAAAATTTCTCTAAACAAACTATTATTAATTTTTTAAATAATATTAATCTTAAATCTAATACTAAAAATACTAAAAATATTAAAATTATTGATGATGATTTCCATTTTAAAAGTGAACATTTTTATAAACAATTTTATGAAACTTATGATATTTTGAGACCTTATAATCCTAAACCTATTACTAAAACTTCTAAAGATTTAGATGTTTCTTTTCCTATTTTAGATACTAAAATTAATTCTCCACCTAAACCTAAAATTTCTCATCAATCTCTTTTATTTGATGATGAAATCGACGATGATTTTAAAAATACTCAAAAAATGACTAATCCTTCTTCTAATAAAAAAAAAAGAAGAAAAAATAAAAAAAAATCTTCTGATTTACCTGATTTACCTGTTATTATTAATTTTCCTTCTAATTCTATTCCTTTAAAAGATAATACTGATAAATCTATTTCTTCTTTTAATCGTTATTCCTCCTCTTTTTCCCCAATATCCTCTCCAATTCCATCTCCTGAATTAACCCCTATTATCCCAACTCCAAAACCTCATCATATTACTATTATTAGACCTAAAAAACCTATTAATTCTTCTACATCTATCGAAAAAATTATCGATAATGTAATTTCTAAAATGAATGATGATATTGTTATTAAAGATAAAGTTAATAGTGATATTGTTATTAAAGATAAAGTTAATAGTGATATTGTTATTGAAGATAAAGTTAATGATGATATTTTTATTAAAGATAAAGTTAATAGTGATATTTTTATTGAAGATAAAATTAATAGTGATATTGTTATTAAAGATAAAGTTAATAGTGATATTGTTATTGAAGATAAAGTTAATAGTGATATTGTTATTGAAGATAAGGTTGATGAATTTATTGTTAAAGATAAAATTGAGGAGTTTGTTGTTAAAGAAAAAAAGGAAGAAAAGAGAGAAATAAAAGATAAAGATATAAATAGAGAAAAAATAATATATGATTTAGAGATTGAACCAATAGAAGGAATAGATAGAGGAATAACAGGATTAAAAGAACCAAATATTTTAGAATTAATGAATATAATAGATAATGATAAGAAAATAAAAGAAGAAATAGAATTTTTAAGAATAATAAAATTTCATTCAATTAAATATTATGAACAATATTTAAATTTTATGTTATATTCTACGGTTTCATATATATTAAAGGATATGACTTATGAAGAAATAGATGAAAAGGTAAATCAAATACAAATAACGAAAGAAATGTTTTTAAATTATATGTTTGATAAAGATGATGCTTTTGTTATACCACCTAATATACACGAATTAGCATTATTTATTTAATATGAAATATTTATTTAATTTTTTTATTTATTTAATTTCTTTCTTTATTTATTTATTTATTAAATTAATTAATTAATTAAAAAAATAATTAATTAAAAAAAATTGAAAAAATAAAAATATAATATAATTTAAAAAAATAATAAATTACTACTAATAAACTAATAATAACTACATTTTTAATTTTAATTAATAATTTTAATTAATATAGAAGATATAATTAATAATATGATATATAATAATAAAAGTTATAAAATAACGAAGATAGAAAAAATAAATAATAAAACTATTAAATTAATTTTTTATATTCCAAAAATTATAACTTTTTATAAAAATGGAGTTAAAATTAATAAACCGGAATTTAATCCTCCAATTAATTATAATTTTTGTTTTATTAAAAATTTATTAGTTTATTATCCTAAATATTATTATCATTTATTTTTAAATTTATATGTTAATTTATTAAATAATATGTTTGATAATATTAAAATAGAAGATTATAATGTTAAAGTAAATAAATATAATAATTCAAAAAAATATAATAATTTAATGAAGGTTAATAATATTGAAGAGAATGATATTAATGAGATTGAAAAAAATAAATTTAATAAAAATAATAATTATAATACATCTTTTAATTATTATAAAAATTCTAAATCTCCAAATAATATTAAATCACCTAATATTCATTTAAATGAGAAATTTGATATTAATACTAAATCTTTTACACCTGATATTTATAAACAAAAAAAAGATTTAAAAAAATCTCATTCTCTAAAAATCCAAAAAAAATATAATTATAATATAAATAGTAAATCTTTTAAACCTATTAATAATTTTAAAGATAATGATAAAGATAATATAAAAGAAAATGAAATTGTTTATAATATTAATACAAAACCTTTTAAACCTATAAATAAAGATGATATAAAGGAAAATGTTTATAATATTAATAGTAAATCATTTAAACCTAAAGAAAAAGAAATTATTTATGATATAAATACAAAATCTTTTAAACCAAATTATAAAAATGATATTTATAATATATATTGTAAATCTTTTACTCCTGATATTTATAAACAAAAGAAAAAAAATATTTCTCATCATAATCCTATTATTAAAAAATATAAATATAATAAAAAATTAAATCTTTTTATTCCTATTAATCAAAAATCTCCAATTTTATCTAAATCTATCTCCCCAAAAGATAATTTATATAAAAATTTTAATATAAATAGTAAATCCTTTACTCCTGATATTTATAAACAAAAGAAAAAAAATAATTCCTTTGTTTTTAAATCTAATAGTCCTTTTTATTCTTCTCTCTTTAAATTCTAATTATTATCTTTCTAATTTTTAATTTCTCTCTTTTTTTATTTTTATTTATTTATTTTTAATTTTCTCTTTTTTTTTATTTTTATTTATTTATTTTTAATTTTTCTCTTTTTTTTATTTTTATTTATTTATTTTTAATTTTAATTAAAAATAAATTTAAAAAAATATTATTTAAATAATAAATTATAAAGGTTCAACTTCATTTATATAATGTGGTTTTCCTAAAACAGAATTCGGATTAGGTGTATCAACATCTAAAGCTCTTGTTAAAACTTGGTGTTCTTCATTATTATTATCTTCTTTTTTTAATTCACATTCTTCACATAAATCTCTATTATCAAAAATATTATCTTTTTCTACAATTTCATTTTGGGCATTAAAAAAGGTTAATGTTTTATTTATTAAACTTAAAGGTTTATTATCAACTATATCTATATTATTACCATATTCTTCATTTTTATCAACCATTTCTTCATATGATGGGACATATATATTATTATCAAAAGCATTATTATAATCGTTATACATCATAGTATCTTCTTTTTTATTAAATAAATCCATAAATCCTTCATTATTAGATGTTAATAAAGCAATAATAATTAATAAACCATAAACGACAGAAATATATTTAAGATTAGAATTATAAAATATAAAAGCAATAATAATTAAACCAATAATTAATTTAATATATGTTTTTTTTAAAAATAAATTAATATGATTATTTTTTGAATATCTATTAATTAAATATAATATTAAAACTAAAGCAACAGCTAATATTAATTTTTGTTCAGGTTTTTGTAAATTAAACATTTTTTATTTATATACTTTATTTTTTAATTATTTATTTTTATATTTATTTTTTATATTAATATCTATAAAAATAAATTTTATTTTTTTTAAATAAAATTAATTTTTCTAAAATTTATTTATTCTTCATCATATATATCCATTTCATTACTTCCTTCTATTTCATCTTTCTTATCTATTATACTATTACTTAAATCCTCATTTGACATATCATATGGTTTTTGTTTTGTTATATATTCATTATAATTATATCCTATTTTTATATCATTTTTATTACTTTCAGGTTTATAATAATAATGATAATAAGCTTCAGGTATATTTTCATCAAATATTAAACTATCTATTAATAATTTATTTTTTCTATTTATATTCTTTCCTAAAGGGGCATTAATCATTACATCACTATGTATTTTTTTTCTCCCTTTTTGTTCTTTTATTATATTATCTATTCCCTCTTCATTATTAAATTTCTCTTTTTTACATTCACATTTTATATTTTTTATCTCTTTTATTATATTCGTATTATTATCTTTTATCATTTCTTTTACCTCTTTTATTATTTCTTCTTTATTATCTTTATCATCTTTATTATCTTCAAAATGTTCTTTTTTTTGTTTTCTTGTTATATAACTTTCAAAATTTTCATCCTTATTTATTTTAAAATCTATATTTAAAGTATAATTAAAATACTTCTTAAATATTAATATTAATATTAAAATTATAATTATACTAAATAAAATATATATAATATGTTTATTCTCCATTTTATTATTTTATATATTATTTTTTTATAAAAGAATTTTATTTATTATATTTTTTATTATAATAAATTTATTTTTTTTTCATTAAATAAATATTTTTTAATATTTTATTTATTTAAAATATATGTATTTATTTAAATGATGTATATATTTAAAATATATGTATTTATTTAAAATTATGTATTTATTTAAAATATATGTATTTATTTAAAATATATGTATTTATTTAAAATATATGTATTTATTTAAAATATATGTATTTATTTAAAATATATGTGTTTATTTAAAATATATGTATTTATTTAAAATATATGTGTTTATTTAAAATATATGTATTTATTTAAATGATGTATATATTTTTTTCAATTTCTTATTAATAATTTATATGTTTTAAATATTTTTATAAATAATAAAAAAAAATAAAAAATAAAAAATAAAAAATAAAAGAATTAATTTAAATTAAAAATGATATCATTAATAATATTAAATTTTTCTTTATTAATAATTTGTGGTTTAATATTAAAATAATTTAAAATATTTTTTTTATCATTATAATCAAAATAATTAGGAATAATATATGTATGATTATTAAAAATCATTAATATATTTTTATTATCTTTATTAAAATAAATATCAAAAATATAAGGAATTAATTTATTAAAATTTTTAGAAAAAGAAGATAAATATTGTCCATCAATATTTATTATATAATCTTTATTATTATATTTAAAAAATAAAAAACTATAAATATAAGAATTCATTTTTAAAAAATTATAATAAGATATTAAAAAATAATAAAATAATAAAATAATATTATTTATTTTTCATTTTTTAATATAATATAATATAATTTATTTATAATTAATATATAAAATTATAATATAAAAAATAAAATATGGAAACAAAAAAATATATAAATGAATATACAATAGGAATACATAATGGGGAATATCCTATATATTGTAATTTATATCCTAAAAATGAAGAACAAGAAATAGAGATAAAAAAATTAATAGAATTAGGATATGCTAAAAAATCAATAGAAAAAACAAATATAAAATGTTTAACAGATGAAAAATATATAAAAGATATAGATAATATATTAAATTTACATATTAATGACAATAAAATAAAAGATATTAATAATTATAGTAAAAATAAATTAAATGGTGGAGATATTTTAAATTTTAGATATTTAAAGAATGATACAACAACCCTTATAAAATTTCCTTTAAATTTTCATTCATATGATAATTATAATGATAATTCAAATATATCAAAAGGAGTAACTTATAATTATATTTCTACAGGAGAAAGTTTTACAAGAGATAAAATTATTTCCGGAATGATGTGTTATAATTTAGGAAGAAATGGTGAAATATATGATTGTTCTTATGTATTATATCATATAACATTTCACCCTCCATATGGAAGATTTAAAGAATATGAAATTCATATTCAATTTAGTTTTTATTTATTTCCAATAAAATATTTAGATTTTGAAAAACAATTACCACCAAAAATAACTTTACAATTAAAATATATTTTTCCATTGGATAATAAAATAAAAGAAAAATTATATTCTGAACCTAATCAATCTCTTAAATATTATTTATTAAAAATAAATGAATTTTTAGGAAAACCTTATAATTCAATTATTATAATAAATGGTTTTAGATTTTTATTTTCTATTGATAATACATTTTATAATATGAAAAAAATATCACTTAATATACAAAATATTATTGGAGAAAATATTATAATATTATATCCTTATATTGTTTTAAGTAGTCAAATCTCATCTGGAATTATTAATTTTTCTAAGTTTGAAGAATTATATGTTAATAGATATCATCCTTTACCTACAAAATATACTAATATATATTTAGATATTAATAAAATTATACATAATATTACTAAGTTTAATTATATAAAATTATTTAATCATTTTTATTTTAATGATACAAATGATATTACAACAATAAAATTTACTCCAAAAAATGATACTCATTATATTATTTATAACCCTCCTTTTGATTTATCTGCCAAATCTTTTATACCATCATCTTTAAAACCAAAATCATCATTTGATATAAATGCTTCATCTTTTACACCATCATCATTAAAATCAAAATCATCATTTGATATAAATGCCTCATCTTTTAAACCATCTTTTACACCATCATCATCAAAACCATTAAATCATTCATCACAACAACAAACACAAACACAAAAACAACAAACAAAAGAACAACAAACACAAAAACAACAAACAAAAGAACAACAAACAAAAGGAGGTAGTAATATAGATTATAAAGAGAAATATTTAAAATATAAATTAAAATATTTAGAATTAAAGAAAGAAATAAATAATTAATTTTTTATTTTTTATTTTTTATTTTTTATTTTTTATTTTTTATTTTTTATTTTTTATTTTTTATTTTTTATTTTTTATTTTTTATTTTTTATTTTTTATTTTTTATTTTTTATTTTATTGATATAGATGATTATTATATGAATTAAATAAATAATAATTTTTTAGATAATATTAATTTAAATGAATAAATAAATAAATTTATTAAATATAATTAATTTTATTTTATTTTTTTATTAAAAAAATATTATATAATAATTATAATATTAATTTTAAATGAAAGATGAATATACAATAGGAATATATTTTAATACATCATATATATATTGTAATATACCTATAATAAATAAAGAACAAAAAATATATATAAATGAATTAGAAAGAAATAAATATGCTAAAAAATCAGATGATACAAAAATAAATATAAGATGTATAACAGATATAAATGAAATAAATAAAATAAATGATTTTTTTAAATTAGATTTATATGAGAATAATTTAAAAGATATTAATAATTTTTATAAAGATAATGATGATTTAAAAAAATTACAAAATATAAAAGGTGGTTATATTTCTAATTATTCATATAATGAAAAAAAGAAAAAGAGAAAAATTAATATTCATTCATATGATAATTATTATGATAAAAATGATAAGAATAATTATATTTATATAAAAGATAAAAATAAATATATAAATGGGATAATGTGCTATGATTTATTATATAATGAAATTATTGATTGTCCATATGTTTTTTATCATTTAACAGAACATAAAGATAGATTACATATAAAATTTAATTTTTTTAATAAAAATATATCTAACCATAATAAATATGATATAAAAGCATCTTTTCAATTAATATATATTTTACAATATGAACCAATAACACCTTTAAAAGATATATCATTAAAAGAAAATTTATTAAATATAAAAGAAAAAATAAGTCCAACATCTCCTTATCAATCTATTATTAATATTTTACCATCTAATCCTATTAATCCTATTAATCGTTTAATTGAATTTAAATTTATTATAGATAATTCTTTAGAAAATATGAAACAAATTAAATTAGATATAAATTATTTTAATCGTTTAAATGTTTTAAATAATATATCATTATATCCTTATATTGTTTATAGTCAATCTATTGTATTTATAAATTCAAATCCATTTAAAAAATATACTAATTCATCTTCTTCTTTTTCTAAAATTGATGATACCCCTATAGATTATGATGAAATAGATGATGATGAAGATGATGATAAAGATGAAGATGAAGATGAAGATGAAGATGATGAAATAGATGATGAAGATGAAGTTGATGAAGAATATTATGATAAATATGATAAAACAGATGACGATAAAACAGATGATAAAAAACCTATAATTAAAGATATTTATAAGGATAAAAATATAAATGATATAATTGATAAAATAAGTAAATACAAAAAAGATTATAAATATAAATCTTTTATATTTTATAATTCATTATTATTAGATTTTTCATTAGATAATCCAAAACATATTATTATTATAAAAAAACCTATAAAAATTTCTAAATTACCACAAAATCCCCCAATATCATTACCTTTAACATCTAAGCCAGCAACACAAAGACCACATAAATTATTATCTACTACTACTACTAATTCATCATTACCTTTAACATCTAAACCAGCAACACAAAGACCACATAAATTATTATCTACTACTACTACTAATTCATCATCTTTTTCAAAATTACCACCAACACCACCAAGAGCACCTTTTACACCAAAACCACCAAGAACTTCAATGTCACCAAAAGAATTAATAAGATTATATTATCTTCAACATCCAACAAATCCCTTAAATCCTTTAAATCCAACAAATTCAACAAATCCAATAAATTCAACAAATTCAATAAATCCTATAAATCCTATAAATCAATCTAATCCTATAAATCAATCTAATCCTATAAATCCAATAAATCAATCTAATCCAATAATACATAAAACTTTAAAAATAGAAAGACCGACAAAATCAATACCAAAGACTACTTTAAGAATAGAAAGACGAAAAAAAATTTATCAAGATAAAGAAGAAACAGGAGGAAAAAATAATTTATATAATGATGATGAAGATATTTATAAAGAAAAATATTTAAAATATAAATTAAAATATTTAAATTTAAAAAAAGAATTAAATAATTAATTTTTATTAATTTTATTTTTATTTTAATTTAAAAATAAAAAAAATATTAATTGATATTTTATTTTATAATTTAATTTATAAAATATTAAAAAATAAAAATAAAAAAAATATTTTTATATAATAAAATAATTATTTAATCAAAAATAAAGTTTCATTTAATAACCAATTAAAAAAGTTTTTTGTAAATTTATTTACTTTATTTTTATTATTCATTTTAAAACTCGTTCCAACTCTATTATTTACTTCTATTAATATACAATTTCCATTTTCATCTATCATTATATCCGGTGCAAATAATTCAAAAGCATTATCATCTTCTTCATATTTCTCTATTCCATTTTTAACCGCTATATAATATATTCCTCCACATATTTTATTTATTTGTTCTTTTATTCTATCTTTTAATTCTTTTGAATAATTTTTTATATTTTTTTCATTAAAATCTTCAAATCCAAAATAATCTTTATCTGTTGATCCTAAATGTGTATCGTGTATTTTTTTATTTAAATAATCATCTTTTTTATATTTTTCTTCTGCTGTTAATATCTTAAACATATCAAATATTGAATAATCCCATTTATTATTTATATATTTTATTATCATATAACATCTTAAATGAAATTTCTTTTCTTTAAATAACATTGGATTATTTATATATTCACTTATTATAACTCCTTCTTTATATATCTTCTTCATTATATACGTATATTTATTTTTATTATCATTTATTATATCTAAATATTTATCTTTATATTCTTTAAATTCTTCATTATTATTTACTATTTTTATCTCTTGTCCTTTATATCCTCCTACTGGTCTTATTATATATATTTTTTCTTCTGGTAATTTATCTATTTCTTCTATATTATATGTTTTACTCATATTTATTATTTGTGTTTTACTCTTTTTATTCATCTCTTCTACATTTTTATATAAATTTTCTTTATTTGTTATCGATTGTTCTGTTTCGTGTTTTAATAAATTCTTACATTTAGATTTTATATTATATATCTCTTTATCATATTTTATATCTCCATATATATACATTAAACTAACTTTTTTAATATTTCTTATATCCTCATTTGATACATCCTTATAATTATTTTTTTCTAATATTATTTTAAATATATTATAATTTAAATATGTATCTAATATTTCTTTATCTATATTAACACTTTTAATATATCTATTTTTTATATTTGGAACTAATAAAAAATATGTATCCATTTTTTATTTATTATTTTTTTTCTTTATATATTTTATTTATTTGTTTTATTTTCGTTATTTTATATTTATATATTTATATATTTATTATAAATATTATCTTTATCAAATTTTTTAAATATTTTTTATTTATTAATTTATTTTTTTATTAAAAAATAAAAAAAATAAAAAATAAAAAAATATAAAAATAAAAAATAAAAAATAAATAAATAAAAAATAAATAAATTTAATATTTACGTTTCTTTTTAGATGGTTCAAAATCATCGTAATTATCCCTACGTCTATTTATACATCGTTCACATTGACAATTTCTATCACCATTATGTATAAAAATCATTTCTTCTTCATCACTATCATCACTTTCTTCGGGCTCTTGTTTTTGTCGTTCTTCCTCTTCTTTAAGCCATTTTTGTCTTTCTTCTTCTTCCATACGTTGCCTAATTATCATTCTTCTCCTCAATCTTGCTTCTTCCAATTGAATAAGGCGTGTATGTTCATCACAACGTTCATTAAATTGCTCGATAGAAATTTCCCTTTCTTTAATATAAGGATATTTTAAAACTTCAACCATACGAATAAAATATTTCTTTGGTGTTCCAAATTCATCTATATCATATTTCACAATAATAATATATTTCGAAAGTAGTTCTTCTCTTGTAATTGTATCACTTCTTATAAAATGCTCTCCCTTAACATTCATAATATATTTCCTCATACATTTTATTTTTTCATAAATACTTCCACTTGTCA